>Ga0138256_10005626_pt1 | contig 13237 bp, 5 predicted proteins | sample KNB2016incub_MG_FD_105486 | JGI IMG/M metagenome (GOLD analysis project Ga0138256, IMG submission 105486) | Active sludge microbial communities from wastewater in Klosterneuburg, Austria - KNB2014incub_MG | ecosystem: Engineered > WWTP > Activated sludge > Unclassified | place: Austria...
CGGCGGAACATGGCCTCGGTCTTCTGCGTCCGGGAATCACCGATGATCACCGCCTTGCCCCCGCCCAGATCCAGCCCCGCGAGTGAACTCTTGTAGGTCATCCCCCGGCTGAGCCGCAGGACATCGTTCAGTGCTTCGGCCTCGCTAGCATAAGGCCACATCCGCGTACCACCCAAGGCAGGACCCAAGGTGGTGTTGTGAACTGCGATGATGGCCTTCAGGCCCGTGGGGCGATCGTAACAGAAGAGGACCTCTTCATGATCGTGCTTCTCCATGCGCCCCAGCACGACCTCGGCTTGGGCGGGTTTGGAACTGGTACTGAGCATTTGTGTGGCTGCTTTTGTTCGGCGTTCGTTCGGTCCTGTTCGATCGGGAAACGCCGCTGTCCGCCTAAGCCAACCGGTCAACGCACCCCGACCCTCCTACTCCTCCAGCCTACATTTGGCGCGCTTCCGAACCGCAGCGCCATTTGCAAGGCCGCGCAAAAGTAGGAAGTTCCCTCCCGGGCCGATGCGACCGTTGCTCAAGCTGAACAAGTACTTCGCCAAGTACACGTGGCATCTGGTCCTGGGCACGGTGTTCATCGTGCTGAGCAACCTGTTCGCGGTGTACGCGCCGCAGGTGGTGCGTGAGGCCATCGACATGGTCACGGCGGGGTTCACGCAGCGCGACCTACCCCTCTCCGAGCGGGAGATGGCCGTTCCTGAATTGCTCGGGCTTTGGACCGGCTGGACGGGTCTTGATCTGCAGGGCTGGTTCTCGGACCTGAGCAACGCGGGCCTTGCGATCGCGATCGTGAAAGTCGCCGGTGTGTTGGCCATCCTCTATCTGGTGTTCGCACTGCTCCGTGGCTTCTTCATGTTCCTCATGCGGCAAACGATCATCGTGGTGAGCCGTCTGATCGAATACGACCTGAAGAACGATGTGTTCGATCACTACCAGCAACTGGATCGCGCCTTCTACAAGCGCAACAGCATCGGCGACCTGATGAACCGGATCAGCGAGGACGTGGGCAAGGTGCGGATGTACCTCGGGCCTGCGGTGATGTACACCATCAACCTCGTGGTGCTCTTCGTGATGTGCATCGGCTTCATGTTGCACGTGAACACCGAACTCACCTTGTGGACGCTCGCACCGCTTCCGATCATGAGCGTGCTGATCTACTATGTGAGCGATGTGATCAACCGGAAAAGCACGGATGTGCAGAAGCAGCAAAGTCGGTTGAGCACATTGGCGCAAGAAAGCTTCAGCGGGATCCGCGTGCTGAAGGCCTACTCCAAGGAACCGATGGCCGTGGGTCGCTTTCGGGAAGCGGCGGCGGAGTACCGCACGCGCAGCCTTTCGCAGGCGAAGGTCGATGCGCTGTTCATGCCGGCCATCCAATTGCTGATCGGACTCAGTACCGTGCTGACCATCCTTGTTGGCGGGATCAAGTTGATCCAAGGCGATCCGACCGTGAGCGTCGGGAACATCGCGGAATTCGTGATCTATGTGAACATGCTCACCTGGCCGTTCGCATCGGTGGGCTGGGTGACATCACTGGTGCAACAAGCCTCGGCCAGCATGGTGAGGATCAATGAGTTCCTGGACACCGCGCCCAACATCACGAACGAAGCCGATGAGCTGCACGAGGTCCGTGGCGCCATCACCTTCAAGGATGTTTCGTTCACCTATCCCACCACAGGCATCAAGGCGTTGGATAGCGTCTCGTTCCATGTGCCGGTGGGTGGATCGCTCGCGGTGGTGGGACATACCGGAAGTGGGAAGAGCACCTTGGTGGACCTCATCGGAAGGACCTACGATCCGGATGCGGGCGATGTGCTCGTGGATGGCGTTCCGATCCGCCGTGTGAAGCTGGAACGCTTGCGCAGCGAACTCGGCTTCGTGACGCAGGACGTCTTCCTCTTCAGCGATTCGATCCGCAACAACATCGCTTTCCGGTTGGATCCGTCGGAGAACGTGGACGATCGTGTGATCGCGGCTGCGCGAGTGGCCCAGGTCCACGCGGACATCGCGGAATTCCCGAAGGGATACGACACCATCCTTGGCGAACGAGGCATCACCTTAAGCGGTGGGCAGAAGCAGCGCGTGAGCATTGCACGTGCCGTCATCGGTCGTCCAAGGATCCTCGTGTTCGACGATGCGCTGAGCGCCGTGGACACCGCCACCGAAGAAGCCATCCTGCGTGGGATCCGGGAGGTGATGAAGGGCCGGACCACGATCATCATCAGCCATCGGATCAGCGCGGTGCGAAATGCCGACCACATCCTGGTCCTCGACCATGGACGTGTGGTAGAGGAAGGGACGCACGCGGAATTGATCGATCGTGGCAGTGTGTACGCCAGTATGCACGAAGAGCAATTGCTCGAGGAAGCACGCGAGACCTTGGAATAGGTGTGCGGCTCCGACCCACGGATCCAGGATCAATGGTTCATGCACTCGATCAGGTCCCACCCCTTCACTTCCAGCCCCTTGTGCTTGCTTGAACGGGGAACACTTCTATATTTGGGTGCGCCCAGCACCCCTTTTGGGCGTACAACCATGCGAGACGATCGTGAGGACGTGTACTCCAAAGCGGTCCGCGCCGGAAAGCGGACCTACTTCTTCGATGTGAAGAGCACCCGCGGGCGCGACCTCTATCTCACCATCACGGAGAGCAAGAAACACACGCATGAGGACGGCTCGGCGCATTACGACAAGCACAAGATCTTCCTCTATAAGGAGGACTTCGACAAGTTCATTGATGGCTTGAAGGATGTGTACGATGAGATCGATCGTTTGCGGTCCACCGGTGAATTCGTGCACCACGTTGAGCAAGGCAACAACGACCAGCCTTCCGCCGACCCTCCGCCTCCGTTCACCGATGTGAACTTCGAGGACCTGGACCGTAAGGACATCTGATCTCTTCGTGTATCCGATCCGCAGCGTCCGGAACACCCGGATGTGCATGGACTTTCCCCCATTCGACCAATCGACCCGTGATCAGGACACGGCTTGGTGATCCCGCGGTCCAATGGCGTGATCAGGCCGCTGAAGCAGGGCCCCGAGGGGCACCCCGCCTCACGAAACAGTAACCGAAACAAGCATGTGCCGTAGGAACGGGTGGTTTGATCCCTACCCCCCGCATGCTCCGGAAGTTCCTGCTCAGTCTCACCACGGTGCTGTCCGTGTCCGCTTCGGCCACGCACTTCTCCGGTGGGGAGATCTACTGGCATTGCCTAGGGAACAACCAGTACGAGATCACCATGGTGGTGTACCGCGACTGCGCAGGGATCAACGTGGACCCGAACGTGACGCTGGCGTTCCAGAGTCCTTGCGGGAACACAAGCCTGGTGGTGAGCACTCCCAGTGGAGTGGAGATCTCCCAACTCTGCGACCTGGAACTTCCGAACAGCACCTGCAATGGTGGCTCGTTGCCCGGCATCCAGCAATACATCTACACCGGCACGATCACCTTGGCGCCGTGTGATTCGTGGACGATCTCCTATACGAACATCTACCGGAACAATGCGATCGTGAACCTGCAGAACCCGGGGACGCAACGCACCTACATCCGCGCCGTGTTGAACACCACCGTATCGCCATGCAACGATTCCCCGCAGTTCTCGAACACCGCGATCCCCTTCGTTTGTCTCGGCTATCCTATCTCTTACAGTTTCGGCGCGTTCGATCCAGAGGGTGATTCGTTGAGCTACGTCCTGATCGATGCGATGGGCCTGAACGGTGCACCCATCCCATACGTGAATCCGAACACCGGGAACACGCCGATCCCCGGCCTCACCCTTGATCCCGTGACAGGCCAAGTGAACTTCACCCTGGCCACGCAAGGCAACTGGGTCGTGGTGGTGCAAGTGAACCATTGGGTGAACGGTGTACTTGTCGGCAGCATCATGCGCGACATGCAGTTCGTCGCGTACCCCTGCACCAACGATCCTCCTGATGCATCGACCGGCTTGATCCAGAACCTGAGTGGCACCGCCGTTCAACTCGGACCACGCGCGATCCAGGTCTGCGAGTCCGGCAATTTCTGTTTCGACTTCGTGATCAGCGACCCCAACCTGCCGAACGTACTGGATGCGTTCAGCAATATCCAGCAGAATCTGCCGGGCGCCACCTTCACCTTCAATGGCTTCAATCCGATCACGTGTACGGTTTGTTGGAACGCCACCGCTGGAACCTCCGGTTACTTCCCCTTCATTGTGAATGTGAATGACGGCGCTTGCCCGATCCCCGCATTCCAGACCTATGTATACCAGGTCACCGTGATCCCCGGTCTCTACGGGAACATTGCGACCACCAACGCTTCATGCATCGGCAACACCGACGGTACCGCGACGGCATCCGTGACCACGGGAACCGCACCGTTCACCTATGTATGGAGCACCGGCGCCACCACGCCGAGCATTGCCGGTGGCCCTGGCAGCTACACGGTGACGATGACCGACGTGAACAACTGCGTGTCGCCGGTCCTCACCGGGGTGATCAGTTCCAACGGACTTCCGAACCAAGCGAACGCTGGACCCGATGCATCGGCCTGCGTGAACAATGCACCCATCTCCTTGAACGGTAGTGTGGTGAACGCTACCGGCGGTTCGTGGAGCGGTGGGTCGGGCGGCTTCTCCGGAACGTGGCCGAACATCACCTACACCCCGACCGTTGCCGAGATCAGTGCAGGAAGTGTGACGCTGACCCTGAACACTACCGGAAACACGGGCTGTCCGCCCGCTTCGGACCAAATGGTATTGACGCTGGTGAACAGTTTCGCGAACACGTCGATCTCCAGCACCAATGTCAATTGCAACGGTGGTGCAACCGGAACAGCGGCCGTGTCGCCAACGAACCCGTCGTTCTCTTACAGTTGGAATACAACACCGGTGCAGAACACGGCCTCCGCTACGGGACTTATCGCAGGAAGCTATACCGTGAACATCTCGGACGGATCCGGATGCTCCACGACCTTGAACACCACGATCACGCAACCGACCGCGGTGACCGTGGGTAGCCTCACCGCGACGAACGAAACCTGTGCAGGACTTGGCAACGGCAGCGTGACCGCAAGTGGAAGCGGTGGCACTTCACCCTATACCTATTCATGGAGCAATGGTGGAAGCGGGCCTACCCTTTCCGTTGGCGCGGGTAGCTACACCGTGACCATTGTGGATGCGAACGGCTGCGCACCTGCCACCGGAACCATCGCCGTGACGGCCGGTGCACAACCGAACCAAGTGAATGCAGGTCCCGATCAAGTGGGCTGTGTGGGAGCCTTCCCCGTCGCATTGAACGGTAGCGTGACCAACGCCACGAGCGGCGCATGGAGCGGTGGCGCAGGTTCCTTCGCAGGGACGTGGCCGAACGTGACCTACAACCCGAGCGCAAGTGAGATCCAGACCAATGGTGTGACGTTGACGCTGACGTCGGTGGGCAATACAGGCTGCCCGCAGGCCACGGACCAGGTCTTCGTCCAGATCCCGAACAGTTTCGCGAACGGCGTGGTAAGCAGCACGACTGCATTGTGCAACAACACCGCGACCGGAACAGCGACCTACGCACCGACTCAAGCGGGCATCACCTACGCATGGTCCACCACGCCGGTGCAATCAAACGCCACGGCCACGAACCTGCTCGCAGGGAATTACAACGTGACCGTCACGGACAGCTATGGCTGCTCCGCCGCATTCGCGACCACCATCGGACAACCGGCCGGGATCACCTTGCCGAACCTCGTGGTGGTGAATGAATCGTGCGCCGGTATGGCGAACGGTACGATCACCGCGAACGCATCGGGCGGCACTGCACCCTACACCTATACCTGGAGCAACGGCGCAACAGGCAGTGTTCTCACCGCCGGTGCCGGCACGTATTCCGTGAGCGTCACCGATGCGAACGGATGCGCACCCGCAGCAGGATCGGCCACGATCAACGCGGCTGCACAGCCGAACCAAGCGAATGCGGGCCCTGACCTGATCGGTTGCGTGGGCAGTTACCCGGTCGCACTCAGTGGCACCGTGGTGAATGCGACGGGCGGATCATGGTCCGGCGGGAACGGCTCCTTCTCCGGCACCTGGCCGAACGTGAGCTACAACCCGAGCGCGGCGGACATCACCAGCGGAACCGTGACGCTTACACTCACCACCACCGGCAACTCGAATTGTCCGCCTGCGAGTGATCAAGTTGTCGTCGCTCTTCCGAACAGCTTCGCGAACCTGGCGATCAGCAGCACGAATGCGCTGTGTACCGGATCGACCACCGGCACGGCCAGCGTGACACCGAACGATCCGACATTCACCTACGCATGGAACGATCCCGCATCGCAGAGCACGGCCAACGCGACCGCGCTTCCTGCGGGAACATGGAGCGTGACCGTAACAGATGCATTCGGATGTACCGCTTCATTGAGTACGACCGTGGGGCAACCCGCCACACTCGTACTCGTGGGTTTGAACCCGACCAATGAAACGTGTGCCGGGATGGCCAATGGTGCGATCACCAGTACCGTCACCGGCGGCACCACTCCGTACACCTACACGTGGAGCAACGGCGCGACCACCCCTTCGATAACCGCCGGAGCAGGCACCTATACCCTCTCCGTCACCGATGCGAATGGTTGTGCGCCGCAATCCGGTACGGCGACGATCAATGCCACCGGCCAACCGAACCAAGTGAGTGCGGGCCCGGACCAAGTGGTCTGCGGAGGGAACTATCCGGTCGCGCTGCAAGGCTCGGTGACGAACGCGACCGGCGCTGTGTGGAGTGGTGGATCAGGCACCTTTACTCAACAGGGCGTGAACGGATACTACATGCCGACGACGGCAGAGATCCTATCCGGCGGTGTGACGTTGACGATCACCACCACGGGGAACACGACCTGTCCTCCGGTGAATGATGCCGTGTACTTGGCGCTGTCGAACAGTTTCATCAACGCGGCACTTACGCCGAACAACGTGATGTGCAACGGTGCCGCGAACGGCAGCATCGCCATGAGCCCTGCGCTCACCGGCAACAGTTACCAGTGGAGCGATCCACAAGCGCAAACAACAGCGACGGCCACCAACCTCGGTCCCGGAACGTACTCCGTGCTGATCACGGATGGGTTGGGATGCACCACCACCTTGAGTGCAGCGATCACCCAGCCAGCCACCTTGGTGATCACCGGATTGAACACCACCAACGTCACCTGCAACGGTGGTAACAACGGCACCGCGAACGTGCAAGTGAGCGGCGGCACCACGGCGTACAGCTACGCATGGAGCACCGGCCAGTTCGGTGCCACCATCACCTCTGTACCTGCGGGCAACGTGGCAGTAACCGTGACCGATGCGAACGGATGCACGGTGCAGGGCTCCGGGGTGATCACGCAACCCGCGCCCTTCAGCGTAATAGCCTCCGTGCCCGATACCATTTGCGTGAACGTGCCAACGACGCTCTCCGCAGAAGTGACGGGTGGCACGGGCACGATCAACTACAACTGGGGTCCGCTCGGTACCGGCGATCCGATCACGGTAATATTCACCAGTTCACAGACCGTGCAATTGAGTGTGAGCGACCAGATGGGCTGCTCCGCTCCTGCGCTGTCCTTTCTCGTACACGTATTGAACTTGAACACGGCCACCTTCACCACCAACGGCGACACGACGATCTGCCCCGGCGGAAACCCGGCCACGGTCGGTGCGCAGTTCGGCGGATACGCTGGCACGTACACCATCACATGGCCGGAACTCAACAGTACCGGAACCGGTCCGTTCACGGTGCCTTTCAGCAATGATCAGGACCTGCACGCGATCGTGACCGATCAATGCGGCAACACGCTCACGCGCACCATCGCACTGCGTGTGCAAACGCCACCGGTCGTTCAATTGCCGACGCAGTTCGCACAAGGCTGCGCACCACTCACGGTCAACTTCCCCGATCTGCAACTGGGCCCGGGAATCACCTACCTGTGGGATCTGGGGAACGGGAACACGGATCCGGCGTCCGCACCGACCGTGGTCTATCAAGCGGGCAACTTCAACATCGGACTTACTGTGACGACCGCACTGGGTTGCACCAGCACCAGCCCGACCACCGGACAAGTGATCGCGTGGCAGCCACCGGTCGCAGGCTTCACCGCAAGCACGTACAACACCTCGGCGGACAACGCGAGCATCGCCTTCACCGACGTGAGCAGCGGCAACATCAATAGCTGGAGCTGGATCTTCGGTGATGGCGGCACGAGCAACGCAGTACACCCTACGCACGGCTTCATCGAGGTCGGAACATTCGAGGTGGGTCTGACCGTCACCGATGTCCACGGTTGCACGGACGATGCCTACACGAACATCACCATCACGCCGGTCTATGACATCACCATCCCGACCGCGTTCACGCCGAACGGGAACGGTGGGAACGGTGGCAGCTACGATCCGAACGACCTCCACAACGATGTGTTCTACGCCTTCGTCCGCTTCGTGAAGGACTTCCGCATGCGGGTGTTCAATCGCTGGGGTGAATTGATCTTCGAAAGCAACGATGTGATGCGCGGATGGGACGGCTTTTACCGCGACCAACTGAGTCCGCAGGATGTGTACGCGGTGCAGACCTATGTCCGCTTCGTGGATGGCAAGGAAGTGCAGAAACTCACGGATCTCACCCTCTTCCGATGAGGACAGCGCGCCTCCTCGCCCTGTTGTTGGCCTTCGTATACGTCGCGATCGCGCATGCGCAGGATCCGCAATTCTCCCAGTGGTACGCGGCCGCGCAATACCTCAACCCTGCGCTGACCGGCAACACGCACCAGGACCGCATCGCCTTGAACTACCGCTTGCAGTGGCCGGGTGTGGGGCCGGGGTACGAAACGTACATGGCCGCGTACGACCACCGCTTCAGCACGGTGAACGCTGGCATAGGAGGCATGGTGTTGCGCGACAAGGCTGGCAGCACCGGACTCACCAGTACCACGGTGGGCCTGGCGTACAGCTACGAGGCGCGGATCAACTACAAGCGCGCCATCCGTGGCGGCTTGCGTTTGGGCTATACCATGCGCGGCGTGGATCCTAGCGGCTACCTCTTCGCCGACCAAGTGATCCGTGACAACGCGGCGCAGACCATCGAACCGAACCTGATCGAGCGCGTGAACTACCTGGACGTGGCGGCAGGTACCATGTACTACAGCGAAACGTTCTGGGCTGGTGTGAGCGTGAACCACCTGAACCGTCCGAACATGAGTTTGATGATCGATGGCGATGCGCCGTTGGAACGCCGCGTGAGCGTGCATGCGGGTTACCGCTTCGCCACGGATGGTAGGCACTTGAGCAAAAGCAATACGCGCATGACGATCACAACCCTGTACAAGATGCAAGGCAAGTGGGACCAGCTCGACATCGGGTGGTACATCGATCACGGCCAACTTACCGGCGGTTTGTGGTACCGCGGCCTGCCCATCGTGAAAGCGTACCAACCGGGCTACGGGAACAACGAAGCCATGGTGGTGATGGCGGGCTACCAGACCGATAGCCAATTGCGCTTCATGTATAGCTACGACGTCACCATCAGCAAGCTCAGCATGCGCAGCGGTGGTGCCCACGAGATCAGCTTGATCTATGAGTGGCCAAAGAAGCCCAAGAGCCGGAAGCCGCGGATCATTCCGTGTCCGAAGTTCTAGGAAGCTGCCACACAGTCAGCCCTTTTCGCGCAACAGGTGATCGTTGGTAACGACGCATCCTCATGTGACCCAGCGCACGTCCGACAGTATTTTCGTGTCCTTGTGTTGATGATAGCGCGTCAGCTCTTCCGGATCCTGGTTCTGTTCCTGATGATCGGGTGGATCGGCTTTTGCGCCACGGACCTGCGCGCACAGTTGGTGATCAACGAGGTCTGCTCCGCCAACAACGCGGTGCTGCAAGCCCCGGAAGGCGATCATCCGGATTGGGTGGAGTTGCACAACGCGGGGGCATCGCCCGTCCAATTGCACGACTACCATCTCTCGGACAAGCCCTCCGAACCCGCACTGTGGCGCTTGCCAATGATGGTGCTGGATCCGGATGCGTACATCGTCCTCTTCGCGGGGAGTGAAGCCGTTCGCTTCCCCTTCGGCATCGATCGCCAAGGCGAGCGGATCGTGCTCTCGGATCTCGCACTGCAACCGGTGCAGGTCATGGATGTGCCGGAACTGGATCTGGATCATTCCTTCGGCGGTGATGCGAACGGCGCAGGCGCGCACTTCTTCGCGGTGCCCACGCCGGGCGCAGCGAACACCTCGGCCTTGTATCCGGGCTACGCGCCGAAGCCCGTCCTCGATCGCGCGCCAGGGTATTATGGGGGCAGTGTGAGTGTTTCGGCGAATGCCTCTTCAGGTGAGGTGCATTGGACTTTCACTGGGCGCGACCCGGACCAAGGTTCGCCGATCGCTTCGAGTCCTGTCGAGTTCACAAGTCCAACGGTCGTGCTTGCGCGCACGTACCGCGATGGTTGGTTGCCAAGCGATGTAGTGACAGCGACGTACCTCATCGGCGTGCATCATGAACTGCCCGTCGTCTCGCTGTCGGTGGATCCCGACAGCATGTTCAACGAGGATCTGGGCTTGTACATGCTTGGCCCGAACGCCGATCCTGAGTACCCGCACTACGGCGCCAACTTCTGGAGCGAACGTTCCTTGCCCGTGCATTTCGAGTTCTTCGAACCGAACGGTGTGCGTGGTTTCGTGCAGCAGGTGGATGTGAAGATGCACGGCGGTCGCCGCTCGCGGAACAATCCGCAACGCCCGCTGCGGATCTCCGCCAAAGGCAAGTACGGCAAGGATGTGATGCACTATCCCTTCTTCCCCGAGCGACCCGGGGTGGAGGACTATAGCACATTGATCCTGCGCAACGCCGGTGGCGATTTCTGTCTGGCCAACTTCCACGATGCGCTCTTCCACGAGATCAGCTTGCACAACGACCTAGACATCGATGAGCTCGCGTTCCGGCCTGCGGCCTTGTACATCAACGGCGAGTACTGGGGCATGGTGGAGATCCGCGAACGCATCGACGCGCACCACTTGGAACACAACTACGGCCAGAACCCGGACTCGGTCCTGATCATGGAGGAGGAGAACTGGTCCCTCCAAGGGGATACCATCCACTTCTGGAACCTGATGCAATTCATCAATACGCAGGATCTGAACGATCCGGCGAACTGGGCGCATGTGGACGGCCTGCTGGACCTGCACAGTTGCAAGGACTATTTCGCCTTGGAGATACAGGCCGGCAACGTGGATTGGCCAAGCAACAACCTGAAGTACTGGAAGCCCTCCATCACCGAAGGAAAGTGGCGGTACGTGATGTACGACCTGGACGCCACCATGCAACTCTACGGCTGGATCCACGAGGACCTGGACATGTTCTTATGGGTCTTCGAGCACAGCGCTGGTGCCGTGCATACCGAAGTGTTCCGCGGCTTGATGAGCAACACGGAGTTCAGGCGCACCTTCCTGAACCGCCTAGCAGATCTGATGAACACCGCGATGAGCCCGGAGAACTTCCAAGCGGAGATCGATCGCATCACGAACACCTTCAGCAGCGAGATCGAACGCCACTACGCGCGCTGGGATTGCTGGTACCAGGTCTACCTGGATCATGCGTTCGGGATCATTCCGCATTTCGCGGCTGCGCGCGATGCGTATGTCCGACAAAGCGTGCTGGACTACTACGCGTTCCCGAACGCACCACGGCTGCGCTTCGAGGTCTTCCCTCCCGGTGCCGGATCGCTGTTGATCAACACCATCACGCCGGAGCTGCCCTTCAGCGGCTACTACTTCAACGGCAACGCCATCGATCTCACCTTGCAACCGACCGATGGCTTCGTCTTCGATCACTGGGGCTACAGCGAGGATGCGGAAACTTCCTCCGCTGCGCATTGGAAGCACTCCTTCCAACGTGATGGCAAGGTGATCGCCTACTTCAAGCCCGCCTCCGGTGAGTTGTCGGTGTACCCCAACCCCGCAACCAACGCGTTGACGATCGGGCTCGACGCGCGTGCAGCAGGACAAGTGGACGTGCGGATCACGGACATACGCGGCCGCGAACTGGCGCGCTACGCACCGGATGTTTCCGTCGGCGTCAATGGCGTTTCGGTGGACATCAGCGCGCTGAGCGGTGGAGTCTATGTGATCACATCGGACATGAATGGGGAGCGACTGATCGCGCGGTTCGTGAAGTAGTAGGAGCAGAAAGAGGAATACCTCACGCAGAGGCGCAGAGGACGCGGAGGTTCTGCAGAGAGACTGGAAGAAATACGTCACGCAGAGGCGCAGAGAACGCGGAGGTTCTGCGGAGAGACTGGAAGAAATACCTCACGCAGAGGCGCAGAGAACGCAGAGAGTTTCAAAAGCGGATGCGCACGTATGCCTCGGACTTGCATCATTTCTCTAGTAAGGACCACGCGCTCATCCTCTGCGTTCTCTGCGCCGGAGCCTGTCCCGACGAAGGAGGGACGTGAACATGCATTCGAATTTCCCCCGCGCCCCCCGCGCCTCCGCGTGAGACTGCATTCACACTTCCCCGCATTCACCCCACGCCCAATGGATGCCCACCTCCCCGACCGCGCTCTCCGATCTTCCTCCTCCCCGCCCTACATTTGCGCCGGGGCAAGTTCTGTACGTCCAGCTCCCGCTTAACCCCCCAGGGCCGGAAGGCAGCAAGGGTAGGCGGTCGATGCGGAGCGATACGGGTCGCTTGCCCCTCTTTTTTGGGGGTAACTCGTTGGTCGTTATTCGTGGTGAAGGTTGATGGTTGTCCGGCAGGCTCGAGACAAGTGCTCGGTTCTTCTTCCCATCCAGCCGATCAACGTTCCACACGAACAACGAACCTCCTACGACCAACCCTCCTCCTACCTTTCCCCCATGTCGGACTTCGTAAAAGTGGTGCTGGTCACGGGTGGCAGCAGCGGCTTGGGCAAGGCCATTTGTGAAAGGCTTGCGGCACAGGGTCACAAGGTCTACGGCACCGGTCGGAAAGTGACGGATGAAGTGATGGCGGGCTACACCATGATGGCCATGGACGTGACCGACAGCGCGAGTGTGCAACTGGCTGTTGATCGGATCCTGGAACGCGAAGGAAGGATCGATGTGGTGGTGAACAACGCGGGCATCGGGATCCAAGGCCCGGCGGAGGACATCACGCCGGAGATGGCGCAAAAGGTGTTGGATACGAACTTGATCGGACCACACCGGGTGTGTCGTGCGGCACTCCCTGCGATGCGCACCCAAGGCCGCGGGCTCATCGTC
>Ga0138256_10005627_pt1 | contig 13236 bp, 7 predicted proteins | sample KNB2016incub_MG_FD_105486 | JGI IMG/M metagenome (GOLD analysis project Ga0138256, IMG submission 105486) | Active sludge microbial communities from wastewater in Klosterneuburg, Austria - KNB2014incub_MG | ecosystem: Engineered > WWTP > Activated sludge > Unclassified | place: Austria...
ACGCCGCCGACCGCAACCATTGCCATACCGACCGTGGTGATTGCGGGAACGCATAACAAGGCGCGCATGACCCAGGCGTAAGCATCAATCAGTCGTCGCAGAACAGGACCACCCTGTTCCAGTTCGTGCTGGTTTTGCCCCTTACGCCGACGGATCAGCAGACCGGCGGTCACCGGTGTCCATGTCACAGCAAGAACCAGGGAAATCAGCAGGGCGACGACCATCGTGACAGCCAGTGCCCTGAAGAAAACGCCTGCGACTCCGTCCAGAAACGCGAGAGGAATGAAGACCACCACTGGCGTCATCGTACTTCCGACCAGTGCCGGTCCGACCTCGCGCATGGCGAGTTGTACTGCCTCAGTGGACGTGTGACCTGCCAGGACTTTGGAATAGATCGACTCCACGACGACAATGGCATCGTCGATCACGATACCGACGACTGCGGCGATTCCACCGAGTGTCATCAGGTTAAAACTCATTCCCAGCAGTCGCAGTCCGATCAACGTCAGGATGACCGTGACGGGGATCACGAGCGCCGCAACGATTGTCGAAGACAGGCTTCGCAGAAATGCGTACAGAACAATGACCGAGAGTATCAGCCCGAGGATGATTGCTTCCCAGACGCTGCCCACGCCTTCCCGGACGAATTGAGATTGATCGTAGAAGAACGCCAGCTTCATGTCTGGCGGCAATTCACGTTTCAGCCGCAGCAGTTCCTGATCGAGGTCGTCTGCGATTTGCACGGTGTTGCAATCGGGCTGTCCGTAGATGTTGAACAGTACCGCATCTTTTCCGTCGGCAGAAATACGATTGAACTGAGGCGCTTCGCCGCGTCGCACGACGCCGATGTCGCGAATACGAATCGGTGCCTGGTTCACCCAGGCGATGACGACATCTTCAATTTCCCCGGGATCATGCAGGCGGTTATCGACGACTGACAGGTACAGTTGATAGTTCTCTTCGTGCATCCCAGCCGAAGTGAACTGATTCGTTTCGGCCAACGCCAGAGTGACTTGTCCGAAAGTCAGATGATTGGCGTCCAACTTCGAAGGATCAACGATCACATGAAATTCCGGGACGCGACCACCGACCAGGTTGATACGTGCGACGCCATTGAGTCGCAGAAAACGCGGGTAAATGTCGTATCTGGCGGTTTCCCAGATGTCGGTTCTGCTGCGAGTCTCACTCGTTAAGCTGATCCCGAGAATAGGGAAAGCCGTAAACGTCAGGCGGTGAACCTGAATCGCGGCCGCAGGAGGCAGCGTATTACGAATCTGTGCGAGTCGGCCAAGCACATACTGCTCGGCCTCGATCATGTCAGTCTTCCAATCGAAGAAGACATTCACGGCGGCGGACCCGCGTCCGGTTGTCGAACGGATGTTGGTCGTGCCAGGAATATTCTTCATGGCTTCTTCGACGGGGCGCGTCACGGTCGCCATCATCTCGTCGCCAGGGATCACCCCATTATCGATCAAAATCACGACGCGGGGAAAATCGGTCTGAGGAAACACTGACGAGGGCATCGTCATGCCGGCGTACACGCCTGCGAAACACAGTGCCACCACGATAAACAGAATCGCTTTGCTGTAGCGCAGCACGATTCCTGGCCTGCCGGATTCCGTTGGATGTTCGGACGATTCAGTCAACATAATTTGGTGTGCTCACAGGCTGTTTTCGCCGTCGCCCAACGTAACAATTCGATCGACGGGCAAGGCGGTTGCCTGAACGACACCAGCGGCCGATTGAGCAAGTTCGTTCAACAGGTCGAGATAGGTGCGCCGATCCTGCAGCAACGAATTCTGCGTCGCGAAGACCGTCAATACATCCGCTTGCCCGGCTTGAAATTGAGCGTTGATGTCCTTTAGGTCTGCTGGCATCTTTTCACTAAATGGTGACAGATCAACTTTCGTTTCGATTGCCAGAAGTCGTGCTCGCTCATAGCGGTCAATCGCGGTTTCCGCTTCTCGGGCGGCGCGTATCTTGAGTTGACTGTACACACGATTCAGTTGTTGCCATTCGGCAGTTCGCTGACGAGCCAAAGGATCTCCGGTGTTCCAGATCGGCAAGTCCATTTGTAATCGAACGCCCAATTCCTGGGATCCGTTCGGGTTCTGGGCGAAGATCGGGCCAGCTTGCACGTCCGGAGTGCGCGCGGCGTTCGCGAGGCGGTAGTTGGCACTTGCAGCGTTGGCCCCGGCCAGCGCCGCCATGACATCAGGACGGCCTTCCACCAGTTCGTTCGCCAATTCCTGAGAACCTGCTCCAGTTGTCTCTGCGGATGCCAACACACCATTACAAAATGCGTTCGCAGGTCGCCAGGAGAAGGCGGGCAGGCGATCCGCCAGTTTCAATGGCTCAGACGCAGGCAGGTTCAGTTGTTGTCGTATCGCCAGCAACGCCGCCTGATAGGTCGCATCGGCCAGGTGGGACTGATTTCGAGATTGTCTTGCGGCAACCTTCGCTGTAGTGACTTGCGCCGCCGTGCCGACACCTGCCTCGAATCGCCGTTCCACAACACCCAACAGGTCTTCGTTCAGGACGGCTGTTTGATTCGCAAGTTCATTCAATTCCTGCTGATACAGTGCCGTAAAGTAGAGTCTGGCTGTTTGCGAGATATTCAGCAATTCCGTCTGGTGGATCGTCCAACGCACCTGGTTCAGAGTTGCGTTGGCACCCTGCTCGCGAAAGCTCAATTGATGAGCGAGTTCAAATCGCTGCATCAACCACATATAGTAATTTGTCTGACCACCACGACCGTCAGCAGGGAGTATTTGAGCCTGGACGAATGGATTCCATTGATAAGTCGCTGCGACATCCACTGCGGCTGCGCTCACCTGGTCCTGGCCCCGTGCCGTAATGAGGTCCGGGTTCTGAGCCAACGATATCGCAATCGCATTCTGAAACGAAAGTGACGACTCCGCTGCTGACGATTCCAGTTGAGGTCGCTCTTCAAGGCGGGCCGCAGAAATGTTCGCATCTGTTAGAGCGGAAATCGACAGAACTTTCGGCTGCATTTCTGGCAGATCGAAAAGCTCGGCCTGTTCCGTGACCGGAAAATCGATTTCTGCCGCTCGCCCAACAGCAGATTCTCCGGCAGGTCTCCGAACTTCGTGGGTGCCCTCTGCGAACTCGGTCGCCGACGCTTGTTCAATCACGGGATCTGGTCGTTGAGTTTGCTCAACCAGACTTTGCTTCCCGGAAACGGCCCCGCCAAAAGATTCCGGCAGCAGCGCGCGCGATGCCCGAGATGCCCGCGATGCAACGCGATGAGAACGTCCGCTCTGGCATCCAGTCACGAGAAGCAAAAGGGTCAGCGTCACAAGTACAGCCTGCGCGATGTTTGTTGAAAGGCGATCCGTCATACTGCTTCCCTCCGCATGCCAGTGCTCTTGAAAGACTGGGATACATGCACAGGCTTTTCCGTCCCGTGTCAGTCGGAATTGCCGAAAACTGGTGACAACTCATCTCGAATCTTCGGACATTCGCAACATCCCGCAACATCCTTGTATCCGGCATAAACTGGAATTCACCAATGAGTTCCAGCGATAGCTGGTTAGGTTGCTATAAGGCGAGCGACAGAATTCAATTGACCGAAGATGTCGCCCTACCGAAGGAATCCGACTTGGGACAAATCGGACTACAACGTAGGCAGATCTGTCCCAGATCTGCATCCTTCAACATGGTCGATGACAAATGGTTGCTCGGCGTCAGACGCAGCATTGGTAATTCCTTTTCTGCCGCTCGGCTAAATGATGCACCATTGGCTCACGCGCTGTCGCCAGTTGTGGAGCCGGGCGCACAAGGGGCCGTGAGCAACTGGCCGGAGTCCAGGTCGTCGCTTGTTGCGGTAACATCCGGCAACCGAATCGTCACGGTCGTCCCGGCACTCGGTTGACTGCAAATCTCGATCGTGCCACCGTGTGCGAGAACGGCGGCACGGGCAATTGAAAGGCCCAGGCCAGTTCCACCAACGGTACAATTGCGCGATGGATCACCTCGAAAAAAGCGGTCAAACACATGAGGTAATTGTTCAGCCGGAATACCGATGCCGGTGTCCTGGACTTCAACCACAGCCGAGCCGCCAGAAACGCAGCAACGAATTTCGACATGGCCTTCTGCTGCCGTGTATTTCAGCGCATTCTCCAGAATGTTGAAGAACGTCTGGCTCAACCTAATGTCGTCCCCCTGAATCTCACACGGCTGAACTTCGCTGATTCTCATCGCTACGCCTCGTTGTTCCGCCAATGGATTCAATTGCTCGGTCACATCCAGCAGCAATGCATCCAGTCGCACACACTCGTAGTCATAGTGGATGGTACCGGCGTCGAGGCGGCTGAGATTGAGCAGTTGATCGGTGAGACGTCCGAGCCGTGCGGCTTCTTCTACCACGACAGTCAAGGTTTGCTCGTACTCCTCCGGTGATCGTCGCGAACGCAGCGCCGACTCGGCTTCCGATCGTAGTGCAGCCAGAGGAGTCCGCAACTCGTGCGAGGCATCGGCCGTGAATCGCTGAATTTCAGTGACGGCATTTTCCAGACGGGCAATCAGTGAATTCAAGGTCGAGGCCAACCGTCCGATTTCGTCGTTGGGATTAACGATCTCGATACGGCGGTCCAGACGATCAATCGTGATTGAGTTAGCGACCGTCGCAATCTGCTTCACCGGTGCCAATGCTCGCCCCGCCATCACATATCCACCGACCGACGCAACCGCGAGCGCAAACGGAAGCAGAATGAGCATGATTGCCTGAAGCGAATGAATTTCGGCGTAATAGTGTCGTAAGGGAGTCATCGCCTGGACGATGAACTCACCGAGTTCGCCCGTGACGAAAATACTTGCAACGCGAGAGTCTCCGTAGCCTTCAATCGCAGAGGTTTCGAAAGACGGTGACGGTGACGGCACGGCGTCGCTTCCTGAAAACGAGTTCGAATGCTCGATCAGACCGGCACTCACAAACACCAATTTTTCAGCACCGTCGAGGACTCGAAAGTCATAGACGTCATGCTGGAAAAATCTTGCGTGGAGTTGCGTATCGAGATCGGGCATCGAATGAGCCAACTGAACTTCGAGGACAAGTTCCTGGAGCTCTTCCTGCAACGCAGCGTCGGTATGAGCCAGCGACTGATGCCGTGCCAAAACAAGAATCAAAAGGCAAAAGCCGCCCAGTGCGACGACCAGAGACATGCCGTACCACAGTGTGAGTCGCCAGCGAATCGACAACGTGTTCATGGTGCATCTCCCAGCAAGTAGCCTTGTCCACGAATCGTATGCAGGATCGCAGGCTGTCCCGGAATTTCGAGCTTCTTTCGCAACTGATTCACATGAACCGCGATAACATTTGTCCATGTGGCCGTGTCTTCCTTCCACACCGACTTCGCGATCATTTCTCGTGTCACAATTTGATTGGCGTTTCGGACCAGGTAGATCAGCAACTCAAGCTGACGGTTTTGAAGATCAAGCCGTTGGTTTCCGCGAACAGCCGTGCGTGACACGAGATCTATTCGCAGGTCACCCAGCGCAACGAATGGGTTGGAATCACCCTGCTCGCGACGCAGCAGCATCCGGATTCGAGCCAGCAGTTCCTCTATTGCGAACGGTTTGACAAGGTAGTCATCCGCTCCTGCGTCCAACCCCGCGACTCGATCCTCGATGGCGTCCCGCGCGGTAACAACGAGAACCGGCGGCCGCTTGCTGATGGCCCGTAATTCCGATAACCATTCCAGGCCATTGCCATCGGGCAGCATCAAGTCGAGAATGACGAGATCAACGTCCTGGGACAGCAATTTCCGAGCCGACTTCAGCGAGTCCGCCGCGAGCGTACCAAATCCCGATTCATCAAGTGTGCGCACGATGCTTCGCAACAAATTCGGCTGATCTTCAATCACAAGAATCCGCTGCATCGTCAAAGCACTCGTTCATTCTGGTATGCCTGTTTGCAGATCGGCGACCACGCCGGGAAGCGACGCTTCCGACTCATTATCGGACTCATGCACCGGACGGAAAAGCATTCTGCAGCGAGATAAACTCGAATTCACGATGAATCGACGGCAGCCAGGGCAGCAGCGACAAAGCTCGCCAGATAACGTCCACGACCGCAACTTTACGGGTCTTCAGGTTCTTAAGTCAGGAGGACCACGTACCAGGTATCAAGCTTGGGAGCCCGCCGCTCGGTGTTCCAAACGATAAAACAACGACGGCCCAACAACTCACGGCGACAAGAGAATTCGAATTCATGGAAAGCACTCATGCCCAAGTTAAATGGCATAATCACAGGATTCACAATCAGGGGAGTGACGTCCCCGGTCGCCGCAAACCCGGCGAGCGGAGCGGCGTAAGCCCTCCGAGTCAAATGCGGGCAACTCGGTGGGCTGACACCCACCGCTCGCCAACTTATGCCCCAAGACTTACGCATGGGTGCTTATAGAATCATTGTCGCCTATCCGAATCGACAACCTCGAGCGGTAACAACAATGTCTCGACGCTTGTCGCCAGGTGAGGCGGCACCGTCATCAGCATCCGACTGCCGCTGGAATCCGAGAACTTCCAAAGCTTTCCGTCCTGACGCGCAGGCACCGGCACGCTAAAGTACCCAGCAGCATTCATGGTACTAAAGTCAAACACCACCTTGTTGTCACCGTCGAGCATCTGCCCCCGAGTCGAGTCGCTGTATCCGCCGACCACCGCTGTGCCGCGTGGAACATAGAAGTAGAGATCCCAGCGTCCGCCCAGCCGCATCGGTTCTTCCAACGTCGAGCGAATCGTCAAGGGCAAGTCCTTGGGAAAAACAACGCTCGTCATGTCGCTGCCATCGTTCCACTCCAAGCGATGCAGGCCACTGTAGGGGCTCGTTAGAACGATGCGGCGCGTCTCGCCGTCCGGAGGCACGCTGTCATCATGGTCCACGGCGTCGAGTGTCGCTTCCTGTGGCGAATGGAGCGAGAACTTGACGTTGCCGCGATCACGATAGTGTTTGATCAGCCCGCCAGTAACCTCTAACTCGACCTGCCGACGGTCCTCGGGAAACCATGTGTAGACCTGCTGTCGGCCCCGGCCTCGCTCGTCGTAGCTGCCCGCCGCGACGGGCGTTAGCTCCAGTTGCGTGGCGCGGACCAGATCATCACTGTACTTCTTCGCTTCAAAGTCCAGCACCGTCGGTTGGTTCGCAGCAATTCCTGCGGCAAGAATGCCGGTGATCTCAGCTTCGCCAAACGGTTCGCTGCTCTTCCAAGCGGTCACGTCTTCCGGCACTTGCACGGCGCGGTCACGGAATCGATCTCGATCACAGAGCGCCACCGTCGACAGCATCATACGATCACGGATGCGATAGGCATGTCGCCAAACTTGCTCGAACCCTTGTTGTCTCGCCTTCCCATCCGTCTGTCGATATTCACCATAGAGTTCGAGGTAGCGTGTGTAGAGAACCAGATCGTCGAGTCGAGCCCGCACCCGCGGATCGCTCGTCAATGCCCGAGCCTGATCCAGGTCGCGATACATCCGCGCGACCACATCCTGATGCGAACGGACTGACTTGTGGTCGCGATTGATCAAATCGTAGAACGAACGCATCGGCTCCTTCGCCGCGCCGAACGCCTTGTCGAGAAAGTCTTCGATCAGCACATCGACACGTTCGGCGTGGTCCACGTCCCAGAGCAATTGCGGTGTGAGCCAGTAGCCTAAGCCATTCGCGCCCCAGCTGTCCATATTCTCGGAATTCATGAACCGTACACCGTGCTCGTAAAACCACGGTATCGTGCGCGTGAGATACTCGAGGTTGCCACCGCGAGCGCTGCGAGGCAGGTCGTGGCTCCAGGCAAAGACATCGTGATAGTCGCGGATTCCAAGAACGGCATCCTGGGCCTGCCAACCCGAAACCAATTCCTCGACGGAGTAGCCACCTCGGATAAACGAAGTCGCCACGCTGATCACGACGTTAGGATGCGCTTTGATGTTCGGTGGCGGACTATGGTCGTTTTAGGCATACATGCCCACATACTTTTCTCCGAGTCCCAGATCATTGATCGCGGCGGCAATATCGTTGGCCAGCGTTAGCGCCCGGTCGCTGACACTGCCCATGTCGCGACATGCTTCACACTCGCACCAACCGCCACCATCGGACGGATCGATTGAGATACTGTCTTGCTCCGGATGAGCTTTCATCTCTCGAACGGCATCCTCGACGACGACCTGTCGCAGCGCCGCGTTGCTGACACAGAACTTGGCATTTCCACCACTGGGCCGCTCGCCGCCGACCAAGGCAAAGTATTCGGGATGCTCGTCAAACGTTTTCTGGTTCCTTCGCACGATGCCACCGTAAGCATGTCCCGTGCTGAGCGAGAACGAGGAGCTCATTCGATTGCGTGTCTGCCAGCGGGCCCACAAGTCTCGATCCGACCACGGGGCACCGCGCGGTGCTTGTCGAGTCACGTAATCAGGCTGCTCGATCACGTTGATTGCCGCAGTCAGATTCGGACGGTTCGGCACGACCTCCCAGGTGTCAGTCAGAAAGAAGAGCCGATATCCCTGGCGATGCAGAAAATCCCACACGGCACATTGGACTGCGGCCGATGTCGTGCCGAGCAAATAGAGGCCGTTGTCCGTCGTTCGCAACAGGTACTGGTCACGACTGACGACATCCGACTCGAAATCGACAGCAAAGGGAAGATTCGTAAAGTTCGAAACCAACCCGACCACGATGCCCGCTGCCGCGTCTCCCTCTTCAACACGAAACGTAGCCCCGCTGATGCGACCGAGATAGTCAGCAAGCTCCGCAGCCGATGCACGTACGTCCGGTGAAGCGTCAGGACTGACAATGACCGGCATCCGTGCCTGTCCGTCGGAAGCCAGGCTGATTTCAGAAGGCGGCTGAGCCGATAACGAATTCGGAGGCGATATCAAAAATGCAACGAGTCCAAAGAGAGCATACATTTGGCGTAATCGACACTTGGAGTTCAACATAAACTATCCCTCACGGTCTTGGTTTGATTGATGAATGGACACGTTAACCAGCGACGCTCGATCCATCTCACTCACCTGAAATAATCACAAATTGAACTCCGTTGGAAAGCAGCGGCAGATTGAGTTGAAGCCGTCCTTGCTCCAAGGCCAGGCCAGGCCTTTGGAGCGTCGGCCGCAACTGGCTGAGTTCCAGCGCCTGCGCGGCCTCCTTCGCCGTCACCGTCTTGGGAGAGCCCAGCGTCCCGCTCAACGCAACGACAATTTTTAGAAGATCGCCCGCCGCCGTGCGAAGAGCTTCATCCTCGCTTTGCGCCAAGACAAAGAGAACCGGAACGGCCGCCTTCTGAGATTCCGGCGCAAGCGCCTCGATCTGCCGCAACGTGCCCATTTTCGTAGCCAGATCGGCGTTGGCGAGGTCGGGAAGGCCCAGATCTTTGAGCGCGATCGTTTTGCCGGGCTTCCCCACGGACGGTTTGTCGGCGGGATAATGAAGCCGATTGGAGATCTCGCGCGCCAGCGGATACACGCTGTTGTGCTCGCTGTCGATCTGATATGCCTCCACGTCCGCTTTCCGCCACGGTAAACCGCTCAGATCCAGCGCCACATTGAACGAGGTTCCCGAGCGAGACTCGATGTCCCGCGAGTTGTGCGTATAGAGCAAGAGACGCATTTCCCCGCCCGCAGACGACGCAAATCCGGCCACTCGATGCCCCCCGACAACCGTTTCGGGCAGGAGCCGGTAGTTCTGATCCATGCTGTTGAGTAATGTGGCAAAGTGAAATACGGGCATCGGCACGGACACATCTCGGTCCCGTATGCCGTCGCCGTTGTCATCCACGGAGAGCACCTGCACGACTTCGTTCAAGCCGCTGAAATTGCCGATGGGGAACATCCAGCGCGTGATCGTGTGGTCCGTCCGCGCGTAGCGAGGATCCTCCGAAGCCTGCCGCATCTGGCGCTGGCTGACTTCGGCGCACCACGTGGAGAAATAGCCGTTGCCCAGAAGGCTGTTGTGCGGAGCGGGCTCCGGCGGAAAGCCCCAGTTCGGTGCCGTTTCAAAAGTGGTCACGCACAAATCCCTGTAGTATTCCGGATCGAGATCCAAGGCCGTCTTCTTGGCGGTGATCAATTTTGCAGCGACGATCTCCGCGTTATTGTAAGCGTGAACGGAGAGGAAATTCATGGGCGAGCCTTTGCCCTCGTGGGCACCACACAAATGTTCGACCAGCCGCGAACGTTTGCCCGCCAGGGCGGGATCGGCGTAGGCAGCGTTTTTCAAAACTGCCTTCGGATGCTCGGCCACCGGCGAGCAATGTGCGAGAAACTCCGTTGCCCGAAGATGAGTTCTCCAAATGCCACCCAACTCGATGCCGCCAATGATCACGCGGCTTGAATCCATTCCCGCATCTTCAAACGCGCGTAAAATGCCGTCCACTGCATAATCATAGAAAACCTGAAGACTGTTCCATCCCTCTTCGCTGCGGACCTCAGGGCTCTTCAGATCGGGCTCGTTGAATACGCTCCAGTAGAACTCGTAAGAGTCGTCGCCGTAGCGCTCGATGATATGCGCCGATATTTCCCGGATCGACTCGTGCAGTTGGGGGTAGTCGGCGGGAGTGTATCCGTCCAGGCCGTCGATCGACAGATCGCCGGGGACGTCGAGAAAATTAACCACCAAGCGCCGCCCAAACTCCCGATGCACCCGGTCAAACTCGGCGTCGATCCGTCCCCAGTAATACATGGGTTTGCTTAGCGGCCGGATGCGCTGCAGATAGCAGCCCCCCGGCGCGAACAGCCCCGGAGCCAGCGGATGCGGCTCCGATGGCAGCGGCCCCGAGTAGGCGATCTTCCACTTCGAGGGCTCCGGCCCAAAGCTCGTCACCAGCGCCGTGCCCGCCGCGTCGTCCACCGACAGGACGAGCGTGCGCGTGCTGATGACGCCGTCTGTGATTACCACTTCATAGCCCGGCTGGTAATCCTCGCTCAGCGGCCGGTGGGACGCGATGTCATATTGCTCGTGGCCAAAAAGGTCCTCCAGCCGCAGCAGCGTCCCGCTCTGCCCCAGCTCCATCGCCGAAATGCGCCGCGTCTCGAGGCTCCGGCTCACATTGTGGTTCACCCCCTCCCAGAAAATATGCGGCTGACGCTCGGGTCCTGATATGCCGCCGCATCGCTGCAAACTCCAGGTGCGAGGATACTTGTCCTGCGCGGCCTTCATCATCTTCCAACTCTCCATAAAGCCGGGGTTCACGCACGGAGAGCAGATACCGGAGAAAAAGCCCCCCTGTGCCCACTGGACTCCCGGCGAAGCCGACATATCGAGCGCGAGAGAAAGCGGGTGAACGCCCGCAGGTGCCTCCGTGGCAAACTGATACGCCCCCGCACCCCCTGCCAACTCAACGCTTTTTTCAGAGCGGGCCGAAACTGTCAGAGTATACGTCGTGAGCGGCTTGAGCGTTTTGGAGGAATCGAACCAGACCGACACTCCGCCCGCCTGGCCTGGCGTCTCGCGAATCGAGCCCCAATAGCCTTTGGCAAAAACGCGGCCCGGCTCGATCACAGGTGTCGCGGCACCGTTCTGCGCCCGCAGTTGAACGGAAATTGACTCGAGCTGTATCTGGTCTCCTGCGGCGGCGTTTCGAAGGCTCAATTCAAAAAAAAACGAGGTCCGAAGCGGCACATCCTTTTCACCCGGAAACGGCCGCGGCGAACCGTAGGGATCCGGCTGAATGCGAACAATCCGAATCGACGCGTCAGGGCTTTGCGCGTACGCGACCTGAAAAAGAGCGAGAAGAGCGCTTAAAAAAACGGTGATTCTCATGGGATGAACCTTTTGTACGTTGCGGCCCTGACAGACAGGCCTGCGGCTGGCTTGATGCAACGACGTGAACGTGGGCAAATTGAGGTTGCAGGAAAAGGTAATAACTGATGCGCTGCTTCCTGTTTTATTTACCGCGCGTAAGCCACCTTAAGGATACACCTTAATCAGCTTCACGACGGCGCGGAACTCATCTGGTTGAACCTTCTGAATTGAAACGACGACCGGGTTCTTGCCTGGGCTGAGCTTCGGCGCCGACCCTACAGGCTGAACGGATTCCACAGCACCTGATGCCCGCACGAGCTGGCAGTCGGTCATGCTCTTGAAGAACAGTCGATCGCCGGCATTCATGGCCACCGGAAAGCGAATCGACTGGCCGGCAATCGTAAGTTCGACGTCGCCGAGTGGTTCGGGCGCGGCCAGCGCTCGGATCTCGTCCACGTAACAGGTCGCCGTGCGACCGGCGGGTATGCCGTTGTAGTAAAGGTTCATCGCAGTGATGTTGGCCGGGTCTTTCAAGTTCGGTCCACCCAACGCGAACTGACAATAACGCCAGCCCTTAAAATCGACTGTGGTGTACATGTCCTGCCAGCCGCCAGCTTTGTCAAGCAACTGAAGTTTGAACGATTGCCCGTTGCCGTCGCCGTGCAGCCAGAATCCAAGCGCCGCAAAGCGTGACAGGTCCAGTGGCTGTGTGTAACGTTGATACTTGACTGACCACCCGCCGTTGTTGTCAAGAGTACTGCTGGCTGTATAGCAGGCGCTTGCTGCGCCCAGCTTCACGATGTCTGACGAGCGCGTCAACTGCTGTGAAACGCCGGGACTGCAGCCACTGGCCTGCATCGCTGTGTCGTATGCGAACGTCGTTGCCGGTTTGAGAGACGCATCGGGAGGTTCGAAACTGTCCAGTGTCATTGCGGTCGGCGCATCGTACGCTGTGGTTTCGCCGCCGAGTTGATCGATGCTCACTTCGATCTCAACATCTGCCGACTTCGCTTCATTCCGGCAGATCGTCTGCCATTTGTTCTGGTGTCCATCCAGCGCCATGATGGTACGCGGGTTGTCGTATTCCCTAGCCAGCAGCGACCAGTCAATGGTTTCCAGTGGCCTGCGACCTGCCAATGGTGCGCCGCTGGTGACAAGCGTGACGTTCGCGCGAGACTGGAAGCCTGCCGTGCCTTCGCACGTGAAAGTGACCTGATTATCATTCGGTTGCAGCATCGGCACTTCGCCCTGTGGTTTGAGCCACTGAAGTAACTCGCCCCGTTCGTCGTATACGCGGCAATCGTCCGGCGATTCGAATTCGATGAACATGCCGCTCGTCAGATCGACTGGAAAGACGAGTCGCCGTCCATCGATTTCGATCGTGGGATGGTGCAGCACAACCTTCCGAGTGCGCAGCGCCTTCACGGGACTTAGATAACAGGTCGCCTGTTCCTGCGGCGGCAGGTTGTTCAAATACG
>Ga0138256_10005628_pt1 | contig 13236 bp, 9 predicted proteins | sample KNB2016incub_MG_FD_105486 | JGI IMG/M metagenome (GOLD analysis project Ga0138256, IMG submission 105486) | Active sludge microbial communities from wastewater in Klosterneuburg, Austria - KNB2014incub_MG | ecosystem: Engineered > WWTP > Activated sludge > Unclassified | place: Austria...
GTTTTCGGTTCAGTGGTATATTCCGAGACCCATACCATCAGCACGAATGCAAATGGACTAGCCACCTTGCAAATTGGAGGTGGTACCGTAGTTAATGGATCCATTGCCGGCATTGACTGGTCTGCCGGTCCCTATTTCATCAAATCAGAAACAGATCCAAATGGCGGGACCAATTATTCGATTGCAGGAACGAGTGAATTATTGAGTGTACCATATGCATTGTATGCTGCTAATGGCGGTGTGCCAGGGCCGCAAGGTATTCAGGGGGAGAAAGGTGATCCCGGAAATCCTGGAGCTCAAGGCGAAAAGGGGGAAAAAGGAGATCAGGGAGATGAAGGACCACAAGGGACGCCTGGCCTGAAAGGCGACAAAGGAGAGAAAGGTGATACAGGAGCTCAGGGTCCACAAGGACCTGCAGGATTGGTTGAAGGAGATAATAGGCAAGTCATCTTTAATGACAATGGGGATACTGGGGCAGACCAGGAGTTCCTTTTTGATAAAACAACCAACCATATGGCCATCGGTTCCCCGACCATCAATCCGGATGCTGCACTTGAAATAAAATCTACAACCGGTGCATTTCTGTTGCCCAGGATGACTACTGAGGAACGTGATGCTTTACATGCTTCAGAGGGTATGGTTATTTACAATACCGAACTTCAGAAATTCCAGGGTTTTGCAGGTGATTCAGGAACAGCTACCATCGCGCTGAGTGAGGTATCCATGGCTACTTATTTTATTGGAGATGATGGCGTCAATACAGAATATGTGGCCCAGACATTTACACCACAGTTTACAGGCTACCTTCAGCGTTTTGAGTTCAATGTCAGCAGCCTATCACCCGGTTTCCAATTGACTATTGAATTGTATGAGGGGGATACGCCGGGGACTGGTTTCTTTTTTGATCAGAAGGTTGTTACCATCAATGCTCTTGGTTTGAATACGGTCAATTACGCACCAACTTTTCTGTTAAGCGATTCCCAGGTCTATCATTTTATCCTTAAACCAACAATGGTGTCCTCCGATATTCTCGGTATATTACAAAGCAACACCCTGCCTGAAGGCGAACATGCCGGAGGAACATTATTTTCTTTTGATTCCGGATCAGGTGCGTTCATCCCATCAGCTTCAAATGACATTGATTTCAAAGTATCTTCCCTCATTAATACCCAGGGCTGGGTCAATCTCCATTAAACAATTGACAATCGACGATTGACGATTTCTTTTAGACTGCAGACGTCAGACTCGCAGACGTCAGACTCAGGACAAGTAACCTCGTTAAGCGTCCGTACGGACGCTTGTGCGTCAGCAAGGTTTACTTTGCGATACTTTTGCTTTAAGCAATTCCCGCTCACGATTCACGTCTCACGATTGATTTTTCACTCTTCACTCTTCACTTTTCATTTCTCACGACTGACGTTTCACGATACCTCACTCGCCACTCGAAACTCGCCACTCGAAACTAACTACTAACTTCCACCACCTCATCTTGTAATTCTGCAAGTATATTTTTCAAACCTTCATTGATGCTATCCATATATTGGGCCATCCGGTAATAGGTGATAACAGATGGGAGTTTCATTTCACCTCTTTCAAGTTCTTCCAGCATTTCATTTTCATAATCTATATAGTCCTGGTTTTTCTCCCTGAGGTCAATAACAATTCCTTTCCACGCGTTTTTATTAAATGAACCGGTATTGAGAATCTGAATGCTGCGCTGCAACATCACCGCGGCATCATTGATCCGGTGAAGCAGGATAGAGCGTTGGATCGGTCCATACCAGATTCGTTGTTTTCTTTTCTCTGCCAACAGGATGTAGATATTTTCATATTTGATACGGATATGGTCTATCAGCAGATTGATATTCAACAGGCTCTTGATTTGTTTGGAAGTGATCAGCGAGCTTTTATCCTCGACCATACTGATCAGGTACTGATTGATAGCTTTTTGGTTTAGCCGTAGTTTGGCGAGATATTCATTGGCATGGGTTATGTGTTCCTGGAATTCTACCTCTGTAGTGAAGTTGATGATCTTGTTGATCATCATGTTGAGGTTTTTAATGCGTTGGCATTGTTGAATGATTTCCTGTAATGCAATCGGGAGGGAAAGATCAGCAGAGTTGCTTCCAGTATCAATAAAATTCAATTTTCCTGTGTCCTTCAGTTTTGGTTTTATAGTGCGGGATGCAATTCGTATAAACCATGGCATTAAAAAAAGTACCAGGATCGAACAGACAATATAAAACAAAGTGTAAAAGATGGCCAGGCCCGTGGGCATTGCCCATTTGTCCAGAAACGGGTTTCCTGTCCTTACCCAGTACACCATGATCCAGGAGATGAAGGAAAGGACAAAAGGAAGAAAGGGCAGAAAAACCATCACGCCGAGTACATTGAACATTACATGCAACCTGGCAGCTTTTTTTGATTCAGTATTTCCAACCCATGAAGCAATTTCTGTACTGAGGGTTGAGCCGATGTTTGACCCCAGTACCATAACTGCAGCTATTTCAAAAGGAAGCCAGCCGCTGAGACAAATGGTGAGTGTCAACGCCATGGAAGCACTAGATGATTGGATCAATGCCGTTAGGATCATTCCTATCGATAAGAAGAGTATAATCGACAATAAGCCATGGTTTCCCAGGTCCGAAATAAAGTACATCAGGTCTGGATGTCTTTGGAGATCCGGAACAACATCTTTAAGAAACTGGAGGGCTAGAAGCAGAATTGAAAAACCAATAGCTGTTTCAGCCCAATGCCTGTATTTTCCATTTTTTATAAAGAGAAAAGGCATAGCCAGGGCAATTAAAGGAAGGCAGATTCGGAATAGGTTGTACTCAAATCCTAGAATGGTGACCATCCAGATAGTGACCGAGCTGCCTACATTGGATCCTATGATGATTCCGGCGGCTGCCGTAAGGCTAATGATACCGGCATTGACAAAGCTGATGGTCATCACCGTGATTACAGAACTTGATTGCAGGGCAGCAGTGGTAAAGAAACCCGTCAGGAAGGAAGAAACCTTGTTTTGGGTCACCTTTTGCAAGGAATCCCTCAACTGGATGCTGGCTATACGCTGCACGCCCTCACTCATGACTTTCATACCGAAAATAAAGAGTGCAAGAGCCCCGAAAATCTGGAGTATGCCGTACCAGCCTATCTCAACCATATATTTGATCACAAAGAAAGAGAATAATAGAGCGGGGGCTTCTTTTACAGTGTAAAATATCGACTTCCGAAAAGTCTTAAGGTTTCCCGGTTTAATTCATGTACCTTTGTACCCCGTAGCAAATTCCACATGTCATGGTCAAGTATATCTTTGTTACGGGTGGTGTCACCTCCTCACTCGGAAAAGGAATTATTTCAGCATCTTTAGCTAAACTTCTGCAATCCAGGGGTTTATCGGTGACTATTCAAAAATTCGATCCTTATATCAATGTCGATCCCGGAACACTCAATCCCTATGAGCATGGAGAATGCTATGTGACCGATGATGGTGCAGAGACTGATCTCGACCTTGGCCATTACGAGCGATTTCTTGGTAAACCTGTCTCTCAGGATAATAATGTGACTACCGGAAGGATATACCAGACTGTCATCAACAAGGAACGGGCAGGGGATTATCTAGGCAAAACTGTACAGGTCGTACCCCATATCACAGATGAGATTAAGAAGAGGATCAGAGCTTTGGGTAAAACCGGTGAATATGACGTTGTCATCTCTGAAATAGGTGGTACCGTAGGTGACATCGAATCACTTCCTTATCTCGAAGCTATCCGACAGGTTCGACTCGAACTGGGACATGGTAATGCCATTACCATCCATCTCACACTGATACCTTACCTGAGCGCTGCCGGCGAACTTAAGACTAAGCCAACACAACATAGTGTCAAGGAACTTCTTCAAACAGGAAATCAACCTGATATCCTTGTTTGCAGAACGGAACATCCACTGACAGATGAGATCAGGAGAAAAATTTCACTCTTCTGTAACGTGGACAGGCATTCAGTCATCGAGGCGATGGATGCAGAGACGATTTATGATGTGCCTTTGTTGATGAAAGATGAAAATCTTGACAAGATTGTTTTGGCAAAATTGAACCTGGATGTTACGACAGAGCCAAATCTTACAGCATGGAGGGCGTTTTTGAAAAAACTTAAAGAGCCTAAAAACACTGTGCGTATCGGTTTGGTTGGAAAGTATAATAAACTTCCGGATGCCTATAAATCCATCAATGAATCATTCGTTCATGCAGGTGCTGCCAATGAATGTAAGGTGGAAGTGGAGCCCATCCATGCAGAAGCACTTGAAGTAATTGATAATGTTGGAGAGGCACTGGCTCATCTCGATGGTGTTTTAGTGGCACCGGGATTTGGTGAGCGGGGTATTGAAGGTAAGATCAATGCAATCAGGTACCTGCGTGAAAATGGAATTCCTTTTTTTGGTATTTGCCTGGGATTGCAATGCGCGGTGGTTGAATTCGCCAGAAATGTATTGGGCCTCGAGGATGCATACAGCACAGAAATGAAGCCAGATGCTGCTCATCCCGTTATTGATCTGATGCCTGATCAGAAGAATATCAGGATGAAAGGGGGTACCATGCGATTAGGCGCCTATGCGTGTGAGATTAAGGATGGTAGTATTGCATATCAGGCATATCAATCAACACTTATCTATGAAAGACACCGTCATCGTTATGAGCTCAACAATGAATACCTCCGGGATTTTGAGTCAGAAGGACTCATTGCTTCTGGTGTCAATCCTGAGACCAAACTTGTTGAAATAATGGAATTGGATAATCATCCTTTCTTCCTCGGGACGCAATATCATCCTGAATTAAAAAGCACCGTTGAAAGACCTCATCCATTATTTGTTGCTTTCGTAAAAGCATGTCTGGATTATAAGCTGAATACTTTAGCATCAGCTGAGGGCAAACCATTGGCTGCAAATAAAATATTGGCGAAGTAATAAATAGGGAGATGATTTAGTGGAGGGCCGGCCTAAGTGGTAGATCTTTTATGATCGATGCTTCTTTTTCTACCCACCATGCCAGGCGTTTGTATACTTTTTCTTCCGGAAAATAATGAAGCGCCATTTTCACATAGATATGTCCGTGTTTTGCTTCAGATACCCACAGCATTTTGTAAAACTTACTCAATTCAACATCTTCAAGATTGTCTGCGACGAGCTTGAATCGTTCTGCGCCTCTTGTCTCCAGGACAGAAGCAATAAGCAATCGATCAAGAAATCGTTCTTCCAAACCATCATGTTGGTTTTTCATCAATCCCTTTATGTAAAGGTCTTCATGAATTGAATGGGCTAATTGAATTCCTCTGGATTCCATGATCTTGTATACTTGCTGAAAGTGCTCCATTTCTTCAACGGCTGTTTCGATCAGCTCCGGGATGATTTCAACCCTGTTGGGGTATTTTGCTACCAGACTCATCGCAGTAGCAGAAGCCTTTCGTTCGCAATCCGCATGGTCTTGTAGAAAGGAGTTGAAATCAGCCAATACTGCTTTAATCCAACCGGGTGGGCTGGGTGTGCCAATGTCAAGATTGAGTTTCAAAAAAAGAAGATTTAACCGTAGACAGCATAAAGGATTACAATGAGCAAGACCGTTATAATTCCGAGAACGATAAAAAACTGGCGTTGTTGTTTGTGATCACGTGCGTTCCGTTGAAGACGGTTTTTCGAAATGGTCATAAGGCAATTATTTTGTACGGGCTAAGATACAATATTATACCATCCATCGGGTTTGCATTGACTACTTTTGTTCATGCTACTTCCGGAAATGGTTTATTACGAAATGAAATTGTTGGACCATGTGGTAGCCGCATTTATTTGCATTGTTGCTCCGGTACTTTCCTTCACATCCGGTAAGTTTTCAACAGACGATATACAACTCGAACCGGAAGATAAAATCGGTCTTTATCACGGCAATGCGCTTTTACTCACTGTTTTCATGTTGATTGTCATTTCTATCTGGCGTCTACCGGGACGTACATTATCAGCGCTTGGCATTACCTGGCCTGAATGGAATAATTCAGTTTTATGGCTGCTTCTAGCCATCTCTTGTTTTTATGCGCTCGATATTTTCTTTCAGTATGGCCTGCGCCGATGGCGTAAAAAGTCCTTTCAGCAAAAACATGCTTCGTTTAGCTTTGTTCCAGCCGATGGAAAGGAATTATTCCATTTTATCTTTCTTGCCCTGGCGGCCGGCATAGGAGAGGAAATAATATTCCGTGGTTATCTTATCCATTATATCACTTTCTGGGCAGGCACTACACCAGAAGGGATATTAATTGCTTGCGTTCTTTCCTCTGCATTGTTCGCTTTTCTGCATGGATATCAGGGATTTAAATCAATGGTTAAAATCTTTTTCCTGGCTATGCTCTTTGCGGGCGTTTATATTGTGAGCAAGTCTTTATTGCTGGTCATCTTCATTCATACGTTAATTGATATCCTGAGTGGATGGCTTGGGATATATGTCCTACGACAGACGCAACAAGAGAAAAGTTCTGAAGGGGAAAGTTGATAAAAAGTGTTTTATGAAATCCAAATCATTTTACACATTTGCATCAATTAGATCAAAGGCGCATTTGGTCATAAAACTCCGTGACCCGCTCATCTACCATGATATCTCTCGGCGTCAAGGGTTTCTTTAGAAAAACACCTTGCAGGGTCCTGCAACGACTAAGTGCCACATACGTCTGTCCATGCTCAAATGCTCCCCGTCCCAGATCTATGGCTATACGGTCATAGGTCTTCCCCTGGCTTTTATGGATGGTCACTGCCCATGCAAGTCTTACAGGATATTGGATAAAACTACCGATCACTTCTGATTTTATGGTATTGTCAGCCTCTGTTGAAATGGTATAGCGATTTGTCTCCCAGGTCATCTTTGGAACATCAAAGACCTCCGTCTTTCCTTCTTCTGAGGTCAACCTGACAGTGATTTTTTCATCTTCAAGGGCCACAATGGTAGCCAGGCTCCCATTCACAAAGCGCTTATCAGGATCATTTCGTATCAACATGACCTGTCCATCCACGCGCAGCTCCAGCGTATAGTCGGTTGGAAATATTTTTGGATTGAAATCACCTTTTACCTCACCTGGATAAAAATGGGAGGAAGTCGTTAACGCCGATAAGTGGGCGTTATTGATTTGTTGTGCTGCCGCATTGGTGCTGCAAAGTGTCAGGTAGGGTTCTTCAATGAGGGCATCAGGAATGTATCGCTCATTAATGCTATCCAAATCATCATAATCAAATTGCATGGTGCGGATACTGTCCAGCAAGCGTATAAAGTTCCGTTCTTTTTGCCGGTAGACTTTCGTCATTTCAATCATTTGCAGGGAAACTGCACCTTTGAAAACATGCGCAGCAAAAAAATATGCTGAGGTGTACACAGTATTGAAATATTCTTTTTCCTCTGCACTACTCACCACCGGAGGAAGTTGAAACAAGTCACCAAATAAAAGCATTTGCAACCCACCAAAAGGTTGATAGGATTTCCGGTGAAGTTTTAGCGAGAAATCAATCGCATCTATTACATCTGCTCTCACCATAGAGATCTCATCAATGATAATCGCATCGATGGCATTCAATAAGGTAACCAAACGCCTGTTGAGACTTATTTCAGCATGTTGCATGAGTCTTGGTGGAAACTGGAAAAACGAATGAATGGTCTGCCCCTGTACATTAAGAGCAGATATGCCGGTGGGGGAGAGCACAACTACTTTTTTGTGCGTAGTCTTTCTGAAGAGTTGTAGTAATGTGGATTTACCTGTACCTGCTTTTCCTGTGATAAAGAAATGATCATGCTGATGCTCGAGTTGCTGAAGAATGTCCTGGAAGGATTTGTCCAGTAGCAAAGGTTCTTTCATGACTTTGCTTTAACCAGCAGAACGTATACCGGAAAATGATCACTATAGCCACCTGCATAGACACCACCTGCATAGGTGCGCATTGGGTATCCTTTGAAGTTTCCTGATTTTTGGGTCAGGTAAGTTTGATTGTACACAGCCGCTTTGTAAAAATAAAAACCTGGTCCTTCTTGCGCCAGATCCCTGCTCAGGATGATTTGGTCAAACAAACTCCAGGCATCCTGATAAGCAGTTGTACCTAATCCTTTTCTATAAAAATCTTCCCACGGATTAAACATATCCATGGCCCCCATGGTCTCCTTTTTCCTTCCGGAACGTAAATACTTACGCACACTATCATTGATAGGGTCATCATTGAGATCACCCATGACAATCGATTTTGTGCAAATTTTATGCGTGACAAGGCTATCCAGAAAATGTCGGTTATAGGCCGCAGCAGCATTCCTTAGATGGGCTGTGTTTTGTTCACCCCCTCGGCGTGAAGGCCAGTGATTGACGGAAACAGCTATGCGCTCTCCATTAAACATACCGATGGCTATCAAGATATCCCTGGAATATTTGACAGTATCTCCGGGATCATTGGTAGGAAGTGAATAAGAGTGAACTTGCTCAGGTGTGAAGTACTTTGGTTGATACAACAACGCGACATCAACACCTCTGGCATCTTTTGAGTCCTGATGTATAATTTTGTACCCACGTGAAGCAATAGATGGTTGTTTAACCAAATCTTCGAGGACGGTGATATTTTCTATTTCTGAGACACCCAGCAGGGCAGCACCATCAGGAGTGAATTCCACGCCAACTTCACCAATAACTTTGGAAAGATTGCCAAGCTTGTCCCAATAGACATGTGAATTGTAGAGGTTAGCCCCCTTTGGTGTAAATTCAAGGTCATCTGTATCTGGACTATCAAGCGTATCAAAGAGATTTTCAAGATTATAAAAGGCTATACAAGCTACTGTAAATTCCTTTTGGCTAATTGCAGTACTCACCGAACCAATGATAAAGAGGAAGATCAGTATATATCTCATGCTGCGAAGATTGATTAAAAATCTGATTTTTTACTACTTCTGTTACCTGCTGAACCAAGGACAGACAATCTTTAAAGACGTCCTGAGTATATACAACAAACGGTCTTTGGGGTCTTGTAATTCAAAATATAGCTTAATTCTTCCCTATATATTAGCCACAGTTTCTACCTTTCACGCCAATTGAGTAGGATTATATGAGCAAAAACAAACGAAAACAGCCAATTTCTTCATCACAAACCAAGACGGTCAGGAAATCCGCCAGGCAATCAGGGACGAATATCTGGCCATGGATTCTTGGTGTCTGCGCTATAACGGCCATTGCGTTTTTCCCAATGCTTTCTAATGGTTTCACCAATTGGGATGACCAGTTCTATATCACCGACAATCCATTCCTGCGTGGTCCTGATTGGGCTGCCATTTTTTCAAAGCCACTGATGGCCAATTATCATCCACTGACAGTGGCTACCCTTGCATTGAATTACCAGCTTTCTGAATTGGAACCTTTCTCCTATCACCTTGTCAATTGGTTGGTGCATATCATCAATACTGGACTGGTCTTTTATTTCGCCTACAAGTTGTCTGATCATAAACCTTGGGTGGGATTGATTACTGCTTTGCTGTTTGGTATACATCCGATGCATGTGGAATCCGTTGCCTGGGCAAGTGAACGTAAAGATGTGCTCTTTACGCTTTTCTTTATGTTATCACTGATAGTATATGACAAATATATCCGTCAACAATCCTGGAAACTATACGCCATCACAATCACCATGTTTTTCTTGTCACTGGTTTCGAAACCTGCAGCAGTTTCTTTGCCTCTTGTATTGCTGCTCATGGACTGGTATCGTGGACGAAAACTGTCGGAAGGCAAAGTCTGGTTTGAAAAAATTCCGTTTTTCATCCTTTCATTGGTGTTTGGTTTGATGACGATCAGGTTCCAGGAAGCTTCAAAAGCTTTTGCAGAAGCATCCTATTATCCCTTCTGGCAAAAAATAGTCTTCAGTTTTTATGGTTTTGGAGAATATATAAAGAGGATTGTCTGGCCATTCCCGTTGTCTGCAATACATCCATTTCCTGCGTCGGCAACGATTCCATCTTCTTATTTCATCATGATATTGATTGGTCTTGTCGTCCTGGCATTGACATGGTATTTCAGACAAAAGAAATACATCGTCCTTGGCGTTGGCTTTTTTGCTGTCAATATTGTTCTTGTACTGCAACTCTTGACCTTTGGTCACGCGATCATTGCTGAGCGATATACCTATGTTCCCTACATCGGATTATTCTTTGCTATAGCCATGATCTGGGAAATGAGTGGCCTGCAGGAGAATCTGAAAAAAGGAATACTCGGTGTGATCCTGTTAGCAGGATTAGGACTTGCCTTCGCTACTTTCCAACAGGTTAAGATATGGAAGGACGCAGAGTCATTATGGACACATGCCATCCGCACCTATCCCGAAAGTTACATGGCCCGTTCCAACAGGGGCCAGTTCCTGGCTGCCAAGAAAGGAAAGTTCGAAGAAGCACTTGCTGACTATGCAATTGCATTGAAAGCTATACCCAACGATAGTTTTTCATTGATCAACAGAGGAACGATCTATATCAATCAACAAAATTTTCCTGCTGCGCTTGCCGATGCAGATAGTCTTGTCAAATACTCGCCTGGGATTGCCCAGGGACATCTCTTCAGGGCCATTTCAATGAATGCACTTGGCAATACTGAAGAAGCAATGATATCGTTTGACAATTGTATCCGAAGAGATTCATTTGTCGAACAAGCATGGAGCAATCGCGGTATATTACGTTACAATAAACTTCAGGATTATACCGGTGCCAAGATAGATTTTGATTACGCAATCAGGGTCGATCCAAAGAAGGGTATCAATTATAAGAACCGCGCCCGATGCTGGATAAAATTTGGAAAAAAGGCTGAGGCATTACGCGATCTCGAAACGGCAAAACAATTGGGCATTGATGTCAATGACCTCATGAATACAGCAAACGCACTTCAATAAGCCGCACCCATTTATAGTCCGTCGAATCGATCATTAAAGGAATTAAGGAAGCAGGATTTACATTATGAGTAAAAACAAACCAAAACAGAATAAACAATCTTCACGCTCTACCGTAAAACGTAAAACGGAAACATCATGGACAAGCAAACCATGGATCTGGGCGATGGGGGCATGTGTTATTACAGCGATCGTTTTCCTTCCAATGTTTGCCAATGGATTTACCAATTGGGATGACCCCCTATACGTGATTGATAATGCATTACTACGAGGACCCGACTGGGCAGGTATTTTTACAAAAACCGTTGTTTCCAATTATCACCCGCTGACTATGGCGACCCTGGCTTTAAATTTTCAGGCATCAGAATTGGAACCATTCTCTTACCACCTTGTCAATTGGCTGCTCCATATTGTAAACACCGGATTGGTTTTCTTCTTTGCCTTTAAACTTTCTCAAAACAATCTATGGGTTGGCGTTATTACGGCCTTGTTTTTTGGAATTCATCCTATGCACGTTGAATCTGTTGCCTGGGTCAGTGAAAGAAAAGATGTCTTGTATACAGCCTTTTTTATGTTGGCGTTGATTACGTACCTCCAGTATGTTCAGAAAAATACCTGGCAGAAATATTTAATGACCATGCTGCTTTTTGTAGCCTCGCTTTTATCCAAGCCAGCTGCAGTTACTTTCCCGGTTGTCTTGTTACTTATTGATTGGTACAAAGGCCGTTCGTTGAAAGATAAAAAGGTGTGGTTGGAGAAAATCCCTTTTTTCATACTGGCTTTGGTTTTTGGTTTGGTGGCCCTGCAAATTCAGTCCGAGAAAGCCATTGCACAACCAGAATTTTACCCTGTCTGGCAACGCTTTGTTTTTGCCTTATATGGATTCGGTGAATACATTAAACGATTGTTTTGGCCATTTCCATTATCCACACTCCACCCATTCCCTGCATCAGCAACAGTACCTGCATCCTATTACCCGGCATTGATATTGACGCCAATCGTATTAGGCCTGGCCTTGTATTTTCGAAAAAACAAGAATATCATTTTTGGCCTTGCATTTTTTGTAATCAATCTTGCCCTCGTCCTCCAGCTTTTGACGTTTGGTAATTCTGTTATCTCTGAACGCTATACATATGTCCCTTACATCGGCCTATGTTTTGCTCTGGCTATGCTTTGGGCAAAGAGTACTATGTCCACTTCAGCAAAGAATGTTGTATTGGGGCTCTTCCTTGTGGCCGGATTAGGTTTTGCTATTGCGGCCAATAAACAGGTGTATGTTTGGAAAGATAGCATTTCATTGTGGACCAAGGCCATTGATGCTTATCCTTCAAGCTATATTTCACGTTCGAACAGAGGTAACTACCTGGTAACCAAATTAGGTAAATACGACGAAGGACTTGAAGACTACAACATTGCTTTGCAAGTAAAACCTGAACATGCAAATTCGCTTGAGAACCGGTGTATTATTTATTTGCATAAAAAAGATTTTGCTTCAGCTTTAAAGGATGCAGAGCAACTTATAAAGTATTATCCGGCTGGAGGAAAAGGTTACTATTTACGTGGTTTCGTTGAGGATAAGCTTGGACAGCAAGATCAAGCTATAGCTGACTACAGTAAATCAACGGAGTTAGATCCAAAGAATGCTGAGGCATGGGCCAATAGAGGGATCATCTATTACAATGCAAAGCAGGATTACAATGCGGCGAAGGCAGATTTTAGTGCAGCCATCCAGATCAATCCTAAAAATGGTGTATATGTAATCAATCGGGTACGCTGCTGGATTGCTTTAGGCAACAAAGCAGAGGCGCAACGGGATATCGAACTTGCAAAACAATTGGGTGCTGTTGTTCCTGATGATGTGATCAATGCGGCACAGGCATTAAATTGATTTATTCTATTGCTTTTCTTTCATGCACCCATATCCATGAAGGGTTCTTAGGTTTATACGTTCTCGCTTCTTCGCCCCAGACCCAGGTACCTTTCACTCTTTCATTGAGATCGATGAGACAGACCATGTTGTAATTTGCTTGTTCCTTCTGGTACCAATCTGTAATATCCTTGACTGCTTCAGACGATCCTCCCCAGGAGAAACTGGAATTGACAAAAAGCAAGTACTTAGGTTTGGCAGCTTCTATCTCTTCAAGCATTTTCTGACGCATCTCTTTGCTATAGGGCTGATTTTCTGTTAGTGGATAGGTGTATATATAGCCCGTAGCAGGTAGTCGATCTGCGTAAAAGCAAATTTGAGGCTCAGAGCCAAGTACAGCGATTTTGTCTTCCGGGGTAGTATTACTCGCCAGGTATTTGCCA
>Ga0138256_10005629_pt1 | contig 13236 bp, 6 predicted proteins | sample KNB2016incub_MG_FD_105486 | JGI IMG/M metagenome (GOLD analysis project Ga0138256, IMG submission 105486) | Active sludge microbial communities from wastewater in Klosterneuburg, Austria - KNB2014incub_MG | ecosystem: Engineered > WWTP > Activated sludge > Unclassified | place: Austria...
ATGGTCCAACATTGGAAACATGGTTGGCCGAGCGCACAACTCCTCTGAAACCCGCGCTCGCCGCAACAATTATCAGGCAACTTGCTGATGCGTTGAGGTGCAGTCATGAGCATGGGATTTTGCACCGTGATATCAAGCCTGGCAACGTGCTGTTGTTTCCACTGATGTCTGCTGCGAGTGAAGAGTTTCCCTTTGTACCGCGATTGAGTGACTTTGGCCTCGCCAAATTGATGGAATCGAGTGAGCTCGATGCCATGACAAGTCAACTCGTAGGTACGCCGCATTATATGGCTCCGGAGCTGCTGAACGGAACGACCCAGCCAGCAAAAGCTGCAGCGGATATTTACGCCCTGGGATCCGTTCTGTATTGCCTGATCGTTGGGCAACCACCATTTGTTGCCGCAACGACAGCTGAGACGTTTCGGCTGATAACGGAATGCGATCCTGTTGCTCCGGACAGTATCAATCGCGGGATTGGTCGAGATCTGAGTCTCATCTGCCTAAAGTGTTTGGAAAAGGAGCTGGATCAGCGATATGCCTCAGCATCCGGGTTGGTCGATGATCTGGATCGATTTCTGGCCGGAAAGCCTGTTCTGGCCCGCAGCAAATCCCTGCCCGTGCGAATTCAAAAATGGTGCCGGCAACGGCCCCTCGTCGCGATACTGCTGCTGACCTCTGGCAGTCTTGTCGTCTTACTGCTGATCACGGCGGTCCTTTACACTGGTTCACTTCGAAATCTTCAGGGCCAGCTGAAAAGTCGAAATGAGGACTTACGGGGGCGCGTGAAGGAATTAGCGCTGGCTGTGGAGGCGAGTGCTCAAAGCACGGCGGCAGCAAACAGGCAGCGGCGCACTGCCGAGCGACTGCTGTTTGCAGCGGACGTAAAACATGCCAGTCAGATTTGGAAGAAAGGTGACGCAAGGGAAACGATCCGCATTCTCTCGAAGTACGCAGGGAACCGACAGAAAGATTCCGGCAGCATCAACGGACGGGATCACTTTGCCTGGCGTCTGCTGTGGAATCAGGCGACCAATGCCTGCCAGGAGATTTTTGACGCCCAACAATCCGTCTGGTGGTTGCAGCGGTCTCCGGATGGTCGTCACCTGGTCATCAGTGGAAGCAGCGGAAAACTCCAGTTCCTCGCCATCGATCGTGAGTTTGAATTAGACCACACGTTGCAGGCCAGTGCGGCAGAGATCGGCTGTGTCACCTATTCCGATGACGCGCAGTTTTTCGCGACAGCGTGTGACGACGGCAAGGTGCAGATTTGGGACGCACAGACCAGGCAGTTGGTTCGAGATTTCGAAGCCATTCCAGGCCACCGCGTTTTTGTTGTCCTGTTCCTCCTGGACTCGCATCAGTTGCTGGCGTGTGGAGAATCAACGACCTTGACTCTTTGGGATGCTGACACGGGAATGCTGATCCGTGAAATCGCGACTCCGTTTGAACGGCCGATCGAATTCATGACGTTCTCTCCCGATCGCACGCGCCTTTTGATGGCGGGTGCTGACGGTTGTCTTGTTCAGATGAAACTTGAAGACTATTCCATCCTCAGCAAAAATTGCGTAAGCAGTCGGAGGATAGCCATGGCCTGCTATTCGGCTGACGGTTCACGAATCGTCTGTGCCGGTATTGAACGCATCGTGCGAATGGTGGATGCTGAGTCGGACGAGATATTGTTCTCCGCGCATAATCAGGACACCATTCACGCTGTGCTGTACATTCCTGACGATCGTGTTGTGCTTGGTGACCGTGGCGGAGTTCTGTCTATTTTCCCTGACCGAGCAGCAAGCGAGGGCAAATCGCCGGAAGACTGGCGGTCAGATCAACGATGGGCGGGGCATGATTCAAGAGTCACTGCAATGGCCTGGCTGCCCAACACTGTTGAGTCCGGTGGGACCAACGGTCAGTTGGTCACATCCGACCGAAGCGGCGTAGTTCGCGCCTGGGATATCACTCGGACTGTCCACGTTCAGGTCATTCCGTCATCTGTTCAATTCGATTATTCGGTCCCTTGTGCGATCACTCCTGCGGCCGATTCCTCAAAGATCCTGCGTGGTGGACCAAATGGTTTGTGCCTCATTTCTATGGACGCCGATACAGGTCCTTCCTGCTGTCTTCCTGATCGAGATATTACTGCCGTGCGGCGCGTTGGCGCGAAGGGTAGAGTTGTCGTCGCAGACACGCAGGGGGCTCTCACATCACTCAATATCAACACGCCTCAAACGGCGAAATCCGTCCAGGTTTTCTCGGACCGTCCAATTGAACAAGTATCCACCGACACCGACGGAAATCATGCTGTTGCACTTGGTCCAGAGGGATTACTTGCAGTTGTTAGTCTCGTGGACAGTGCTGTCACACTGTCACTGACAGATCGCTCCGCCTCGGCGATTTCTCCTGATGGTGACTGGGTCGTGACCTCTCGTCGCGGCACGAATGATTTGGAGATTTTTGCCAGAGATGGCATGCGTTCGATCTGTTGTGTGCCCGCGCACCATTCCACGGTGAATCGAGTGGTGTTCAGTCCCGACGGGAAGTACTTCGTCACGACGAGCGATGATCGAATGATCAATGTTTGGTCGTGTGCAACATGGAATGTACACCACCAGTTGTCGGGACATCAGTCGTACGTCAGCAGTGCCACCGTTGCTTCTGATTGTCAGACACTTGCTACCGGCGACGAAGATGGAGTGATCAAGCTGTGGGATCTTGTGAGCGGACGTGAACTTATGGAGCTGGACCAGATTGTGGAGGATCTTGCTGGTTTGGAGTTTTCGATGGATGGACAGACATTAATTGCGTGGGATGCCCGTCTCAATATTACTGTGTTGTTGAATCCGCCGCTGAATTCCACGCCACGCAGACTTTGACAGGACGTGTTTTTAGGCGATCGTCAGGAAAGGATTTACCATCGGCGAGTCTTAAGGTCGAGCGGACCCGTGCGACGGAACCACGCCAAAGGAAGCAGATCTGAGGACAGATCTGCCTACATAGTCCGACCTGTCTCAGGTCGGATTCCCTCGGCGACGCGATATCCCTGGTAATCCTGTTTCTTCCGCTCGCCTTAACAGGGCGATCGGGCCAGAATGTCTGGCCTATTTCTGGGGTGAGTAGTCCGTCGCCGTCATGTAAACGGATTCCACTTTCTCCACAATTTTCCCGTCCCGCTGGGATTCTTCCGCGACCTTCTTCCATTCCGGGTCGGCACCGAATGCTTTCCATGACGCGGCGGCAGCGTCTTTGTCTTTGTGGGCAATCACGTAGATCAGCGTGTTGGGCTGGTCCACGGGTATCCAGTACATGATATTTTTGATGCCGTGCTTTTCAAACAGCGTCATCGTGTGATCCCGGAAGCGGGCGTTCAGCGCATCCAGTCTTCCTTCATGCGTATGATACGTCCGCAGTTCATACAGCAGAGGCGCGTCCTCAGCGGTGGCGTCCTTACCCTCAGCTTCTTTGTCCGTTTTCTTCTCGTCGTCAGCGAGCGATGTTTGAAACAGGGCCGAGTTGGAAGCAGCGAACGCAACGGCGATCCCGCATGCGAGTCCACACCAGAAATGAAATCGAGTCATTGAGTTATTCCTTATAGAGAATTTTGAAGCAGGTTGCAGGGCCGCAAAGTCTAACAGAACGGACTGTGCGACGACGAGTGACTACGGCAATCAGAATCATCCGGATACAATTCAGCCATGCGAATCATTCCAGGGTCTGCTCAGACTCGAACAATACCGTCCCGTGCATCATGTTTCCACTTCCGCTGTCCGACTTCGAATACTACATGCTGGTCGATGATCGACCGTCCCATCCGATGGTCTTTGTGATGACGGCACAGCGGACAGACACGACAGCGATCAGCGTGGCGGATTCGCGGCGATTCTTGAACGAATTTGTCGCTGACCTGGAACAAGTGGCCGCCGACAAATGAGCTTAGGATCGCTTTATCAATACGTGAGCGGTAAGGCGCTAGCCCAACGGCACTCGATTTGAAAGTACGACAGGCTTCCAGCCCGTCATTGAACGGGATTCGACAGGCTGGAAGCCTGTCGTACCTTCGTGATGCACCCAAATCGAGTGGCATTGAGCGCTAGCCGCCGGTGATATAGACTGCTTAATCACCCGCATTGCGGCCCAGGGCGATGTCAAAATCGTTCATTGCGGGCACCATCATGGCGACGGCCGTGAAGCCGTAGGCGATGCAGATCCAGAAGCAGACTCCGAGGTTACCGCCAAGCAGGAAGTCCGTGATCGCATAGAACGTCAGAAACGGCAAAATGATCGACGCCAGCGTCAGGGCACTCGACGGGTTGCGGTAGGTGAGCGACGAATACAGCCCAAGACTGCCGAATCCGATGAACAGAATGAAGCTCTGGAGCTGAATCGCAAACGACGACCTGGCCTCAACCAGCAGCAGCATAAAGATAAAGATCCCAACAAACAGAAAGAACATCGTCCCGAGACTATGCCCGATCGCCGTTCGGGAATTTCCGTACGTCAGCCCTGCGTGAATTCCGAGCGTGACGGCGAAAATATTCAGCACCAGAAATGTGAGGCTTACGTACAGGAGGTTCTCAGCGGTTAGCGCCGGGAGACGCCCCAGCAGAGCCAGTCCCGTGATCAGCAGCAGCGGCATGACGATCATTTCACGTGCATTCCAAAGCGCGCCACCGATTTTGCCGAGGATGAATTCGTGCGGTCGCAGATCCGTGACCAGCAGGATCTCCAGCGTTCCGCCGTCTCGTTCGTTGGTGATCGATGTCACCGCCTGAGCGTTCGTCAGCAGCAGACTAAGAATGCCGATACCCAGAAACGCGAATGCGGGTGCCGTGACCATGCCTAGAATCAACTCATTGCTCTGTGACGACGACAGAATTGCCGACGCGACAATCAGCAGTGTCAGGGCCAGATACGCCAGCTTGATCCAGATCATTCTGCGACCGTACGCTCGGGTGCGCATTTCGCGCCAAATGATCGGTCGATCCCAGACAGTGCGATGCCTGCGACCCTCCGTCGGCGCGGCTGGCTGTATCGCCGCAGACTCGGCTGGTTCCGGAGCGGCTTCGGCGACAGATTGATGCAGCTCCTTTGACGGATTCCACCGTCGCAACTGCGTAATGGTCACGATCGACATGATGAGCGACGCGGACAGCAGGATCGCCACGGTGGGCAGGGCCGACACGCGGATCGGTCCCAGCTGCCCCGCGTTGAGCGGATCCAGCACATTGAGCAAGCCGTCATAGGGGGATGCCATGGCCAGTGATGGGCTGACAAGCACTCCCAATCCGTGGGCCAGGAGGATAAACAGCACGATGCCCAGCACACTGATGGCGAGCGTCTGGAATGTCTTGTCGCGCCAGAACGCCACCAGACACCCCCAGCACCCGGCCGCCAGCGCGGCGCTCCCGACAACTGCTTCGGCCCAGAGGATTTGTGACCACGTAATACCGCCCAGCAGCTTCAGAAAACAAAACACGGGGAGTGACGTTGTCAGCAGGACTGCCACGATGAGCACGCTGGCCAGCAATTTCCCAATTGCCAGTTCATGATTCCGCAGGTCTGTCATCAGGAGCAGGATGAGTGTCTTGCGGTCTTTTTCCTGGGCCACATTTGACGCGGTGAAGACAGTGGCAAAAAACAGCCCCAGCGTCAGCTGCAAGAGCGCGAACAAGCGAAACGTCATCGCGCTGAATGACGCCACATCGCCCGCAAACAGCACATCCTGAAAACCGATCGTGGCCTGACGGACGCTGTAAAACAGAACCAGCAATCCGGCGACAAATCCAGATCGCATCAGATAGTGACTGAGCCGTCGTGGCGCGGTGAGAGCTTCTCTGACAAAAATTGGACCAGTGGCCACTCAAATGCTCCGTGACGGTATGATTCGGCTACTTTCGCTGCGAACGAGTTTCCATCAGGAACAGGTGATCAATAGCCAGGTGCTGATCGCCATTGTTTTCCCAGACATTTTTCAGCGGATAGTCGGTGGCCACTGGTTTGCCGTTTAACAGATGCACCGCCTGCCAGTATCGCACCACCAGCATTGCTTCTTCCAGATACGAAGTGTTGTCGGCATAAAATCTTTCATATTTCGTCAACGCCTGCTGCCAGTCGCGCATTGACACTTCCAGCATCTTTTGCGCTTCAGAAATCTGAAGGCTGCCATCGGTCGGATCCGTGGGGTCATAGCCTCGACCCTCCGCGTAAGCTCTTTTCGCATCGAAGAATGATTTGTGCGCTTCAATCACTATCGGGTCGCTTTCCATTTGGGCGTAGTCACGCCAAAAGCGATAGTTGACCATATCGACACTTCGGCTCCAGACGTCACGCTGTTCTCTGAGATCGATCCCGTTTTCCTGTGCCATGTTCTCCAGGTCTTTTTCGCTGCTGTTGAGCATATACCCGTGGTTGTCGCGGCCCAGAAACACGTATTTGCCATAGTTGGTTTCCAAACCAGGCTTTTCACCCATCCATTCGTCGAAGCCCTGTTGCCAGTGTCTTGCGGTTGCCGTGCTTTGCAGATTCTGAGGCTCCGCAGCAGTCGGCTTATTGACATCGTTCCCGGGCTCCGGACTGACACCATCGCCAAAAAACGTGCCTTCTTTTGTCAGGGCTTCCGCATAGTTCAGCATCGCTTTCGCCGGACCCTGGCGGAAGAACACATGAGTCATTCCATCGACTTCGACAAGGCCATCGTTGTCGTCCTTCACATTGGCCACCAGATAGTGCTCTCGTGCCACGAGGTAGCTGTCTTTTGAGCCGGGATTGATCTTCGGATCCGCCCCGTGGATTCCCGATTTCGGATCCTTAAATTTCTCATCCGGATCATGCACGAAGAATTCCCGGAAGAATTTCTTTTCGTCAGACGTCCCCATCTTCTTTTCGATTACTTCCCCGACGTTGTGTTCCATGATCGGGACTGTCTCATTACGGGACGTACCAACTTTCAGGAACTTGATTCCTTCTTTGACCCAGTAGAATCGGTCATCAACCTGGTCCCATTCGCGCGATACGTTGTAAGCCAGATTCCAACCCTGGAATTTCCAGATTTGCACATAGTGCGGCTGGAGCAAAATGATGGAATCCACTGTGGTGCGCAACTTCGCCCACTGCTTGTGTTCCTGATACTCGATCGCCTTCAGATGCAGAAGACTGGCCGCCGGTCCTCGAAGTCCCAGCAAGACCAGATTCATCACAGAGCTTGACGGATCGACCTCGCCGAGTGTCGCCTCACCAAGGTCATAGTCCTGGCGCAGATGTCCGAGTTTGCCCAGGCCTGTCGAGGTCGCGCCATGGACACTTTGCTGGACAGGGAATCCCAGATAAACGATCGGTCCCAGCAGCACGATGATGCCGACCGCGTACAGGAGTTTACGTTGGCGGGAAGTAAGTCTGTTCATTTCGATTCCAGCTCCCGGAACTTCAACAAAGCCCCAGCCAAAAGAACACAAGGTATAAGGAAGCCAAGACAAATCAGGAACGCCGGCACGACGGTTTCGCCGAACGGCACGTCAAAGCCATTTTCCACGAATCCTGAGGCGGAATTGAAGACGCTGAAATTCGGCACGATGTTACTGAACACCCACAGCGCGGCGCGGGGCACGGCGTCAATGCCCTGCACAACCCGTTGCGTGGTTTCAGACACATCCATCCCGACCTGCGGATTGCGGTGCTGAGCCGTCATGACGGCTGCGGCGATGGCACCCATTCCCTCACCAGGCGCACTCTTCAAAATCTCATGCATGAATCCGTGAAAGAACTGCCCAATCACAAAGAAAGTGAGCGTAAAGAACAGGGCCACCGGCCCCTTCACGATGCAGCTCACAGTGACGCCCAGCACGATGATCAGCGTCATCATCAGTGCGGTGCTGATCAAAGCTTTGGAATACCCAATGAAAAATGCGCGATCTGGTTTGCGGAGAAACAGGTCCGGGCGGGCCATGCCGAGATACATCTGATCATTCAGGCAGGCCACTTCCACACGCAGCCGACCGTCCCGTGTCACATCATTAATGAGATCCCGTTCCATCATCCAGCCTTCGTTGTCGGCTGAAATCAGCAGGTTTTGTTGAATGAGCGCGTCGAAGAAGTGAAACCAACGCCGACCATCGGCCACGACCAATTTACCGCCTTCGGTCCTGAGTGCGCCGGACGCCAGCTGTTCATTCATGACTTTAACCACCAACTCGGCATTCTCGTCGGAGATCCTGCCGTCTGCCTGCAGTGTCGCGGCAAGTTCCGCCTTCAGAGCATCCCCTTCAACCAGTTGGTTCGCGTCGTTCAGCTTTTCAAACAGGCTGGCCAAAAAGCGGCTTTGGGTTTCCGCGTCGGCACTGAAGCGGATCGTTCGCGGAATGAATCCCACGTTCTGCTCGGACTCTTCGTGGTATTCAGCCACATTGAATGACGGCAGAGGGATTTCGAGTTTCGGAAGATGTTCATGCAGCACATCCGCATCCTGAGTGAGCACCTTCGACAGTTCCGAAAGCGTATCAGCGAACGCATCGTGCAGCTCGGGCAGGTTTCCACCCGTCGTCGGGTTCGTGCTCAGTTCATTGATCAGATTGGCACCCGCCTCTGAAGCTTTCTGAAACGCGACAATTGCCGGAGCGAGCGCGGGGTCTTTGCGACCTTCCAGGACTGCGGTCGCGTAGGCGGATCCCAACTGCAGTCCCATATAATCTGCCGGAAGCAATTCCGGCGTTTTCTTACTGCGCGCCAAATCACCGTCGGCATGAACCCGGGTTGCAAGTTCTTCAAACCGATTTGCCGCCGTGCGAAACTGAGCATCACGCAATGCGTCGGCGACTGGTCGCAGGGTCTCACTTTGCGAGTACCGTGCGAAGGCTTCTTCACGCGGGTTATTCGTCAGCGTGTACTGGGCCAGGAGCCCCTTTTTAATTGTGGATTCACTGCCCTTGACTGTGCGGAACGCTTCAAACCGGCACTCCAGCTTCAGTCCCTGCTCTTGAGTTGTTCCGGAACCATCCACAGCAGCTTTTGTTTCTGTCACGAGCGCGGACTCATCAATGCCGTCGAACAGGAAGACTCCTCTTGCTCGTGAGTTCCCCAGGATGTGAGAGCGAAAATCCCAGATGTCGCCAACGTTGATCCCCTTGAGCGCGGGCTGTCCGTCTGGATTAACGAACTGCAGACGACCGAACATCGGGACACGGCAAGTCAACTGGCCCCGGGCCTCTTTCGGAAGCTGCCGCACGATCCAGACGTAGCCAATTGCACCCATGGAAACCAGCACGATAAGCATCACGGCGCTCATTCCAAGCATTCGTCCGACAACAATTTCGATGCGGCGCGCAGGTTTCGTCACAACCGTATGCAGCGAGCGGATTCGAATATCTTCCGGAATCGCCCAGCAACTCAGGAAGAACACGATGGGCAGCATCAACCACGAAATGGTCTGCAATATAAATGCGATGTGAATGCCCACCTGCAATTCCGCACGTTCGTTGGAATTCGTCAGAAACCAACCGGCAAACATCAGCAACACAGCAAACACGGCAAACACCAGCAACGCCTTGCGGCGAATGGCTTCTTTCAACGTCAAATTCGTCAACGCCAGAATGCGTCGCGGTGAGAGCGAACCGACATCTTCCAGAAAACTGACCAGTCCCCGAACGAACACGCCAACCCCGGCGACGCCATTGCGGGCGAGCGACAGCACGAACGAAATCACCAGCCCCAGAACGACCAGAACGCCGATAATTATCAGCCACGATATCAGGCTCGAAGAGAGATCCTGAAAAGTGAAGGGTGTTATATCAAAGTCCATAGGGAACGCTTCCCGATTCACATTTTCGGACGACCGTAAAAAACAGTTCGCCTCGACAGGGTTTTAAACAGAGTTGGAATCAGAATGAATCAAATGACGAGCCGGACCTGGCGATGACCTGAACCACAGTGCTGCTGGCCAGGACGCGCCGAAGGTTAAGCATTGCCGGACTTACCAGCGATTTCTTCCGTGGTAAAACGTCGGCCTGGACGTTCTCCGCTCTCGCGAACGGTACGGAGGAACAGTTCTTCCAGATCGGCCTTTGGTTTGCTGAACGTGGCGTTCGTGACGTTGTGCTTCTTAAGGACTTCCTGAATGTCGGCCATCGCCGCATCACTCAAACTGGAACTCCGCATCTGTGTCTCATTGCGAACTTCCAGCAGGTCGGCAACGCTGCCCAGAACCTTGAGCTCGCCCTGAAACAGCACCGCGATCCGATCACACACGTCCTGAACATCCGCCAGTTGGTGACTGCACATGACCACCGTCTTGCCCTGCGCTTTCAGACGCAGAATCAGATCCTTCATTTCACGCGTCCCGATCGGATCAAGACCGCTGGTGGGCTCGTCCAGCAGCACGAGTTCCGGATCATTGATGAGAGCCTGAGCCAGCCCAATTCGGCGTGTCATCCCTTTGGAGTATTCCTTGAGCTGCCGTCTCCGAGCCTTCGTCAGGCCAACCAGTTCGATCAGTTCATCCGACCGGCGGATACGATCGGCGGCACTCATTTTGAACAGCCGTCCGTAGAAGTCGAGGGTTTCGTCGGCGTTCAGAAACCGATACAGGTACGATTCTTCGGGCAGATAACCGATCTTTTCGTTCTTGGACACGTCGGATGCGGGCTTGCCCAGAATTTTCATCTCGCCCGACGTCGGAAATAGAAGCCCAAGCAGCATTTTCATAGTCGTTGTCTTGCCGGATCCGTTTGGTCCCAGCAGGCCGAAGACTTCTCCACGCCGTACATCCATGCTCAGACTTTTAACGGCCTGAACCTTCTTGCGACCCCAGAAGTCGCGGTAAATTTTGGACAGGTTGCGGATCTCAATCACAGCGTTGTTTGGCATGTCGAATGGTTTCGCACACAGAAAAATGAAGACAGAAGTCGTTCTGCCCAGCGTTTTGCAGGCAAAAAGACATGAAATGTTTCGTTTTCGGCAATTCGGGGCAGACCGAATTACGCCGGTCTTACGCTGGACATCTGCAGACTGTTTGCGCAAATCCTGTGAGGCCAACGTCAGAATTCAATCTATCTGCCGCAGGACGGTAAATTGGTTTTCCGTGTCGCCAATTGTCGGCTCCGCGCGGGCTAAAATGAGTCTGTCAATTCTCGTTCCAGGGCTCCAGCCCTGGAACGCACTGCACTGGAGGCTCGGAACAAAGACATCAATCCGCGTCGCGTGAAGTATAATGCACGGCATTGGCGCGAACCGCACACGAAAAGAAACCGTAGGATGGACATTCCTGTCCGTCCAGCCGAATGACGGGCAAGTCGGACAGGAATGTCCAACCTACAGGTGCCATTTGTCTCGGCATTCTATTCCTCAGGCGCGGCGGCAGCAACTTCCTCTACCTCGGGCTCAACGATTCCGGAAGTGATATGCTTCAACTCCAGAATCTGCCGACGGATTTCAGCCGAAACGGCGGGGTTTTCTTCGAGGAACACGCGAGCACGATCACGCCCCTGCCCCAGTTTCGTGCTGCCGTAGCTGAACCAACTGCCGCTGCGATCGATGATCTTGTTTTCGACGGCCAGATCGACGAGGTCCGCCTCGTAACTGATGCCACAGGTGTTGTACATGTCGAACTCGGCGATCCGAAACGGCGGGGCGACCTTGTTCTTCACGATCTTGGCTCGCATCCGAATGCCGATCTGGGTTTCGCCTTCCTTGAGCGAGCTAATTCGCCGCACATCGACACGGGCGGAGCTATAAAATTTCAGAGCCCGTCCGCCGGGAGTTGTTTCCGGGCTGCCGAACATGACCCCGATCTTTTCGCGAATCTGGTTGATGAAGATCACGGTGGCTTTCGCTTTGGAAATCACACCCGTCAGTTTTCGCATCGCCTGACTCATCATACGGGCCTGAAGTCCGACATGCGTGTCGCCAATTTCTCCGTCGAGTTCCGCCTTGGGAACCAGGGCGGCCACGGAGTCAATCACGATAATGTCCACCGAGTTCGACTTCACGAGCATTTCTGTAATCTGCAGACCTTCTTCGCCGTAGGATGGCTGGCTCACAAGTAATTCGTCAAGGTTCACGCCAAGCTTTCGAGCCCACTGCGGATCCAGCGCGTGTTCCGCATCGACAAACGCCGCGATGCCGCCTTCCTTCTGGGCTGACGCGATGGCATGCAGGGCCAGCGTCGTTTTGCCGCTGGATTCCGGTCCGAACAGTTCAATAATTCGGCCACGAGGAAATCCGCGACCACCCAACGCCAAGTCGAGCGACAGGGCTCCCGTTGAGATTCCGGGAAAACCGCCAGCGTTCTCGTTGGAATCGAGTTTCATGATCGACCCTTTGCCGAACATCTTCTCGATTTGCCCCAATGCGTTATCGAGCATCACCTGTTCTTCACTCGCTGCCTTGGTTGTCGAAACCTTCTTCGTCGATTTTGCCATTTCATGCTGCCTTTAACTGTCGAATGTGTTGTTGCCGTTCGAATGGACGGTCGGCACCGCGAACGCCCTGACATTCCCGGCGACTGGCTCCCTGGAGTCTGGGAAGTTTAGCGAAACCACGACCGCGTGGGAACTTTCCGGAAGCCCCGTTCTTGTGGAAGAATTCCAGTTGATCAAGCCGCAATCGTTTGACCCGAGCCAACGGCGAGGCCGTTTCGCGTCGCTTCACCCCTTGCTGAACGGTAGCTGCGGAGCAGCGGTAGCGGATAGCCCCTTCATTTCGCGCAGCGTCTGTTAAACTCCAGGCCGCCCATTGTCACCCCATTCCTTATCGTTCACCTTCGGAATTCGTCATGCATAGGTATTCACTGAGCTTGCTGTCGTTGCCTCTGTTGGCATTGCCAATTTTTGCATTTGGTTGTTCTGAAACAGTGGATGTTTCTCCGCCGCGAACGCCTCCCCCGCCCGCCTCAGCACCCGAGACTCTGGGCACGTCGCCAGCAGCACCCGACTCTTTTACCGATGCTGCTCAAGAATGATGAACTGCAGGTCGAACTGAGATTGCCACGAAAAACACAAGAATCACGAAGATTATTTTTGTGCCGCATTGAACAGGGCCAGTTTTGGGTTCTGCGCGAAATGAAGTGCATGGTCGGCCCCGTACCACAAACGAGTAGTATTTGATGGATGCTGTGATTGAGCCTGAAAGGCTCGTACAAATCAGCTTGGGGCAAGAGAATCCGCGAATGCGGATGAACGCCGCCCCAGGTTCACGTACCATCCGAACACGAACCCTGAAAGGGTTCCACAATACGGTTTTGTGTAGCCCTTTCAG
>Ga0138256_10005632_pt1 | contig 13235 bp, 13 predicted proteins | sample KNB2016incub_MG_FD_105486 | JGI IMG/M metagenome (GOLD analysis project Ga0138256, IMG submission 105486) | Active sludge microbial communities from wastewater in Klosterneuburg, Austria - KNB2014incub_MG | ecosystem: Engineered > WWTP > Activated sludge > Unclassified | place: Austria...
AGCCCGCGAACATCTCGCTTTTCTAGGTCGCATTTGTGGCTATCTCGCCGGTCCCGTTGGCGACTCTGTCGATCAACTCGCACGCAAGCAACTCGAAAAAACGATCACGACAGGTCTCACCGAATCTCGGCTGCAAATCTTTGAGCAGGCTCGCGATGGTGTAACCCAAAAATTCTTCGAATTGACCGACACCAAGATCGATACCGAGAAAAAAAACATCGAAGATCGCAAGGTGGAAGCCAGCAAAACGCTGGAGGATGTCGAGGCGACGCGGCAAGAGATCGCGGACCGGGTGAAGGAACTTGAAACCATCGCCGTCAAGTTGCAGAAAGAGTTGAATGACGAATTGGCGGAAATCGCCAAGTTGGACCGCCCACTCGTCGTCGAACTCTCGCGCCTCGATTTGCGTGCCGGCGGCATTCGCAATGAGTTGGGCAACATTCAGGTGCAAATCGATCGCTTGCAAATTCAATTGGCCCGCGAGAAGGATCCGAACGTTCGCTTTCTCCTACGCCGCGATATCGATCAGCTATCGTTCACCGCGAACCGCTTCGACAACGATCTCTCGAATGTCATTCGCCAGGCTAACAACGTGCAGTCGCAGCGCGCGGTTCTTGCCCAGCGACAAGCCCAGGCACAGGCGAACTTCGGTGGGCAGATCGATCGCGCGAACAAGGAACTCGTCGCTCTCGGCAAACGCGAAAAGCGGGCGGATGCTGAAGAGAAAAAAGCCAAACGGCCGGTCACACCCAGTTCGACCCGCACGGTCGCTCTCTCCAGTCAGGTGACCGCCCTAAGCACCTACGACAAGTTCCCGCTCGAACAAGCGCGTCAGCGGCTGCTAAACGAACTGAAGTAGAGCTGCCGCATATCAAGCAGGTCAGAACAAGCGGTGCCCCACGACGTTCCGGTTGCTGCAAAGACTTGCCGACTAGCAGCACGCTAGCCGGCTAAACTTTAAGCCGCTTTGCGCATTGGTGGTGATTTATCCGCGCCGGGCATTTCGATCACCGTCTTATCGGTCAAGTCTTCCGCCAGCTTATCTTGCGGAATGGCTTCCCGCAGCGCGGCTTCGATCTTGTCGTTGAGGGCATCGAGGGCTGCCAGCACTTCGTCTTGCCGGGCATCGAGATCGGCCAGCAACGAGTGCCGGGCGACCGCATTTTCCGCAGATTCAGATCCGTTCATCAGCGGGTGAGCTCCTGAAGAAAGCTTGACTGCCTGATCTTCATCGAACGGACCGAGCCACCGCAAACATTCACCCCGGAAAGATACCGCCTACAAAGGCGTGGCAAGGACTAACGGTCAGCGAAAATTACCCGCCTCTCCTTCTGCGTTTTTCCTTCTGCATTTCTCTACTTCGCCTGCATCCGGATCGCTCCATCCAGCCTCACCAAGCAGCCGTTGAAGTACGGATTTTCGGCAATGTGCTGTACCAAGTGAGCAAACTCATCAGGCTTGCCATAGCGCGAAGGGAAGGGGATTTGCGCGGCGAGCGAATCGCGCACGTTCGTGGGCGCGGCTTGCATCATCGCGGTTTCGAAGACGCCGGGTGCGATGGATACAATGCGAATACCCTGCTTGCCCAGTTCGCGGGCAATGGGCAAAGTCATGCTGGCAACGCCTCCTTTGGAAGCGGAATAGGCAGCTTGACCTAGCTGCCCTTCTTCGGCTGCAACCGAGGCAGTGCAAACAATCACGCCTCGCTCTCCTTCCTCATTCGCCACACCAGCGGCCATCGCAACGGCGGCAAGGCGAATCATGTTGAACGTGCCGATCAAGTTCACCTCGATCACGCGGCGAAAGAGCCCCAGATCGTGCGGCCCTTCTTTGCCAAGTATGCGACTCGCGCCTAAGATCCCCGCACAATTGACGAGCCCTTGTAGTCCACCGAATCGATTGACGGCAACCTCTATGGCCGCCTGCGCACTCTCGGCCGACGTCACATCGGTGCTTTGAAAAACGACGTTCTCCGCCCCGAGCTCCTCGACCATTGCTTGCCCCGCGGCAGCATTCAAATCGGCAATTACCACGTGAGCTCCGGCCCGGGCAAGTCGTCGCACACAGGCCTGGCCCAGGCCCGAAGCGCCGCCAGTTACCAGAAAGGTCGAGTTTTTTACTTGCATCGAGCCGCTACTCCGGATGAAATTGCGTGGATTCCCACCTTCCCGCTTCGAGGATTGTAGCCGATGCCCACCTCCCTCGCGCGGTTCCTGCTGCTCGCCGGTTTTATGGTTTCACTCGCGTCTCGTTTGTCCGCTCAAGAAGCAACACCCTGGCCGCCGCCACTCAAGGGCGCGGTGAAGGGAACAGCCACCGTCGAGAGCGCGTCGTTTCTGGAAGTGCCCAAGAATGTCGCGGAACTGGCCGCGAAGGAGACTTCCGCGAAGTTCGTCGTCGCCGAGACTCCGCCGAAAGTCAAGATTGCACTGCACGATCAACTGGGCAGTGAAGCAGCGACGCGTAGGCTCTGGTCTTCGTGGGGTGACATTGGCATTGCGAGGAATGGCAATGTGTATGTCGCGATCGGTGATCACGGGAACGACGTCGGCGGCGATGCTCGCTGTTTTATCTACTGCTGGGATTCCAAGTCTGCCGAGTTGAAGCAGATCGTCGACATGAATCAAGTAATCCCACCGAAGGCCGGTCAGCCTGCGTGGTCGAAGGTACATGCCAAGGTCGACGAAGGACCGGACGGCATGATCTATTTCAGCTGCACGCTGAACGACGGCAACCGCGCGAAGTTGCCCACCCACGGCTTTCACGATGGACTGCCCGGCGGTCAGTTGTATCGATACGATCCCCATACGGGCAAGACCAGCGTGCTTGCCAGTCTGCCGCCGCGACGTTGTACCGCCACATCGATCTTGGATCAAAAACGAAACGTCTGGTGGTGCAATCTCGAATCGGGCGAGGGTAACGCGCTCTGGTGCCTCGACATGACAACCGGCAAGCCCTTATATCAAGGCGAAGACAAGAGCGTCGGGTTCAATCGCAACTTCGCTCTCGGCAACGACGGCACGATCTACTTCAACGGCAAACTGGCCGGCGAAGATGCTCCCATCATGCGATTGAATCTGGCCGACAAGACCATTCACAAAACGAACAGCGTGTTCAAAGGCTCGCCCGGCATGCGTTGCACGACGCGTGAAACCAAGGATCATCAGATTTACGGCATCACCTACAAGAACACGCAGTTGTTCCGGTACGACACGCGCAAAGACGAACTCGAAATGCTCGGCAACGATTGGCTCGGCGGTTCCTACGTCGCCGTGTGCGAGCTCTCCCCCGATGAGAAGTTCGTTTATTATCTGCCGGGTGCTCACGGCAAAGCCTGGCTCGATGGTACTCCGGTGATTCAGTACAACATTGCCACGCGTCAGCAAAAGGTAATCGCCTTCCTCGCTCCTACGCTCGATAAGGAACTCGAATACGTTCCGGGCGGCAGCTACGGCATCAAGCTGAGTGCCGATGGCAGCGTGCTCTACGTCAATTTTAACGGCCATCCTGGCGATCGCCTTCGTCCCGCCAAGATGAAGCCGATCGGCTTCGGGCTGACCTCATTCGCGGCGATTCATATTCCCGCGTCCGAACGATAAGCACTTTGCCAGTCAAGTCCTGAGAGCCGGAAGCGTAGACGTCGGGAGGGTTCCGTGAATCAAGGGTCAATGCTCTTTGGGCGTTTGTGCTTCCGGCTCACGCCCGAGTTACCATGATGGTTTCAGCCACTGGAGATCAGCAGCCTTTCGCCGCCGCAGGTGCCGGCGATTACCCAGGTCTTTGGCGCGACGGCAATCAGTTGGTAATCGATCTAGCTCACCATCAGTTTCCGCTGCGCTGTTTGAAGTCAAATAGTCCGGTCGATAAATTGACGCAGATCTCGCTCTTGGCTCCCACCTTGACGTGGCTCGAAAAAGAACGATTTGGAACGGAACGCCGTCTCGCCGGGAGTGCATTTGTTTCAATAGTACGGCGTGGCAAGGGCCCAGATGAAGTACGCATCGATCTGCAACTGCCGCTTTCACCCGCCTGGCAATGGATTGCCAATCGCCACTGGGCGTTTTGGCCAAGAACTATTGGAATTGTCGGATTGGTCGGCGCGTATTTTGTTGCCGTTGGCAATCAAACAATCAATGGAGCGTTTCGACCATCGTTCACTCTTGTGCAGTACTTGATCGTTGTCTTCCTGCCCCTGACGCTTCTCGGCTTCCTGCTGGAGATCTGCCTGTCATCTTTGCTTCCGATCAAGCGACTTGACGAACGCAAAATCTGGCTGGCTCGCGTCAACCGACAATTTCTCAGTCTGTTGCCGCCTTTCGCGCCCAGCCTCGGGATGCTTGAACGCCGTCTTCATTCGTTCGTCTGGCAAAAGTGGACGACGATCGTGCTGGCGGTCGCTTGGTGGGTTTTAGCCTTGGTAGTTTGGCTAACGACATCCCCCCTGCACATTACTGAGGCCTGGTTGCTCGCCGTGCTTATCTCTGTAAGTCTCGTGGCAGTGCTGGTCAGTATTTACTCTCATTGGCACTGCGTTCAAATTCGCGAGCAGATCAAGGTCCGTTTTCCGGCTGCAAGGGATGCGCGGCTGGCAAAAAATCGCCACAAATTTCGAAGCTAATGCCTGTGACAGTTTGGTCGCAGATTCGTGCTTTGGCCCGATAATTGATCTACAATATCCTTCACTCAGTAGGGGCTGCTGAGTTGAGGGAAAGGGGTTCTCGCCATGCACCGCCGTAATTGGCTGATTGCCGCTGGTTCACTCGCCGCGAGTAGCTACATCGTTTCTCGCTGGCCCCAATCGTTGCGGGACGAAGCTTTTCTCGCGCCGACGCATAGCGTGGTGCCGGTGGTTGGCGATGGCAAATGGATTTGGAACGAGCCCCCCCAAGATCAAACGGGCTATCTGGAGCCCCGCACGTTTGAAGTCTCCATCGGCCTCGAGATGCAAGGGAAAGGGAACGCCGGGCAGATTCAAGCGACCACGCCCGTGCCGAGCGAATTCCCCGAGCAAAAGATCGAGTCAGTCGAAGTGCTGACCGAGGGTTGCGAAGCTCGCATTCAGCAATTGGCTCCGGGTGCTGCCCAGTTGGAAATGGCCTCGCCGGGAATTGCCAAGGGGCGGGTCATTCGCGCGGTCGCCAGACTCAAGGTTACGCTCACCAAGCAGTACCTCGGCTTTGCGAAGGAGCAGTTTCCTGCGAAGCAAACCGTACCCGCCGAAGTGCGCAAGGGTTATCTGCAAGACAGCCCGGGCATTCAAGCGAGCAACGAGAAGGTGCGCAACCTGGCGAAAGAGATTGCCGCGAAGGAGTCGCACCCGTGGGATCAGGCTGCGGCCATCAGCAGGTGGATTCGCAAAAACATTCAGCCCCAGATTGGCTCTTACACCGGTGTTGCTACCGCGATGGAAAAACGTCGCGGCGATTGCGAAGAAATGGCCGCTGTGTTTGTGGCCACTTGTCGGGCCCTGCAAATTCCCGCCCGCCTCGTCTGGGTTCCCAATCACAACTGGGCCGAGTTCTACCTCACCAACGAAACAGGCGAAGGGCATTGGCTTCCCGTTCACACCGCCTGCTATGGCTGGTTCGGGTGGACCGGCGCGCACGAACTGGTGCTGCAAAAGGGAGATCGTGTGGTCCATCCGCAAAAGAAGGCCACGCAGCGGTTACTTGAAGATTGGATGCAATGGCAAGGCATGCGGCCGGAAGTTCGCTTTGTCGGCGAATTGAAACCGACAGCTTCCGATTCATCGACGGCCGGCGGTGACGCGGGCCCAGGTGCTCGGCGCAAAGAAAAGAATGGGGCGTGGAAACTCACTGGCGAACATCCACTCGATCGCTACCTGCGGAACGCATGAGAGTTCATTGCCATCGAGACGTTGTAAAATCCAGATGCCCTCTTCAAACGGTACACGCTAGGCGATTTCTGCGAACGCGGCCTTCGCGGCGGCGATGAAATCGCGAACCTTGACGGAGTCTTTCTTGCCAGGGGCGCTTTCCACGCCGCTGGCAACGTCGACCGCATCTGGCCGAGCGGCGCGAATGGCCTCGGCGACGTTCTCGGGAGTGAGGCCCCCAGCCAAAATCAGTGGCAAATGGAAGAGTTGGCCCCGCCCGACCCGCACGACGTTCCAATCGACGACAGTTCCTGTGCCACCGAAGGCGTTCGGCGCAAAGGCATCGACCAGCACTGCCGTTGGCAACGAACCCAGCTTCTGGCACTCGAGTAGGTCGCGCGAGATCGCGAGCAAGTCATTTTCTTTACAGCGATAGGCTCGAATGAGGTCGGGTGTGCCGGGCTGCGACACCAGTTCCTTGAGAAACCCGGGCGTCTCATCGCCGTGCAACTGCCAGCTATTCAGTTGGGCGACGGATTGTAATGCTCGCAGCGCCGGTTGCTCTTCATTCACAAAAACGCCGACCAGCGTTGCAGCACGCCCCAAAGCGGTATCGCGAACTTGCCGGCTGATCTCCGTAGCTTGCTTCGCGGTAATAAATCGCGGACTGCGGGAATAAAAGTTGAGCCCCAGCGCATCAGCGCCAGAGTCGATCGCTTGCTGCGCATCGGCAGGATTCGTGATTCCGCAAATCTTGATTCGAAACAAGGATCAACTCCGACGGTCTGGTCGCATGGGCTTGAACTCCCGCGAATTCTCTCGCGTGGGCTTTAGCCCAGATCCTATTTTAGTGGAAGATGCAGATACGTACGTTGGACCTGAAACCAAATCGCCCCGAAATCGTCTGAATGGATAGAGCCAATCGATGCCCGACGAGCTAAAGCCCGTGAACTCACCCCTCACGATCGACGCGATGCAGCCTGCGAAATCTGTCGACGCAGCCCATGCTCTCCAGCGTCTCGCACTCGCGCTGTTAATGGGGGCCCAGTTTGTCGTGCCCCTCTTTCTCAATCAGGATCTTTGGCGAGATTCGCTACTTCTCTCCCAAGTGTCGCTCGGAATCTTTGTAGCCGTTCTGGGCGGCCTGAGTGGGCGAGCCCTGCTGCTGTTGGGCCCATTGATTGCAGTCCTCAGTTTTGAATGGTGGTCGGTCCTTCCGTTCTACATGCAGCCTTATTTAACGCAGTTCTTGCTCGCGCATTCTGTCTGTCATGTGCTCGTGTTCGGCGTCGCACGCTTACGTGGAGTGCAAGGAACCTGGTCAAGCGGCACGTCGAGCGACACGCAGCAAGCCCCGCCGCTTCAGATTTCGATCAAGTCCCTGCTGATGGTGACCACGATGGTTGCCAGCACATTGGCGCTGGCAAATTGGCTGCGGGAGGCGATTCAGGGAGAACCGTATTTCACCGAAGACACCACCAAGTACCTAATCATCGCCGCCTTCGATGGCTTCGGTACTAGTCTGTTGACGCTCTCGATCGTGTGGGCACTGGGAACCCAAGGTTCGCCGCTGAAGTTCGGCCTCTCTCTGATCTTCGCAGTTTCGCTCGGCGCGATTCAGATTTTCGCGTTCCGCATGGAAGAGTTCTGGCATCTGGCCGCGTATCAGTATGCAGCCTGGCTCATATTAACCGCAGGTTCCATCCTGGTCATGAAACTGGCCGGCTGGAGCCTAACTCATTCGGCCTCTCCGTTTGCATTGCGAGGTACTTAATGGTTACCGCATTCACACCTACCGCGCATCGCCCTGCCCCTTCGCTGGAACTGATTCAAATCGCCTCTCCTTGCACCGTCGATTGGGAAACGATGCAAGGTGACGACCGAACCCGCTTCTGCGGCCAATGCAACTTGCACGTTTACAATCTGTCCGAGATGACTCGCGACGAAGCGACGACGTTCCTTGCCAGTCGCACGGGCCGGACCTGCGTGCGAATGTACAAGCGGTCCGATGGTACAGTGCTCACACAAGATTGCCCAGTGGGACTCGCCGCCGTGCGAGCCAAGATTGTGCGACTGACTTGGGCGTCGATGGGCCTGGTCGTGGCGATGTGCGCTAGCGCACTCACCACGCTGGCCAATTTCGCGAGTAGTGGCCACTCCGGTTCAGCACGTTTTGGACAGCAGAATCAAGTGGTTCCAGGTTTCATGGCCGTCATGGGGGGCATCTGTCCGCCAGCACCACCGCCGGCTCCCTTTGTCGCACCGCCGCCAAGTTCTGTACAACCGGACATCAACCAGCCGACGCCACCGCAGCCATAAAGGCCGTCAACTTGGCCTCGTCGAGCTTGTCAGCCGTTCGCACCCCCGAACAAACATCAATGCCGAAGGGGTGAACTGCCCGAATGGCGTCGGCTACGTTGCCGGCATTCAAGCCGCCGGCGAGGAAGACAGGAATCTTCACTGCCGCGACGATTCTCCGGCTGATCGACCAGTCGTGAACTCGCCCGGTGCCACCAAGTTCTTTGATCGCCAGGCTTTGATTCCCCGAGTCGAGTAACAGAGCATTCACGCCGCGAATGGCTATGTTGCAAGCTTCGTCAAACGATTCTTCTCCCGTCACGTGAATCACTTGTACCAGCGAAATGCCAGGTAATGCAGACCGCAGGTCGTAATACTCGCCTGTTTCCAGTCGATCGACGACTTGTAACGTGTTCACACCGCAGCGGCGTTGCTGCGCAATGATCTGCCCCACGCTCTGCTCGCTCGTCAGCAAAAACGAGCCCACGGCTGGCGGAATGGACTTCGCGATTTCGGCAATCAGGTCTTCAGCGATTGGTCCCGGCCCACTCGGCATCTTCGAGACCAAACCGAGTGCCGAGGCACCATGCTGAACTGCCATCTCTGCTTCTTGAGTGCTGGCTATGCAACAGATTTTGACGCGCGGCAATCGTTTCATGGTGACGCGAGGCAGTTGACTGGGAACACGTCTTCCAGATCGCATTTAGGGGCTGTGCGAGTACAGACAAACCGCCGCAGCCGAGGTTCGCAGCGGACTAATCGTTGCGATCGGCGGATGCAGGCAGCTCGGTTGCAACCTGTTGCAGATGTTTTGAGAAATTGCGCCATTTCGTCGATTTCTCCCCTAGACCAAGTCGATTGCCAACTCCTAGAATGGAACCTGGATTGATCCTTTCGGTTTTAGCCATTGGATTACCGCCGCCAGGTCCAATGGTTTTTTTCGCTGCCGCGTGTTTTGCGGTCGCCACCTTTCGGTCCTGGGATTCTCCCAGCGAGAGCACCTGCTCTCCAGAGACCAAGCATGTCCTTTGAATCGCTTTCGTTAGCGCCAGAGATTCTGCGCGCCGTGGTAGCCGAAGGCTACACCGTTCCCACCCCCATTCAAGCTCAGTCGATTCCGCATCTGCTGGCCGGCAAAGATTTGCTCGGCTGTGCCCAGACCGGTACCGGCAAGACTGCTGCGTTCGCGCTGCCGATATTGCATCGCCTGTCGACGACCAAGCCGAAGGAGCAGCCTGAACCTGCCCGTGGCGAAGTCGCGCCGTCGCGGGAGGGTCGCTTTCATGACAAACCCCAGCACGGGCACATGCTCAATGCGTTCAGTCGCACGCGGCATGCCCCCAAGCACCGTCGCCCCACGCGGGCGTTGATCCTGTCGCCGACCCGTGAACTGGCTACGCAAATTGCGGACAGTCTCGAAACCTACGGACGCAACACTCGGCTACGCTTTGTGTGCGTCTATGGTGGCGTGAGTCAAGGTCCGCAGGTGCGCATGTTGCAGCAGGGCGTCGATATCATCATTGCTACGCCAGGCCGTCTCGTCGATTTGATTCAGCAAGGCTGGATCGATATCAGCACGATCGAAATGTTCGTTCTCGACGAAGCCGACCGCATGCTCGACATGGGCTTCTTGCCCGACCTCAAGCGGATCAGCGATTGCTTGCCCGCCCAACGTCAAACGGTTCTGTTCTCGGCCACCATGCCGCCGCCAATCCAGGTGTTGGCCGATCAAATCCTGCGCAATCCCGCGCACGTGAAGATCGCTCCCGAAAAGGCGACGACCGAGTTGATCGAACAACAGGTCTATCACGTGGCCAAGGGCCAAAAGGCAGACCTGCTCACGGGCCTGCTGCAACGCCCCGAGTTCAAGCGGACGATCGTGTTCACCCAAACGAAGCACGGCGCCGATCGCGTTTGCAAGCAACTCGACCGCGCCGGCATTCGCTCCGAAGCCATTCACGGCAATAAGAGCCAGAATGCTCGTCAGCGAGCACTCAACGCGTTCAAGGGTAGCCAGATTCAAGTGCTGGTGGCGACCGACGTGGCCGCTCGGGGGATCGACGTCGACAACATTTCGCACGTGGTTCAGTACGACCTGCCGAACGAGCCCGAAACCTACGTCCATCGCATCGGCCGCACCGGCCGCGCGGGGGCCAATGGTCTGGCGATTTCGTTCTGCGATCAAGAACAGCGAACGGAGCTCCGCGATATTGAACGCCTGATCAACCGCAAGCTCGACGTGCAAAAGGATCATCCTGAAGGCATCGAAGTGTTGCAGGTCACGGCCCAGAAATCGGCCCCGGCCAATCCGCCTGGCAAGTTCCGCTTCGGCGGTGCCGTCCGCGGTCGCAAGCCGTTTGGCAACTCGCGCGGTGGCAGTCAGGGTGGAAGTCGCCCGAGCAGCAATCGCGACGAGCGTCCTCGGTCGGAAGGCCGTTCGTTTTCGAATGACCGACCCCGCTCGGAAGGTCGTCCACAGGGAGACCGTCCGTCAGCCGAGCAAGGCCGACCACGCGGTGAACGCCCGTTCGGCTCGGATCGTCCGCAGCGAAGCGGCGAATCGCGCCCAAGCAACGGACCTCGTCCGCAAGGCGACCGTCCCGCCCAAGCAGCCGGTGGTGGGAATAAGTTTCAGTTCAAATTCAAGAGCAAGCGCCGGCCCGAAGCAGCCGGCCGCGGTTAGTCTCTCTGAGCGTGGGCTTCAGCACGCGTGTACCATCTGTAGCGTGGGCTTTAGCCCACGTTGGCTAACCGTGCCGCGTGCGGTGCCTGAATCAAAAGAACCCTCTCCTCGGCTATTCGCGGCGAGGGTTTTCTGCTGCGCTTAACGCTGGACCGGTCCCGGCACCAGCGACGCCGTGAGCTGTTTTTGGCGCGAAGCTAATTCATTCTGCATTTGCAGTGAAGGTGTGTGCCGCGGGTCGATTTGCAGGGCGGCATTCAGGGCCAGATTCGCCGCGGTAGTATCTCCGGCGAGCATCCGTGTTTGAGCCAACTCAAACAGCATCTCGGCTGTCGGTTGACCTTGATTTGCCGCCGCAGCCAGGCATTCTGCGGCATCTTGATTGCGGTTCAATTGTCGCAGCACCAGACCTTGGCGGAAGAGCACATCCGAGGGGACATTGCCGGGGGGAAATTGATCGGCCAAAGATTGCAGCGTGGCAAGTGCTCGTTGGGGCTTGTGACTTTGGCTGTAGATCTCGGCGAGCGCGACCTGCACCTCGGGATAGTGCGGGTGATAACTGAGCACTCGATGATAGGCCGCCAAAGCTTCGTCTCGCTGACCCGTCGCGCGATAGACGTTTCCGCGCAGGGCCCAGGCACTGGCAAGATGTTTGTTGGCTGCGATTGCCTTGTCGGCCTGGCGACCAGCAGCAGGCAGATTGTTTTGAGCCAGATACATTTGTCCAAGCTGAACCAGACGTTCCGGATCATCGCCGGAAAGCTTTACCGCTTCGACCATGTGCGTCACGGCCTGGTCTTGTGCGCCGCGTCGCCAAAGCGACTCTGCGTAACCACAGCGAGCCCGTTCGTCTTTGGGCGAAGCTGTCACAGCCTGGGCGAAATAGGTTTCGGCTTGATCCCAGCGCCCCTTTTGCTGGGCATCTTTTCCTCGCAGAGAAAGTTGCCGAGTGAGGGCGATGGTCTCGTCCGATTCCTTACGGCAGGGCAACGAGCGACAGCCCGAGCAACACGCAACCAGCAGCAGCGAAGCAACGACCCACCCCGCACCCGCGTAGGGTGAACGTTCGCGCATCAACGTGCTTGGCGGTGACGACTGGGGCATCCGTGCCTGACTGGTTGACGATGGAACAAAGCGAAGGCGCGCAAAGCCTACCGCTGGGTATCGATCCTATCGGCAGACCTCGCCCAATCATTGAGCCGTGGCGCAGCCGAACTGGTAGTAACGAGGGAATACCAAATGCGGCGTGAAAAGAAAAGGAGAACCGGCCCCGGCTGCCCGCTAGCGAGGTGGCCGCAGTACATCACCGGCCACTATTCAGCTGTCAGCTGTCGCGGTAGGTTGGCGGGTGCGTTTCACGTTTTGCTTGCTCGATTTCTGGTGGCTGACCATGCCGGCGGTTTTTGAAAAATTCGGTGTCCGGCTGATGTACCCGGAAAACTGGCAGGTCATCGATCTCGATGCCGAGGGAATGCCGTACTCCTTCACCCTGCAAAGCCAAGAGACAGCCTACTGGACACTCTACATCTATCCACCGGGGCACGAAGTGCGCCCCAAGGTTAAAGAAATCATCGAAGGGCTGGAAGCGGAATACAAAGAGGTAGAGGTCATTCCTCGCGAAGAGATGGTTGGCGATGCCAAGACCAAGGGAGTCGATCTGGCGTTCTTCTATCTTGATCTACTTGTCGAGGCGAGGATTCGGACGCTCCGAACTCCGTCCGCGACACTCATTTGGCACTATCAGGCCGAGAGCCGCGAGTTTGAAGAGCGCGAGCCGGTATTTCAGGCCATTGCGGTGAGCATGATGCAGCAACTGGTGCCGCTGCCAGAGTAGAGTGCTGCTTTTCGCAGCGTGGGCCGTCTTATGTAGTGTGGGCTTTAGCCCGCACCAACTAGCCGACGTGGGCTAAATCCCACGCTACAAAGAATCACTCAGCGATTCAGGCGGCTTCGCGTTTGTTGCTGTCGGCGACATCTTCCATATCGTCTTCGTCGGCACCAACGATCTTCAGCGTGGCCTTGCGGCTGATGCGGCGTTCTTGCACGAAACCGCGTTTACCTTGCTTGAGGAACTCGAAGAATTCCGCAGCTGGGCCTTCGTTGAACTCGGCCTTTAGAATTTGCAGGACTTCGGTCCAACGCAACCCCTGGCGATAAATGACGCGATAGGCTTGCTTCAATTGCAGGATTTCATCGGCAGAGTAGCCGTTGCGGCGGAGGCCGACGCGATTGAGACCGACGATTTCCGTCGAGCCGCCACCTTCGACCATCATGAAGGGAGGAACGTCTTGCACGATCTTCGCGAGAGCGCCGACCATGGCCAAGTGGCCGATGCGGCAGAACTGATGCACGCCGACTCCGCCCGAGATGTACGCTCGATCCTCGAGGTGGCAATGACCGCCGATCATCGAATTGTTG
>Ga0138256_10005633_pt1 | contig 13233 bp, 11 predicted proteins | sample KNB2016incub_MG_FD_105486 | JGI IMG/M metagenome (GOLD analysis project Ga0138256, IMG submission 105486) | Active sludge microbial communities from wastewater in Klosterneuburg, Austria - KNB2014incub_MG | ecosystem: Engineered > WWTP > Activated sludge > Unclassified | place: Austria...
TGTCCTCGCCCTTCCACGGCACCCGCCCGGAAGAGATGTTTGCCATGGTCGAGAACGATCGCATCCCGCTGGACCTGTTCCTGACCGAAATGCAGAGCGCCGGCAGCCTCGATTACCTGCACCTGGAGATGAGCACCACCGCACAGGCGCTGGAGAAGAGCCTCGCGGCGATCTGCGACAAGCACCCGAACGACGCCGCGGTGCGCCTGCTGCCGCTGATCGCCGAGGCGGTCGAGCGCGCGCGCCGCGAGGACTGGGTGGCCGAGGCCATGGGCATGCGCGAGCCCACCCTGTGCGAGATGCACACCCTCGCGCAGCGCTTTGCCGACGCTTACCACGGCGTGCGCAACGCGGCCGACAATGTCAGCCGCGAGCGCGCCCAGGCGCGCCTGTATGGCGCCGCGCTGCAGGCCAAGCTGCGCCGCAGCGAAGTCGGCACGCCCGAGCGCGATAGCGTGTTCCGGCGCCAGCCGAAGCTGGTCAACGACTGCTGGCTCGACACCGAGGGCCCGGCCGGCGCGGCTTTCATGGGCATGCGCGCGCAATTCCCGGATGTCCATGCGCCGGCAAGCCAGGCGCAGGTGCAGGCGCTGTTCGCGCCGCTCGGATGGACCACCGTCAAAGAGGATTTCGGCGCCATCAGCCTGACCAATCTGGGCGGCAGCGCGCGCTTGCCGCCGCCGGACGCCGCCGGCGCCATCCTGTTGATCCGTTTGTACACGGTGCCACTGGCCGACGCGCCGTACAAGATCTCGATCCGCCAGGGCAACCGCATGGTCACCGAGGTGCTGGTGGCGCAGGCCGAATCACGCCTGCTGCGTGGCCTGGTCTACGCCGGCGACGGCGAGATCTACGTCGAGCACTACGATCTGCGCGGCCGCCCGCTGGCGATCGAGTGGAATCTGCGCATCAGCGTGCTGCAGATGCTGAGTCTGGCGGACGGCGCCTGAGCCTGCGGGACGGGGCTGAATCGGCCGCCGTCGCGGCCGCGGAACTTGTTCAGAGGTCCTAGTGTGCACCCGCAACATTTCCGGTTTACTCTCGGGTGAACAGGCGGTGAGGATGCCGTCGAGCACGCGAGGGCGGGATGAGCAAGCAGTTGATGACCGGTGCGGAGATCGTGGTGAAGGCGCTGCAGGATCAGGGCGTGCGGCACATCTTCGGCTATCCGGGTGGCGCGGTACTGCCCATTTACGATGCACTGTTCCAGCAGGACTTGGTCGAGCACATCCTGGTACGCCATGAACAGGGCGCTGCGCATGCGGCCGAAGGCTATGCGCGCTCGACCGGCAAGGCGGGTGTGCTGCTGGTCACCAGCGGACCCGGCGCGACCAACGCGGTCACTGGCCTCGCCGATGCGATGATGGATTCGATCCCGCTGGTGTGCATCACCGGCCAGGTGCCGACGCATCTGATCGGCTCGGATGCCTTCCAGGAATGCGATACCGTCGGCATCACGCGCGCCTGCACCAAGCACAATTTCCTGGTCAAGGACGTCGACGATCTGGCGCGCGTGCTGCACGACGCTTTCTACATCGCGACCACCGGTCGCCCCGGCCCGGTGGTGGTCGACATTCCCAAGGATGTGCAGTTTCGCCGCGGCGCCTACACCGGCCCGAGCAATATCGTGCACCGCACCTACCGGCCGCGCGTCAAGGGCGATCCGGCGCGCATCGAGCAGGCGGTGGAGCTGATGATCAACGCGCGCCGCCCGGTGTTCTATACCGGCGGCGGCGTCATCAATGCCGGCACCCGTGCCTCCGAACTGCTGCGCGAACTGGTGCGCCTGACCGGGTTCCCGATCACCTCGACGCTGATGGGCCTGGGCGCGTTTCCGGCCAGCGATCGACAGTGGCTGGGCATGCTCGGCATGCACGGCACTTACGAAGCCAATCTGGCGATGAACCGCTGCGATGTGATGATCAACATCGGCGCGCGCTTCGACGATCGCGTCACCGGTCGTCTGGACGCTTTCTCGCCGGGCTCGAAGAAGATCCACGTCGACATCGACCCGTCCTCGATCAACAAGACGGTGCGCGCCGATGTGCCGATCGTCGGCGACTGCGCGCATGTGCTCGAAGAGATGATCGCCGTGTGGAAGGCCAAGGCAAAGAAGCCTGACGAGATCGCGATGACCGCGTGGTGGGCGCAGGTCGACGCCTGGCGCGCACGCAACTCGCTCGGCTATCGCCAGACCGGCGACACCATCAAGCCGCAATACGCGGTCGAGCGTTTGTACAAGCTCACGCGCGAGCGCAAGACCTTCATCACCACTGAAGTCGGCCAGCACCAGATGTGGGCGGCGCAGCACTACCGCTTCGAGGAACCCAATCGCTGGATGACCAGCGGCGGCCTCGGCACCATGGGCTACGGCATTCCGGCTGCAGTCGGCGTGCAGGTCGCGCATCCGGATGCATTGGTCATCGACATCGCCGGCGAAGCCAGCGTGCAGATGACCATGCAGGAGATGTCGACCGCGGTGCAGTACCGCCTGCCGATCAAGATCTTCATCCTCAACAACGAATACATGGGCATGGTGCGCCAGTGGCAGCAGTTGCTGCACGGCGGTCGTTACGCGCATTCGTACTCCGAAGCGCTGCCGGACTTCGTCAAGCTGGCCGAGGCCTACGGCGGCAAAGGCATCCGCGCGACCCACCCCGGCGAACTCGACGCGAAAATCCAGGAAATGCTCGCCTATGACGGCCCGGTGATCTTCGACTGCGTCGTCGACAAGCTGGAAAACTGCTACCCGATGATCCCCTCCGGCGCCGCGCACGACGAAATGATCCTGCCCGATGCGGTGGAAGGGGCAGGGGTGTCGGAGGCGGGGAAGATGCTGGTCTGATAAAGCAGTGAGTAGTGAATAGTGAGTAGTGAGTAGTGAGTGGTTGATAAAGCAGTGAGTAGTGAATAGTGAGTAGTGAGTAAAAACCGGCACGACCCGGGTTGACGATTGGGTGAGTTCCGCGCGGTTGCGATTGCTTTCGCGTTCTGGCCCGACTATCGAAAACTTCCGGACGAGTTCAGGCCGATCACGAACACTCGCTTTCGCTCTCTGCAAAAACCACCTACGCGAGCGGCTCTTACTCACTACTCACTATTCACTACTTACTAAGCTTTACCCACTCACTACTCACTGGCTCCAACATGACCCAACCCGCCTCTGCCTACTTCCTCTCCGACGCCAAGCCCAGGCCCGCCAAGGCCACGCTGTCGATCACCGTCGACAATGAGGTCGGTGCGCTGGCGCGGGTGGTCGGTTTGTTTTCCGGTCGCGGCTACAACATCGAGTCGCTGACGGTCGCCGAGACCGATCACCAGAAGCACACCTCGCGTATCACCATCGTCACCAGCGGCACGGTCGACGTGATCGACCAGATCAAGGCGCAGCTGATGCGTCTGGTGCCAGTGCATCGGGTGGTCGACCTGGCGGTCGACAAACCCGGTCTGGAGCGCGAAATGGCGCTGGTGAAGATCGCCGCGACCGGCGAGAACCGCGCCGAGGCGCTGCGTCTGGCCGAAGTCTTCCGCGCCCGCGTGATCGACATTTCGCCGCAGAGCTTCGTCTTCGAGCTGACCGGCACGCCGGTGAAGATCGACGCCTTCGTCGAAATGATGATCCCGATCGGCCTGGTCGAGCTCTCGCGTACCGGCGTGGTGGCGATTGGCCGCGGCGCCGACGCGACCTGATCGATCAGGCTATTGCGTGAGTGGGCCCAGAACGGTAAACAGCTGATTTACCGTAGGATCCCGGGACGCGAATGAATTCGGATCAGACGAATTGCGACACGAGCCGCAATGTGCGCGGTTCTTTCAGCGTGTGGCGTCGATGAGACCGACGCAAGCTGTCGAGTACCGGGTAAGGCGTGCCGGTCAGCTGTCGCTGCTGATTCTGGGTACCTGGCTTTGCGTCGCCGGCTACTTGGTCAATGTCGAATACGGCGACGGCTACAGCGTGATCGCCAACGCTGAGTATCTGCTCGGTACCTCGGATGCGTGGTTCTGGCAGCGCGGGCCGTTCATGGCGTTGTTTCTGGTGCCGGCCGAATGGCTCGCGCAACGGCTGGCGCTGGCACCGTTGGACGTTCGCCCGCATCACCTGATGATGGCTGCGCTGCATCTGTTCTATCTAGCGGCCATATGGCAGATGCTCGTGGCACGCTTTGGCGCGCAACTGGCGACCTTGCTCGGATGGCTTGCGGCCATCCCCACAACGCTGTTCTTCAGCTATGCCCCCTTCATCAGCCACGACATCTTGCCCGGACTCCTGGTGCTTTATCTGCTGCAGATATCGCAGCGCTTTCCGGGTCAGCCGAGCGCGCGCGATCTTGGCCTTTTCTTCGGCATGGTGTCGATCCTGGTGCTGATCAAGCAGACCTACGCCGTGGTCCCGGCAGCCATCCTGTTAGCACGCCTCGGGGCATTGCTGTCGATGCGTGGTCTGAATGCGCGAGAAACACGCGCCGGGCTGCTGCTGGCGGGAGCAACTGTGCTTGCCGGCGCTTTGTGCTGGGCGATCTACTCCTCGCTGTCGGCTGCACGCTTCCCGGAAATCCCGTTCTTGCTGCGTCCGTTAGCGGTTATCGACGCGATTGGTAACGCCTACGACGGCCTGGGTGACCTCAAAGATCTCTTCTATCCGTGGCTGTACCTGCGCAACGCCTCTGCCTACGGCATCCTCGCCATGACGCTGGTGCTACCGGGACTTGTCATCGCCTGGTGTCGCCGCGACTCCGGTTCACGTCAACTGGCCCTGTGCTGGATCTTCCTGCTTGCAGCCATCGCGTTTACGCCCTTCAAGGAGGTGCGCTACCTCGGTTTCCTGGCGCCACTCAGCGCCTGTCTGATCATCCCGGTGATCGCAATGGCGCTGAAGCGCGAGATTCCCTATCGGATCTTGCTGGGATTGGTGCTGTTGGCCGACTTGGCGCGCGCCGTGCCGGAGGCGACGCGGATTACCGATCCCTTCTATCGCGACGGTGTTACCGCGTTCTTTCAACCTCTTGAGCACGAACGCGACAGCGATGCGCCAATTTTTTTCGGCATCGGCTGGCTCAGTTTCATCGCGCCTGACCAGCGGGCCTTCGTCGGTGATCCCTTTCACCGCATCACCGAAATGCAGATCGAGCAGATACGCGTCCTTTACGACTTGCCGCGCGATCGTGTATTCCGCATCAAGCTCGCGGCGGTGGCCGCCGCGGCGCAGGTGCGGGCGGGCTCTCTGTTCCTGGTCCAGAATCAGATGCTCTCCCGAACTTCAACCATCAGCAGCGACAGCCGTGCCGGTCTGCCGGTGGACTTCGAGCAGTTTGTGGCGCGCACCGCCGATGTCGAATATAGACTCGATGGTGGAGACTATATGCCGCTCCTGCCGGCGCCAACGCCATTGCTGCTGCTGCGCACCAACGGTGAGCGCACTGAGTTGACGCGCGTGCAGGGAGTGGTCGATACCGAGACGCTGCGCCGTTATGGCGGATTCGAAGGCACGCCCGCGCAGGTTTCCCTGCGTGTCCTGGTGATTCTGCGCGACTGCAATCTCAAAGGTTGCAGTCGCACTGGCGACTGATCCTCACCCCGCCAACAAGGAAATATCCGCTGTCTGCAGGAACAGCGTGCTCAGCCGCTGCAGCAGGGCAAGGCGGTTGTCGCGCACCACCGGCTCGTCGGCCATCACCATGACGCCGTCGAAGAAGGCGTCCACCGGTGCCTGCAGATCGGCCAGCCGGGTCAGCCCTTCCACGTAACGACCCACCGCGAAGCGCGGCGCGGCGTCGCGTTCGGCTTCGCCGATGGCCAGGTACAGCGCTTTCTCGGCATCGTGATGCAGACGCTCGGTGTCCACCGGCCCGAGCGCGGCGACGTCGATGCCGCCCTCGGCCGCCTTGCGCAGGATGTTGCGGATGCGCTTGTTGGCCGCAGCCAGGCTGGCGCACGGCGTCAGCTGCTTGAATGCCAGCACCGCCTTGAGGCGCCGATCGAAATCGACCAGATCGTGCGGCCGACGCGCGGCCACCGCTTCGAACACGTCGCCGGTGATGCCGGCATCGGTGTAGTAGGCGCGCGTGCGTTCGAGGATGAACTCGTAGAGCTCGTTGACCGCCGGCGCGGTCAGCTGGTCGGCCAGCTTGCCGAGCATGTTGGCATCGTAGAACACCACGTTGGCGATCTTGGCGAGGTAGTCCTTGAGGCTCTGCGGCGGCACGCCGAGCACCGCCAGTTCCAGGATCTGCGGTAGATCCAGCCGGATGCCGCTCTCGATCAGCGTGCGCGCCAGACCCAGCGCGGCGCGGCGCAGCGCGAACGGGTCCTTGTTGCCGGTGGGCTTCAGACCGACGGCGAAGATGCCCGCCAGCGTGTCCAGGCGCTCGGCAATGGCCAGCACCCGACCGACCGGGGTGGCCGCAATCGGCGCTCCGGACTGGCGCGGGGCGTAGACCTCGTCGAGCGCCACCGCCACGGCTTCAGGCTGGCCCTGCGCCAGCGCATAAGTGCGGCCCATATGGCCCTGCAACTCGGGGAACTCGCCGACCACGCGAGTCAGCAGATCGGCCTTGGACAGGAAGGCGGCGGCTTCCGCCAGATCCGGATCGACGTCGACCGCCGGCGCCACGGCGCGCGCCAGTGCGATCACGCGGCTGGTCTTGTCGTAGACGCTGCCGAGCTTCTGCTGGTAGGTGACGGTCTTCAGCGCCTCGACGTTCTCCGCCAGCGGCTGTTTCAGATCCTGGTCGAAGAAGAAGGCGGCATCCGACAGGCGCGGGCGCACCACGCGCTCGTAGCCCTTGCGGATTTCGTTCGGATCGCGGCTCTCGATGTTGGCCACGCCGACGAAGTAGGGCGTCAGCTCGCCGGCTGGATCGAGTACCGGGAAGAAGCGCTGATGGGTTTCGATGGTGGTGACGATCACCGCCGGCGGCAGGCGCATGAACTCGGTCGGGATCGAACAGGCAATCGCGCAGGGGTATTCGGTCAGGTTGCTGACTTCGTCGATCAGATCCTCGGGCAGACGCGCGACGCCGCCCTGCTGAATCGCCGCGGCCGAAACTTCCGCGCGCACGCGCTCGCGGCGCGCCTGCGGATCGACGATCACCTTCGCCGCCAGCAGCGCGCCGATGTATTCGGACGGGCGCGCAATCACCACCTCACCGGCGTGGTGGAAGCGATGTCCGCGCGTACGCCGGCCGCAGGCGATGCCGTAGATCTGCGTCGGCAGGACAGTCTCCCCGAGCAATACGATCAGTCCATGCACCGGGCGCAGGAAGGCAAACTCGTTGCTGCCCCAGCGCATCGGCTTGCCCAGCGGCAGGGCCTGGATGGTCTCGACGACCATCGCCGGCAGCACGTCGGCGGTGAGCGCGCCCGGCTTGGTGCTGCGATGCACGAACCAGGCGCCCTTGTCGGTCTCCAGCTTCTCCAGCGCCTCGACGGCGACGCCACAGGACTGAGCGAAGCCGATCAGCGCCTTGCTCGGTGCCCCATCCGCGCCGACCGCGGCGGCCACCGCCGGACCGCGCCGTTCCAGCGTCTGCTCCGGTTGCGCCATCGCCACATCCGGGATCAGCACGGCGATGCGTCGCGGCGTCCACAGCGTCTTTGCATTGGCCGTCGCGTGCGCAATGCCCGCCTTGCTCAGGCGCTCGCTCAAACCGGTGCGCAGGCCATTGGCCAGGTCGGCAACCGCCTTGGCAGGAAGCTCTTCGCAGAGCAGTTCGACGAGCAGATCAGCGGTGTTGGTCATCTAAGGTTCCGAGACAGCATTCAAAAAAGGGTTACGGGCGACGACGCCAAAATAGTCCTGACCGTGATTCAGATCCTCGGTCAGAATTTCACTGCAGCGCGCGCGTTCGGCGGCGGCGATGATCAGGCCATCCCAAAAGGAGACCTGGTAGCGCTCGCGTGCGTCCAGCGCCCGCAAGGTCAAGGCCAGATCCAGTTCAATCAACGGCGCGCCTTCCAGCGCGCGAACCGCGCGACGGGCGTCTTCCAACGAGAGCCCGAAAGCTGGCTTCAACAACGTGGATACCAGCTCATTCACGACTTGTGCCGAGATCGTCAGCGTCTGCTCTGCAAGGCGCTGCTTCACGAGTTGCCGTGCCAACTCCCGCTTGACGACGTTGTCGCGGTCGTAGGCGTACGCGAGAACATTAGTATCGACGAAGGATCGGCCGGTCATAGCAGTCTTCGCGATTGAACTTCTCGCCACCGGCAGGTCGCGCCAGTGCTTCAGTGACGCGCATGAATTCTTCGGCGCGCCGCTTGGCGGCCTCCGCCTGCGGTCGCGCGGTTTCTTCCAGGAATTCGCGCAGCATCTGGGTCACCGTCGTGTTCCGCTCCAGCGCCACCTTGCGGGCGCGGCGCAGCACATCGTCATCAATGGAAAAGGTCACGTTGGGCATGGTCTGGTCCCCGGTTCGGGAGTACGCCTCAGTTCCCAACCATAATAAGGGTGCGCAGCTTCATCGCCAATGACCGAGCTTGCGCGCGCCAGTCAAGCCGCCTTCTTGACGCCCGGAAACCCGAGCTTCTCGCGCTGCGCGTAATACGCCTCGGCCACCGCCTTGGCGATGGTGCGTACGCGCAGGATGTAGCGCTGGCGCTCGGTCACGCTGATCGCGCGGCGCGCATCCAGCAGATTGAAGCTGTGGCTGGCTTTGCACACCTGGTCGTAGGCTGGCAGCGGCAGGCCGCGCTCGACCAGTTTGGCCGCTTCCGCTTCATGCGCGTCGAAAGCGTGGAACAGCTCGGCGACGTTCGCCTCTTCGAAATTGTAGGTGCTCTGTTCGACTTCGTTCTGGTGATAGACGTCGCCGTAGGTCACCACGCCTTGCGGACCGCGCGTCCAGACGAGGTCGTAGACGTTCTCGACGTTCTGCAGGTACATCGCCAGGCGTTCCAGGCCATAGGTGATCTCGCCTGACACCGGCTTGCACTCGATGCCGCCGGCCTGCTGGAAGTAGGTGAACTGGGTCACTTCCATGCCGTTCAACCAGACCTCCCAACCGAGGCCCCAGGCGCCCAGCGTGGGCGATTCCCAGTTGTCCTCGACCAGACGCAAGTCATGCGTCAACGGATCGATGCCGAGCGCGACGAGCGAGCCGAAGTAGAGCTCCAGGATGTCCGGCGGCGAGGGCTTCAGTATCACCTGATACTGGTAGTAGTGCTGCAGTCGATTGGGATTCTCGCCGTAGCGACCGTCGGTGGGACGCCGCGAGGGCTGCACGAAGGCCGCATTCCACGGCTCGGGCCCGAGGCAACGCAGGAAGGTGGCCGGGTGAAAGGTGCCGGCACCGACTTCGGTGTCGAGCGGCTGGATCAGCACGCAACCCTGCTGCGCCCAGTAGGCGTTGAGGCGGGTGATGATTTCCTGGAAGGTCGGGGCAGACATGCGGGTGGCCGGGTGTGACGTAGCGGACCGCGGAGTATACGAGAGCCGCCGCGCTGCGCCTTGCTTCACCTGTAGCCGGTGTACCGCGCAGCGGTTCACCGGGTACTTGCCCTGATACGTTCCCGGTGAACGCGCCTGTGGCGCGTACACCGGGCTACGTCAGGCGGTGATTGCCGGGACCGGTCGCACTGGCCGCGCCCCATACCTCCGGTCCAGATAAACCCCCGCCAGCAGCGCCACCGCCAGCGGCAAGAACCACGGCACCAGTTGCAGCCAGGCCACATCGAAGCTGGCGATGGTGCTGCGCATGCCAATGCCGAGGAAAGCGACATGGGTGGCCACGCCATTGCCGAGCATCGCGCCGTAGTGTTCCTTCAACCACCAGTTGCGCGCGGTGGGAAGCGTGCGCGCCTGGCGCAGCATGCCGATGCCGATGGCGATGCCGACTAAGCTGAATCCGCTGAGCAGTGTGTTGCCGATTTTGAGACCAATGGCCAGAACCAAGGAGCCAGCGATCAGGTTGGCGTAGCCGGTGAGGCGATACTTGCGGTCGTGGAATCCGGCCAGATCGCGCTTGCGCTGGATTGCGCGCCGCGCGAGCCAGATCGAGGTGCCGGTGATCACCACCAGATAGAGCAGGAAGGTGCCGATGCCGGGCTTGCCGCTGGCGTAGAACACCGCTGCCATCGGCAGCGCGCTGGCCAGTACCGCCAGCATCGCGCCGAGGTAGACCTTGCCCACGCCGACATGCAGTGGGCTGCCCTTGCGGGCGACGGCGGCGGTCCAGAAAGTCAGCAGGGCGACGCTGCCGGCGGCGATATGCGCGGTCACCAGCATCTGGTAGGCGGTCATGGCGGGCTCCTGTTTTTGTCGATCAGTTGAGGTCGATGTGGATCGCCGCGCCGGTGTCGGCCACGTCGATGACCGCGTCGGCGAAATCCGGCGGGCCGAAGCTGCCGCCGCCGTTGCTGAAGCCGTAGGGCTCAATGGGTCGGCCGAACATGCCGCGGTCGAGCTTGCCGTTGCCGTTGCGATCGACATACACGACCACGGCGTAGCGTCCAGGTGCCAGCGCGTCGACCCGCAGCGTGTGCTTGCCCCCGCTGCCGAGGTCGGCGGGCGCTGCTTCCTGGATCCCGCGCGCCGACTTCTTCAGCCATTGCGCCTCGCTGTCGTACAGGGCGACCATCAGCGTCTCGCCCGGCTTGATCCCATCGCCGATCTCGATCGCCAGGGAACCGGCCTGGGCGGCGTTGGTGCACGCCAGCAACGCGGAAACGAGGATCAACGGCGTATCTGCTTTCATGTCTTGCTCCTGGCGATTGCGGTGTATGCAGCATTCGCCAACCGAGGCCGAACGATCAGGTGCGCGGCGTCACCTGGCGCAGGTGACAAAAGTCACCAGTTGCGGCGGCCGTGATCCGCCATCGGCCATGGCCGCTACACTGCGGCAATGAGCACGATCACTCCCGCTACTCAAGCCTCTCCCTGGCACGGCAGCTGGCTGTCGCCGCTGAATCTGGCCGCTTACATCACCTGGCTGGCGATGCTGTTGCAGTCGCTGCGCTGGGAACGCCTGGCGCAGGGCGACGCTCTGCAATGGTCCGGCCTGGCGGCGCTGCTGGCGGTGCTGGCCTGCTACCTTCTGGCCACCGCGCAGGACGACGCGCCGGAGCGCGCGCGCGGGCTGGTATTGCTGCAGGCCGCGGCGGTGCTGATTGCCACCTGGTGCCTGCGCAACGGCGGACCGGCGATCCTGTTGATCATCGTCGCCGCGCAGGTGGCGGCGATGTGGCCGCGGTGGCAGGCGATCACGATCATGCTGATCGCCAACGGCTTGCTGCTGGCCAACTGGATGCTCGGCATCAGTTTCAGCAGCGCGGTGTTGGCGCTGCTGCCGATGATCGGCTTCCAGACCTTCGCTGCGTTGACCGTGCATTACGCGATGACCGCCGAGCAGGCGCGCGTTGAGCTCGCGCACACCCACGCGCAACTGCTGGCTACGCAAAGGCTGCTGGAAGACAGCGCGCGCAGCGGCGAACGCCTGCGGCTGTCGCGTGAGTTGCACGATGTCGCCGGCCACAAGCTCACCGCGTTGAAGCTCAATCTGCGACTGCTGCAGCGCGATCCGGCGCTGGCCGACCGCGATGAAGTGCGCATCGCGGCGACGCTGGCCGACGAACTGCTGCAGGACATCCGCGCCGTGGTCAGCGAGTTGCGCAAGCACGATGGCATCGACCTTGCCGCGGCGATCACCACGCTGACCGAGCAGATTCCCGGGACCCATTTCCGCGTCGACATCGACCCGGCCTTGCGCGTCACCGACATCGATCGCGCCGAGATCCTGCTGCGCTGCGCCCAGGAAGGCATCACCAACGCGCTGCGTCATGGTCGCGCGCACGCCATCGACGTGCGTTGCCGGGAAGTCGCCGGGCGCATCGAGCTGAGCGTCAGCAACGACGGTCCGCCATTGAAACCGGCTCCTTTCGGCAACGGCTTGACCGGCATGCGCGAGCGCCTCGCGGCGGCGGGCGGTGAACTGTCGCTGCAGCCGCGCAAGCAAGGCGGCGCCGAACTGCTGGCGGCGATTCCCGCGCATGGATGAGCTCAAGCGAAAACCGATCCGCATCGCACTGGTCGACGATCAGGCGCTGGTGCTCAAGGGCCTGTCGGCATTGTTACAGGGGCTGGACGGCATCGAGATCGCGCTGGAAGCCAGCGACGGCGCGCAACTGCTGGCGGCACTGCCGCAGCGCCCGGTCGACGTCATCGTCAGCGATATCCGCATGCCCGGCGTCGGCGGTATCGAACTGATCGGACGCTTGCGCGAGTCCGGCAACGCCACACCGGTGATCCTGCTGACCACCTTCGACGACTCAGAGCTGATGCTGGCCGCGGTGCAGGCTGGCGCGCAGGGATTCCTGCTCAAGGACGCCTCACCCGAAGATCTGGCCGAGGCCATCCACCGCGTGGCTTCAGGAGACACCCTGCTGCAGCCGGTGAGCATCGGACCGGTGCGCGCCCTGCGCCGCCAGGAGCCTCACCTGGGCCCGAAACTGCACCTCACCGACCGCGAGATCAGCATCCTGCGGCTGGTGGCCGGCGGCTATTCCAACAAGGAAATCGGCCGCTCGCTGCACCTGTCCGAAGGCACCGTGAAGAACTACATCTCCGACATCCTGGTCAAACTCGACTGCCGCGACCGCACCCACGCGGTGCTCAAGGCGATCACGCAAAGGCTGTTGTAGGCCGGTGTATCGCGCAGCGATTCACCGGCTGAGGCTTGCGGCAAGTACGCGGTGAACGCGCTGACGCGCGTACATCGGGCTACCCAGCTGGTGCGACCGCGCGCCTGAGCGGCCGTCATCGCCAGCCCCGGCGCAGACTCACTCGAACCCGTCGGCGTTCACCTCGTCGATATCGGGCGTCGCTACGTAAACCGCATGCTCCGCGGTAGGCGCGCCGACAGTCGGCACCAGATTCGTCGCCTGCGAGGCAAAGCCGACCAGGGTGCCATCGCGGCCGATCGTCGGGAAGTTGCTGCTGTCGTCGGGCTGCACGCCATTGCTGTTGACGCTGACCCGGCGCACGAGACCGTCGCTGAGGCGCCGCACGTAGATGTCATTGCGGATACCGCCAACTGCTCCGGGAACCGTGTCAGAACTGCTGCTGGCAAACGCGACCCATAGTCCATCGCCGGAGATCACTACGTAGAAGGCGCCAAGATTGAGCTGGGCCTGGAGGTGACTCAGGGTTACCCGACGCAGCTGTTGCGTCGCGCGATCGAAGACATAGCCATCGACATGCCCATTGGAATCCTCGGGCTGCATGCTTCCATTGGCGTGGAA
>Ga0138256_10005635_pt1 | contig 13231 bp, 13 predicted proteins | sample KNB2016incub_MG_FD_105486 | JGI IMG/M metagenome (GOLD analysis project Ga0138256, IMG submission 105486) | Active sludge microbial communities from wastewater in Klosterneuburg, Austria - KNB2014incub_MG | ecosystem: Engineered > WWTP > Activated sludge > Unclassified | place: Austria...
CGCCATATACTCTCGGTATTACATGAGGGGTAGTGCGTCGTATAATTCTTGCCATCATCTCTACCGATTCAACTGGGAAATTACCTGCAGCAGTTTCTCCTGAAAGCATAACAGCATCAGTTCCGTCGAGAATTGCGTTCGCAACATCGGTAACCTCTGCACGTGTCGGTATTGGGTTTACTGTCATTGAATCAAGCATTTGAGTCGCTGTTATTACTGGTTTTGCGCGAATTAAACACATTTCAATTAGCTTTTTCTGTAAAAAAGGAATCTCCTCCATAGGTACTGCAAGTCCTAAATCTCCCCTTGCAACCATGATCCCGTCAGATGCATCAATTATTTTTTCTATCTCTTCAATTCCCTGCATTGTTTCAATTTTCGCAATTAACATAACTTGTGAATCTTTTGGCAGAAGTCGTCTTACCACATCAATATCTTTAACTGTTTGAACAAATGAGATTGCAATAAAATCTACCCCATTTTCTAGTACGAACTTTAAATCCCTTGTATCTTTTTCAGACAAACCTTGACTGGCAAGGGAAATGCCCTGTGCGCTAAATCCTTTTCTTGGCTGGAGCTTGCCTCCTACTATAACCCTTGCTTTCACTTCTGTATCTGACTCTGCAATAACTTCTAGCTTTAATTTCCCATCATCTATAAATATCTCAGAGCCTTTTTTAAGCTGTGGAATAATTGACGGATAATTTAATGACACTTTATCTTTATTGCCTACTATTGTATCGCTCACTATGGTAATTTCTTCGTGCCTCACCAATATTACATCTTCCTCTAGTTCACCAATTCTAATTTTTGGGCCTGCTAAATCACCAAGAACTGCTATCGGTTTGCCCAATTTTTCCTCAGCTTCTCTTGTCCAAGTAAATACATCAAGTATTTGTTGCTGTGTCGCATGCGAAAGATTGATGCGAAACACGTTTACCCCAGCTTCAGCCATCTTAAAAATAGACTCTTGATTAATACTAACGAGGCCTAATGTTGCAACTATTTTTACTTTTTTTGGAATCATATACTTATATTTTCGATATGTTCGATTGTATCAACATTACCTTCCCGTTTCAACAATATGCTTACAGCGTCAATTCGAAGAAGCTTTGGTAAATTCGGATGGGTTAAACTATAATATTGCGCGGTTTTTATAAGTTCGCGAAGTTTTCTGTACGTAATCGCCTCCATTGGGGTGCCATAAGATATTGATTTACGCGTTTTTACTTCTATAAAAACGAGGGTATTATCTAATAACCCAATGATATCTATCTCCCCATATCTTTTTTGATAATTGCGCTCGATTACTTTATATCCTTTATTCTGTAGATATTTTACAGCCAGATCCTCTCCAAGGACAGCTGTAGGATTAACTATTTTCATACTCTGGTACTCGGGTTTATACTGTAAACTTCTTAAGCATGACAGGAAAAATAGTTTGTTTCAAGGAGAATACTATATCTTACTTAGCGTCTCTGAGGTGATATAACTTCGCGTGCCTAACTCGTTTCTTTGGCTTTGTTTTTAACTTAATTTGTTCTATGAGTGGAGAACCTGCCTGCCAAATTCGCTCTACAGCGACACTTCCAACAGTTTTTCTTACGGTAAATGACTTATTGTCTCCTCTACCGCGGATTGAAAGGACTATTCCTTCGAACATCTGAGTTCTGGTTTTTTCACCCTCACTGATTTTTTGGAATACCTGAATTGTGTCCCCAGGCTGAAAATCTATCTGCTGAATCATAAGTTAATATTATACTGAAAAACAAAGTAAATCACAATAGACGTGCCTAAAAGGTATTGAAGGTGAATGTAGTCCCAACTAGATATCCTTCATACTGTAATTACTTAGAACAAGCCTCAAGAAAGCCGATAAATATAGGGTGAGGCCTTAAAGGCTTACTTTTGTATTCAGGATGACCTTGGGTACCCAAGTAAAACGGATGCACCTTCTCATGCAGTTCCACTATCTCTACAAGTTCTTCCACTACAGAACGAGCAGAAATAACCAAGCCTTTCTTTTCCAGATCTTCCGCAAAAGCATTATTAAATTCATATCTATGTCGATGTCTTTCGCTTGTTAAACTTAGCTTCTTATCCTTAAAGTCATTATGTTTATCATATAGCTTCCAAGCTCTAGTATCCTTTTTTACAATAGCTTCCCAGCCTCCCAATCTCATAGTGCCCCCATAAGCACGCCTCTCTACCATCTCTTTCTGGGAAGGAATAAAGTGAATTACCGGATGCTTTGTTTTAGGGTCGTTTTCTTCTGTATTTGCATCTTTCCATCCCACGACATCCCTTGCGAAAGCTATTGTCGCAAGCTGCATTCCATAGCATAATCCCAAATAAGGGATCTTCTTTTTTCTCGCATAAGATGCAGCACTTATCATCCCTTCTGCTCCTCTTTCTCCCCATCCAATTGGAACAATAAGACCATCAGGCTTACCGATTATTTCTGCCAGATTATGATCCGCATTTTTGCTATCTTTCATTTCTTTATATACAGCTTCTACTTTCTCAGCATCTATCCATCGTGTTTTCACATCAACCTGCAGTCTCCAACTAGCATGATCCAATGCATCAAATAACGCCGCATATGAATCTCGTAGTTGATAATCGCCTGTCCCAAAATATTTTCCTACAATAGCAATCTCAATTTTTCTCTTTTTTGGTTTCTTTATTGAGTCTACAAGCTTCCTCCACTCTGATAGATCTGGTTTTCGAACTGGTAAACCGAGTTTTTTCATTATCATTTGATCCAACTTCTGCTCTTGTAAAATAAAAGGTATCTCATATGGATGTTCAAGATCGGGGTTTGAAATAATATCTTCAGGATGCATATTACAAAAAAGCGCGAAGCGATCTCTTCTTCTCTGATCTATGTATTTATCCGAACGAGCAACTATAAAATCCGGCTGGATCCCTAAAGAATTAAGAGTCCTTACAGAAAGTTGAGTCGGCTTCGTCTTTGGCTCACCAAGATGTTTTGGCGTCGGTACATAACTAACATGAACATGAATAACATCACCGGGATTCTTAAGACTAAGCATTCTGGATGCTTCATAAAAAAATACATTCCAGTACTCACCTGCCGTACCTCCTAATTCTATGGTTATAATATCAGCATCTTTCGACTTAGCTAAAGCATTAATCCTTTCAATAATTTCTTCCGAGATATGAACAGCCTCTACATCTTCACCTTTATATTCGAATCTACGTTCCTTATCAATAATACTTTTATATATTTGCCCCATGGTGACGAAGTTTAATCTACCCATGTCCTCGTTGAGAAATTTCTCATATGAACCTATATCCATATCTGTCTCTGTACCATCCTCACACAGAAATGTATCCCCATGTTCTATAGGGTTTATGGTCCCAGCATCAATATTAAGATAACCCTCTAGCTTAATTGGTGCTACTTTATATCCTGCGGACTTTAATAGAAGAGAAATAGAAGAGGCGGTGAGACCTTTACCGATGCCTGAGATGACTCCACCGGAGACAAAAATATATTTCGTTCTTTTTTGCTTTTTTGAAGGCATCTTTATCTGATCTACAATAACAAAACGTCATTATTAATGTCAAGAAGAGATTTACTTTTTAAAAGTTGAAAGAAAATAGCGAGCGCCCTCAGTAAGTTCTAATTTTAACGCCTCCTCTAAAGTCAGCCATTTATATTTATCGTGCTCCCAATTTAATCTTACGTTTTCTGAAACAGCTTTAGCGACATAACCTACAATAACGAGGAAATCTTTTTCATCAGTAATATATGATCTTAGATTAACTGGCTTTAAATCTGTGACACTTAATTCTGTCTCTTCAATAATCTCGCGTTTCATTCCCTCTATAGGATCCTCACCATGATCTAAGCCACCGCCAGGAAGTGACCACTTCCCCCCTGCACCTGCTTTTTCAGAACGTTGCAATAATAATATTTTATCTTCTTTATTTAAGATAATAGCTTTCTGCCCGATAAGAGCATATGATTTTACAGGTATGTAATTCGGATCGTAATCAGCCATAGTTATTTTTTTATTCTGACTATATTATTTTCAGGGTTTTTATGATTATACTTAGCAAGAATAGATTTCGAAACAGTATTAAAAGCCTCTTCCATATCCACACCTAATTGATTTGCCAATCTGCATAACCCAAAGAACAGATCCCCCACACCATCTACAAATACATCTTTATTTTCTTTAACATATTTATTTCTTTCTTTTTCAGACTTGTAACGAAGATACTGCGACATCTCAATCAATTCTTCATGTAGATGATCGAATTTATCGATATTTGGCACATCTTTCCATTTATTTCTTCTCGCAAAATCTTTTACTAATTTCTGTGCAGCCTTTATAGTGGATACTTTCTTATTGAGTTTCATTTAACTGAGAATCAATTTCCTGAATCGTTTGTTCATTATTCTTATAAAGTATGACTTTTAAACCTGCTTCATTTGCCGCGAGGTTATTTGCTTCAGTATCATCTATATATAAAATTTCATTAGGATTTATTTTGAGCTCAATTGCAAGTACTTTATACGCATCCGATTCTTTCTTCTTAATATTCAACTTAACGGCAGAATACACCCCTTCAAACACTGGCTGAATAAATGACTGAAAAGCTGGATCATCTTGAATAGTCTCACTTGTGAATATATAAAGTTTTACTTTATTTTTCAAAGATTCATAATACCGGAGCAAATCCATATTTAATTCAAAATGCTCGAGGATGTAATAGTCTGTTTTCTGTGATAATTCTCGATGCAGGCCATTGAGGGAGCCAGAATAAGATCGATCTTTCGGGAATAATAAAACTCTGCTGAAATCTGTAATTATAGCTTTGACCATAACCAATTCTCTACATATTATATCATCTAATATGAAAAATGTTTACAAAATTTTTATATAATTGACCCCAATCTCTTAAAGATAAGTCCGTAGGCCTAGTAGTCTTATTTATTCGCATAGGACTAAGAATTCGAGAAGTTTTATCAATTCCAAATCTTTTTTTCAAATTTTGCCATACTGGGAGACCATGACCAAAGCCTATCTCAAGGAACTTAGAATATCGATCTCTTTCAGACCAGGACAAAATAGGCTGTTTTCTTTTCACAAATCTCATCGTAACGGAATCTACAGAAGGTACAGGCTGAAAATCTGTTCTCTCAAAATGATGATTAAGTGAGAACTCAAACCAAGGTTTATGCGTGAGAGAAAACAAGTTTTCTCGATAAGGTGCAACCATTCGGTAACCAAACTTTTTCATTACCACAAGATAACAATCAATTGGTGGATTTTTCGCGTCAATTAGATATCTAAGCACATTCCCCTCTATAGAAAATGGAATATTGGCAAATACCTTATAGGGAAGCACAGGTAGCTTAAAATTGAGAATATCCTCTCTAAATAGTGTCAGATCCCTCACCAAACCTAATCGATCATGAAGGTATGAATACCAATGACTATCTATCTCCACGGCCAGCACATGTTGTGCCTGGAGGAGAAGTGCTTCGGTAATAATACCTTTCCCGGGGCCGATTTCTAAAACGAGGTCGTTTTTACCAATAGAAGAACTACGGACTAGCTTAGATACCAGCTTCCGGTTGTGAAGAAAATTTTGTGAAAAGAGCTTCCGACGTAGTTGATACATGTCGGAACACCCCCATGGTGAACATAGTGTTCATATAGTGGCTATTATAGCGTATTTTTCGTTGGTAGACCAATTTTTGGTATTCTCTTACCTGGAGATTGATTAGCTTATATCTATTTGATACCCTGTGATATTAAGTCTTGTAGATAAGCCATAAGTATTTAATATGCAATCAATCTAAACGATGTATGATTATTTCTTGAACCAGAATTGCCACCTTTCTATTACTTTCGGTATCTAAATGAATACCATCCAACGGGCTCGGCTTAACTATGCTTGATAGATCGAGAAAATCTGCCTTCATTTCTTTTGCGACTTTTGAATACTCTTTTCCTAATTCTTTCGACTTTTCTCCTCCTCCTCTATATCCCCATTCAGGTAGCGTATTCGCTTCATCTACCAACGGTGGCGATATAAGTAATATCTGAGGCTCTTTTTCTTCCAAATATTTACATGCATAAAGTAGCGCATCTTTGTACTTTTTAAATGCAGGTGCAATTTCTTTTGCTGTTCTATTGAATCTTTCTTTTAGATCATTCGCTCCTAGAAGAATAATTACTAAATCCAGAGGGAGATGAGATAAAATACTACTCTTAAAATAAGTTAAACCGTTTCTACCTACAGAATCCGGATCATCCATATCAGTAGTTCTTCCTCTCAGCCCTTCTTCGATAATTTCATAATTTTCTCCCAATAAATCCTGAAGTACTCCTGTCCATCGTTCGTTTGGTAAATACCGCGTGAAAGGACCAGGGATTTTACCGAAAGTCAGCGAATCTCCATAACAAAGTATTCTTTTTGTAGCTTTAATATTCATATGAGCGGGCGATGGGAGTCGGACCCACTGCCTTCTCCTTGGGAAGGAGACATTCTACCGGTGAACTACGCCCGCTATTGATAGTCATTATACCAAACTCTATTAGCTAATATTGTGAGCATTGAAACAAAGACCGAATTAGTTTTGTGAGGTGAGCGACTCAGGTCTTCGACTCTGAGGCTTGAGCCTCATCGCTCAGACTCGAAGAGGGGATTCCGCGCAAACTTGTCGCGGAGGGGGTGAAATCCCCCGATCAGCGAATGAAGGAATATAGAGACCGTTCACCTAGCTCACCAAGTTTTGCTACTTTTGACTGACAAAAGTAGAAATAAAACATATTAAACTGAAATTTATTCTGAAGAAACTATTTTTGAACTGGAGGTGCAGTTCGAGGAATCTTTAAGACTTCTCCTGGCTGAATAGTATTTGGAACTTTTATATTATTTACCTTTGCTATCTCTACCCATTTATACCCATCTGAAAAAGCTCTTACTGCAATTCCCCAAAGATGATCTCCTTTTTCCACTTTATATGTAGTACCAATTATAACGGGACCAAATTCTGTACCTGCAGGTGCTGTCTTTACTGTTGCAGTCTTTGGTGTTACTGAAGGAATGGTTAGCTTCATGCCTGTTCGAATCATACCTGGATTGGACAAATTATTTACCCTAGCAATATCAGTCCAATTATAACCACTTTTATAATATCTTTCAGCAATTGACCATAAATTTTCCCCAGCAACAACAGTATGAGATTTAGCATCTTTATCTATGACACTTACAGCTGGAGTAGTTTGCACTACTATAGTAGGTTGCATTAACGTAACAGAAGGTTTTAAAGTCGGGATCTTTGTTATCACGATAGAAGGCTTTAATGTAGGTTGCAAAGTAGGTGATAAAGTGGGCTTTGCAGTAGGAGTTAAAATCGTAGGTACTTTTGTCACTCCTGCTGAAGCAGATGCAAATGAAAGCTTTTCTTCATCAGTCGTGTTAGTTAATTCTGTATTAGTAGAAGATATTCTTTGAGATGAATTATTTTGTATACTATTTCTGTCGCGTACTAAAAAAACAAGCAGGACAGTTGTTATAATAACAACCAAGATTCCCAGCAATAAGCTACTATAAGATTCCCCGAAGCGAAATATATTTAACCAACTTGAGGATTGCTTTTGCCTATTACTCTTACGAGTTACTGTAGTTCGTCGAGAAGTTTTTTTTCGTGCTTTCTCTGCCATAGTTTATAGATAGGCAGTACAAAATCATTATAGAAAGAAATTATAGGATGTCAAGTACTAAAAACTTCTGCCAAGCGGGCTTGCCCGCCGAAGGTGGTCATTGAAATGAAACTTGAAATACCAAAAAGTATTTTTTTTAGATTTGTCGCTTTCGCTAAAGCTATTGCGACCGAAGGCGGGACCAACGAGACTCGAACTCGCGACCTCTTCCGTGACAGGGAAGCGCTCTAACCAACTGAGCTATGGCCCCAAATATTCCTTTTCCGTTTGCCCCTTAATTACAAAGCAATTAATGGGTGATAGGGAAGCGCTCTAATCTCATCCAGAGGACGATCAGCCTTTAGCTGAAACTGAGCTATGGCCCCAAACTTAAAAGCAAAGCTATTTTAGCAAATCATTGAAGTATAGGCAATGGTTTGCTAAAGTATGTCTAGATTTACCATGACGAATTCAGAAATCGCCAAACTTCTCCGCCAAATAGCTGCAGCATATGCGATACTTGATGAGAAAAAATATCGCTTTCAAATCATCGCATACCAAAAGGCCTCTGACACAATTGATAGTATTACTACAGATCTTAAAATTCTTACTAAAGAAGGAAAATTGGATGAACTTCCCGGAATAGGCTCCTCTATTAAATCTTATCTACAGGAACTCTTCACTACGGGAAAAGTCGAACGCTTTGATACTGTGCTCAGGGAAATTCCACCCAGCGTATTCCCTCTTTTGGATATTCCAAGTTTCGGCCCAAAAAAATCATATAGGCTCGTTTCGCACTTTCAACTTAATAATCCCACTACAGCCATAGATGATCTCGCCGATTTAGCAAAAAAAGGGAAAATAGCAAATCTTGATGGGTTTGGAGAAAAATCCCAACAAGACATAATTAGAGCCATAAACGAATATAAATTGGGACTTACAAAATCTGTGAGGATGAACCTCCCTTTCGCAAATGAACTTGCAGAACGAATGATCTCCTACCTTAAAAAATCCAATGATGTTATAAATGCATTTCCCTTAGGTAGCCTCCGAAGAAAAAAAGATACTATAGGTGATGTCGACATCGCAGTATCAACCAACGACCCAAAAAAAGTAATAAAATACTTTACTGACTTTCCTCATAAAGAACGAATACTTGAGCAAGGAGATATAAGCGCTGGATTAATTGTCGGAGGCAAACATATTGACCTTATGGCTATAGACCCTGAACGATTTGGCTCACTCCTCCAGCATTTTACAGGCAGCAAAAATCACAACGTTCACCTTCGTGAGTACGCCTTAAAAAAAGGTTTGTCGCTATCAGAAAAAGGGATTAAAGAAATTTCAACTGGAAAAATGAGGTCTTTTAAGACTGAAGAGGATTTCTATAAAGCCCTTGGATTTCCTTGGATACCTCCAGAAATACGAGAAGATACAGGCGAAATTGAATTAGCTTTGATAAATACACTTCCGAAATTGATAGAATTTTCGAATATTAAAGGGGATTTTCATCTTCATTCAAGTTTTCCAATTGAACCAAGTCATGATATGGGACAAAGTACTATGGAAGAAATGGTGAAAAAAGCTGTAGGTCTAAATTATGAATATATCGGATTCTCTGAACATAACCCCAGTCAATCCAAACATACTGTACTCCAAACCGGAAATATTTTGAAGAAAAGAATGGATGAAATTAATAGACTAAGGCTAAAGTACAAAAATATTATTCGAATACTTTCTTTACTCGAGGTAGACATACTTCCCGATGGGTCACTAGCAATTGACGAAAAAAATACAAAATATCTTGATGCTATGTTGGTATCCATACACAGTGTCTTTAATATGGATAAATCTAAAATGACAGAGAGAGTTTTGAAAGGTCTCTCACACCCGAAAGCAAAAATACTTACCCACCCTACAGGAAGATTAATAAATCAAAGATTAGGCTATGAACTTGATTGGGAAAAAATCTTTAAGTACTGCAAGAATAACCATAGAGCTTTAGAAATAAATGCATTCCCGAGCCGCCTCGACCTACCGGATACTTTGGTGAGAAAAGCTATAAAGGAAAAAGTAGTTTTAACTATAAATACTGATAGCCATGCGAAAGAACAAATGGACTTAATGCAGTATGGAGTATCAGTCGCTCGGCGTGGGTGGGCAACATCTAGTGACATTTTAAACACCTGGAGTTATAATGAAATTGAGAAATGGATCAATAAATAAATCCGAATTTCGATATTTGAATTGAGATATTTTTTAGAAGGAGGTGATTAATATGAACCCACTACTAATAGTATTAATAATTGTAGGAGTTGCATTTTTCTACTTTTGGATGCTATATAACAGCTTAATATCCGCTAAGGTAAGAATTCAGGAAGCACTTTCGCATATAGATGTACAGCTAAAGAGGCGAACTGACCTAATTCCGAATCTTATCGAAACTGTTAAGGGATACGCGAAACACGAAAAAGAACTTCTTGAGAATATCACGAAAGCCCGAACCAGCTTAATGTCTGCTAAGACTACTCATGATAAAGCTGAAGCAAATAACATGCTTTCTGACACACTAAAGTCACTTTTCGCCGTTGCAGAAAATTATCCCGATTTGAAAGCAAATCAAAATTTTGGCAAATTACAAGATGAGCTTTCAGATACAGAAAATAAAATTGCGTATTCTAGGCAGTTTTATAACAGCAATGTCATGGACTACAATACGAAAATTGCACTTTTCCCAAACTCAATAGTCGCAAATATGTTTGGCTTTAAAGCTGCAGAATTCTTCGAAGCAAGTGATGAGGAAAGAAAACCTGTTAAGGTATCGTTCTAATAAAAGATCGCACCCTCTCCGATATGGAGAGGGTGAATTCGGCATGTTCGAAAAAAATTGAAATGAATATCTATTCAACAATATCTCAAAACAAATGGAAAACATATTTAATTATGGTCTTGTTTGTATTGTTTATCACAACCCTTACCTTTGTCTTTGCAGGCGCTTTAGGAGAAAATCCACTAGGTCTTACTGGCATAGCTCTCATTTTTTCAGGAGTTATGAGCTTAGGGAGTTATTATTATTCAGATAAAATAGTCCTTGCGACTACCGGAGCGCATCCTGTTACTGAAAAAGAAAATCCTAACCTTTATCACACGGTCGAAAATCTAGCTATAGGCGCTGGCATGCCAATGCCAAAACTCTATATTATCAATGATCCCTCTCCAAATGCTTTTGCCACCGGACGGGACCCTAAACATGCAGCTGTCGCAGTAACTACAGGAATTATTGAGATACTTAGCAAAGCAGAACTAGAGGGAGTAATCGCACATGAATTATCCCATGTAAAAAACTTCGATACTAGACTTATGGCCATCACCGCGGTGCTTGTAGGATTTGTGGCAATACTTGCCGAACTCTTTATGAGAAATTTATGGTGGGGAGGTAGCAGAAGACGTGACAATGAAAATTCAGATAGCAGATGGCAACTAATCCTTCTCGTTGCAGGAATTATCCTAGCACTCCTTGCGCCTCTAGTCGCGACTTTAATACAGTTAGCAGTTTCAAGAAAAAGAGAGTTCTTAGCTGATGCATCAGGTGTTCTACTAACTCGGTACCCTGAAGGATTAGCATCGGCTCTTGAAAAAATTGCAGTCGATCCGAGACCAGTACGTTCAGCATCTAATGCCACAGCGCATTTATTTATAGTAAATCCTTTTAAACAACAAACTGCAAAAAAATGGCTTACTTCACTTTTTAATACTCATCCTCCAGCTAATGAAAGAATTAAAATCCTCCGATCGATGTGACATACATATTAAACCCCCAGTCCATTCAGAATGATACAATAAATACATGATCGACTCTTTTATTATTTTAGGTGGAAAAATTCTTTCAGTAATTACGAAAAATTTAAACCTAGGAAATGGCTCTACTTGGCCTGGACATATTGCATTGAAAATAAACTCACACTTTATCATTGACATACTCAAAAAATCGAAAACTAAAACTATAGTAGTAGCAGGAACAAATGGAAAAACGACTACATCCAAACTTATCGCTACCATTCTAGAATCAAATAATAAAAAGGTTCTTTATAACGACTCCGGTGCCAATTTGCTTAACGGTATCGCATCGTCCCTTCTATTGAATTCTAATAATGCAGGTGAGCTACAATTTGATTATGCTTTGTTCGAAGCTGATGAAAATGCCTTACCTTTAATTTTGAGTGATGTAAAGCCTGATTATCTTATCTTATTAAATCTTTTCAGAGACCAACTTGATAGATATGGTGAGGTAAATACTATTACAACAAAATGGAAAAATGCACTCGAAAAACTCGATAAAAATACCATTATTATTATAAATGCTGATGATCCCCAGATTACTTACCTCGGCTACGAAAAAAAACACATATATTACTTTTCAACTGATGCTTCTGATAAAACTAGAACCAATGAGCATGCTCTGGATTCAACTTACTGTCCGAGATGTAATTCTAAGCTTATATTTTCAACAGTTACATTTTCCCATTTAGGTAATTGGAGATGTCTATCATGTAAATTTGAACGGCCAACTTCTATTCTCACCAAGTCGCCTCACTATCCACTCCCTGGTAAGTACAACGAATATAATACCAATGCCGCAGTTCTCTTGGCAAAAACAATCGGAATTTCCTTGAAAGATACCGAAGTTGCTCTAAAAAAATTTACACCTGCATTCGGAAGACAAGAACAAATCGTCTTAAACGGCAAAAAAATTCAAATATTTCTTTCTAAAAACCCTACAGGATTTAATGAAAGCTTACGCACTGTAAAGGAGCTTGGGGGTAAACATATTTTATTTATATTAAATGACAGAATCCCGGATGGACAAGATATTTCCTGGATATGGGATACAGACATTGAAAATATCTTAAAAGGAGATGAAGAAATAAGTATTTCAGGGGACAGAGCTTATGATATGACACTGAGAATCAAATATTCACAGAAATTAGAAACTACAAACACGAAAATCGAAATTTTTGAAGAGCTGAGTAAAGCAATACGGAGCGGACTATCTAAATTATCAACCGCTGAAACTCTTTACATAATTCCTACTTACTCAGCAATGTTGGAAGTGCGAAAAATACTAACCGGTAAAAAAATATTATGAAAAACCTTAGACCAACACTTATAGACCAACGACTAACTATTGGTTGGCTTTATCCAGACCTCATGAGTACATATGGAGACAGAGGTAATATCATTACTTTAAAAAAACGTTGCGAATGGCGCGGGATTAAAGTAGAAATCTTACCAATAGACCACACAACCAACGACTCACAACTCACGACCATAGACTTACTCTTCGGAGGTGGATCGCAAGATCGTGAACAGGATATTGTTATGAAAAGCTTACGAGGAAAAAAACAAGAAGCTTTAATAAAACTAGTAGAAAATAACATACCAGCGCTTTTTGTTTGTGGGGCACCGCAACTAATGGGTAAATTTTATGAACCTGCAAGAGGCTTAAGGATAGATGGGGTTGGAATATTTGATATGGTGTC
>Ga0138256_10005636_pt1 | contig 13231 bp, 9 predicted proteins | sample KNB2016incub_MG_FD_105486 | JGI IMG/M metagenome (GOLD analysis project Ga0138256, IMG submission 105486) | Active sludge microbial communities from wastewater in Klosterneuburg, Austria - KNB2014incub_MG | ecosystem: Engineered > WWTP > Activated sludge > Unclassified | place: Austria...
ATATGGTGGTATCGTATGTGTCGCAATGACAGCGCTCAGAATAGACACCGATTGTGTAGCAACTATGGCAGTAAGCCATCCTCCGGATATACCCTGATCAAGCGTAGGTTTATCCTGCCGGGTGGTAAGCGTCGTAAAAATGGTGTATGTCAAAAAGAGCCAGAGGAGTATTCCGAAGATAACAAATGTCACAGCAACAGCATAAAACTCAAACATTATAATATACTGAATGCCGAGTACGCAGGTGCCTGCCACTATTGTAAAAAAACCTGGTCCATCCTTGTGATTGGTGAGATCATGCTTTAGTATGGGAAAAAATAAGATTATTCTAAGCAAGGTTAAAATCCACAGACAGATATAAAATAAATTGTTGAGCCCAAATAATATATAAGAAACCCAATACATATCCATTAGGTATGAACCAATCGATATAATACCCGTCGCCATCACCAAGGCAAAATAAGAGGGTGAAAGTGATTTTATACTTTCCAATAAAGCAATACTTCCGTCTCCTGCGTTATTTAACATAAAACTATTGCTGAATTTGCTCATTAAACCTACCTATTAAACCTTCTTTTTTGAAATTGCATTAATTGCAGTCCGTTGTAGCACAATACATATCGCTACTAAAACTGACAGGAACATCCAGCAGGATGTCCAGATACCTGTAACTTTTAACAGATAACCAAAAGTAATCGGACCGAAAAAGCCCCCCAATCCACCCAGAACACCAACTATTCCTCCGACAGTGCCAATATTTTCAGGATAATAGTCCGAAATATGTTTATACACTGCTGCCCCACCTAGGCCCATCATTATGCCAATGATGAATACCAGTGAAGAAAATATCCATTTATTGGCTTGAAAATAAATGGATGTAAGGCCTTTTGCCAATAACTCACCTTTTACCACTTCGTCACCGACTTTTACATTAGGAACCTGATGGAATGTAGTAGTGGGGAGAAATAAAAAACCTTCCTGATCATGATGAATACCAAAGCGTATAGTAACCGAAGATGAATCACCAGCTCTACTTTGTAACACATAGGTATCAACGCCTATTACAATTTCATGATCACTCACAGCTATTACTTTTCCTGATTTAGCTGCCATTATTCCTTGGCCGGGAGCCTGAATCTCCATACGCGGGATAAATAGAAAAAACATACATACCAGGCTAATTCCCAACACCCATAGGAGCACCATTCGGGCACCTACTTTATCCGAGAGCATTCCTCCGGCTGCTCTGAAAATTCCTGAAGGCAGACTAAACGCTGCAGCCATAATACCCGCGGACACAATCGTCATTGAATAAACATTGACATAATAAGGTATTAACCATTGTGATAAAGCCACAAATCCTCCAAAGGCAAAGAAATAATAAAATCCAAAGCGCCATACTCTGATTTCTTTTAATGGCGCCAACCGTTGTTTTAAGTTTGCTGATTTTAAAGGTCTCTTATGTTTTGTCGCTAAGAAAAAAAACAAGGCAGTTACTAAGAGTAGGGCAGCATACAATTTTGGCAGATTTCTCCACCCTTCGATATTATTCCCATTATCCGTAAGTACTTTTAAGAGCGTGGGTGCAAAAAAAGTAGTTAAAGCTGCCCCGATGGTCCCCATTCCAAAAATTCCCAGTGCTGTCCCCTGTTTTTCTTTTGAAAACCAAAGGCTTGTATAAGCCACTCCAGCAGCAAATGAAGCTCCGGAGAGACCAAAACCAAAGCTCAATAACAAAAAGGTCGTATAGTTATTTGCCACTGACAGGAAATACATAGGTATAGCACAGAATACCATAATAAATGTTAGCATCCATTTTCCACCGATTTTATCCGTAAGAATGCCAACTGGCAATCTCAGGACTGAGCCAATCAGTACCGGCATACCCATCAACCATCCAATTTCTACCGGCGTCCAATGAAATACATCTTGCTCAACCAGATAGGTCGCTAAAACACCATTAATCATCCATGCTGCAAAACATACGGTAAATGCGATGGTATTTAATATCAGGATTCTCCCGGCCATTTTACTTGTCTCTGAATTCATAATCATTCATTTTCTATTTTTTACCGGGAATCGAATTGAAGTTCATTCTGCCCTGATCCGGATAGTCCGATGTAGTCCTTACCATGTATTTACCACCAGGAACTTTGATCTTATCTTTTGGCAAGGGATGAAATGTACTGCAGTTATGATAGTTTACTCCATGCACTGTGTACTCAAATTCAATCCCTTCTCCTTCTGCAAAAACATTACAATATCCAATCGTAGTACCGGTAGCATAAACTGGCCTTTTTAGTAATGCGGCTTCTATTAAAAAAATTTTTATTACGAAGAAGAAAATCACCGCAAGGGCAATAAACAGGATAAGATTTACTACTCGCTCCCAGATGGATACTTTGCGAAACACTCTGTATAGATTGAAAATGGCGCCCCCTGCTGTGATTACCAGTATTATTGACTTGACAATCTGGCTGGTAAATAATTGGTCGTCAGTAACAATACTAGCCAGCATAATCAGGTATTTTTAGGTCGCTGCAACGACCATGGAGTCCGCTTGCTTCTTACTTTTTTTCGATTCCAGTTCCACATCACCTGCTGATAAGGCCTCCATAAGTAATTCAAAGGAAGGACTAAAAAATGGATGAGTCTGGAGAATGGGATGATAGCGATAATCAGATAAGCACCGGTAATATGTAACTTCACCGGCCAGGGCAATAATCCCACTGCCGAAATGTCGGGTTGAAACTTAAATATCGAGTGCAAGTAAGGTGTGAGTAGGGTAGAAAACCAGGATGAACCCCATCTGAAATTATAAGCTATCCAAAGTCCTGCAAACGTCTGTACGATCAGTAATACATAGATTACAAAATCCATATAGTTAGTTACTGCTTTTAATCGTGGAGTCGTATATCGACGAATCATCAGATTGATCAGACCGACTAGCATACTTATCCCGAAAATAAATCCGGTAATTTCCAGCACTACCAGGCGCATCGGATCACTATTCCAGGCTAATACACCTCTCGGTATTAAAAAAGCAATCAAATGGCCACAGAAAATAAATAAAATGCCCCAGTGGAAAGGTACAGAACCATAGAATAATTTCCTGCCCTCTAAAAATTGAGAGGAAAGTGAAGAAACCTGAAACTTACGGGCCTTGTACCTGTAGATTGACCCGATTAAGAAAATTGCCAAAGCAAGATAAGGTAGCACAATTAAAATGAAATTATCAATATAATTCATGACCGTTTATTTTATTATTTTCAGTTTTATTTTTCAGTTAACATCTCTGATTCAATATTCTGGCTGAAGTCCTTGATAGCTGTTGCTTCAGATTCCATCGCGGGGATATTGGGGTCTGTAAAACCGGCACAATTACCGGCTAACTGTGCCCGCTCATATTGCGAACCAAAATCCCGGTATAATACCAATGAAACAGCAATCAGACATTTTTGGAAAATTGTTCTAAAATCAGATGAATATTCCAGCAGTACTTTCAGATGTTTCTTGTATATTTTATCTTTCTGCTCAATTTTTTCAAAGGAAAATTCATCAATCATCTTCTCAATAGCCGGCATGATCAGCAAGGTGACCAGTTCAGTCTGGGTCTCGCTATCTGCTACTCTGGGGAGCAAGCGCAACAGATTAGGCAGATGATCTGACAGCTCTGTATCACAATCATTAGATGCTCTCCGGTGCTCCTCATTGAGGTGTACTAACAGTTTTCCCCGCTTATAATCTTCACCAAACAGCACAAAGCCAATATCGAGTGTAGTAATCGCCTGCACATCAAAGGATCGAAGGAATAGCTCCTGGATCTCATAGAGTGAAGAAGTATTTACACAGTGCATGAACTGATCCATTGCTTGAGCTGCCTCCGGACATTCAGCTTGTAAATAATCATTAATTTTTTGCATTTCGTCCCGATATGACTCATTTTGAGGATATTGGAATAATCCTGACAATAGCGTATAATCTGCCATTGACTGGCGGACCATTTCTTTCTCTTGTTGCATCAATTCTGACATCTTAAATAGTATTACTGTTTGATCAAAATAATCGGATTGACTTATAGTCCTCTTTGTGCAGGTGTCTTGAATCCAAATCCCGCATCACCCTTAGTATCGCCTGTGAAATCCATCATTTCAATCGCTTGTTCGCGATGAGCTGCAGGTATCACGAAGCGTTCCTCAAACTTAGGAAGTGAAGTCAGTGCATATATCGCATCAGCCTCATCTGCAGTCATATCTGCATCACGCAGGGTTTGTTCTACTTTTTCGTCACTGATATCACCGACAGTAACTTTACGGCGATGGATACGGACTGCCATCAGTTTTTTCCATTTTTCCTTTATTATTTCTTCATCACCTGCGCTGAATAAACTGGCAATATATTTCAGCGGGAATCTGATCTGATCCAGAGTCCCCCACAATTCCTCTGTACTGGTATCGTATAGCCAGTTATCTTCCCACTTCTTGGCTACCGGGCTCATCTTATCCAACTGTTCGGTATTATCTGTTTTCTTAACCGTTGCCATTACCGGCAATAAAGGTGGAACATAAAACAGCATGGGCAATGTACGGAACTCCGGATGGAGTGGTAATGCGAGTCCCCATTCCTTGACAAACTTATATATCGGTGAGAAACGTGCTGCATGTAAGGTAGAGTCGGCTATACCATTCTGCTTGGCAGCAGCGATCACTTCCTCATCAAACGGATCGAGAATAATGTCGAGTTGGTTATTGATCAGTTCGTGATCATCTGCACTAGCTGCTTCTTCGATACGTGAAGCATCATAGAGCAATACGCCCAGATATCGGATACGGCCTACGCAGGAGTGCATACAGGCAGGCGCGAGGCCTGCTTCTATACGTGGATAGCAGAGAATACATTTTTCGGATTTACCTGTATGCCAGTTGTAATAGGATTTTTTATACGGACAGGCTGTCACACACATCCGCCAGGCACGACAGACTTCCTGATTGATCAGTACGATTCCATCTTCTCCTCGCTTATAGATCGCACCAGAAGGGCAGGAAGCTACACAAGCAGGATTCAGACAATGGTTACATATCCTCGGAAGGTAAAACATTGCCATTTTCTCCAATTGGAACATCACTTCCTGTTCTTCAGGTGAGATATCCTTCAGATTCGGGTCATTGCGTGCAAAATCCGGTGTGCCACTCAGATCATCATCCCAGTTTGGCCCCATTTTAATATCGATAGGCTTACCTGTGATCAGTGAAACTGGTCGTGCCGTGGGCTGATCATCGCCTTCAGGCGATTCGATCAGATCCAGATATTTATAGGTAAAGGGTTCATAATAGTCGTCTATCACCGGCAGATTAGGATTGTAGAAGATATTGGTGAGACCGCGTCTTTTTCCTGCGCCTTTGAGATGGATTTTTCCATTTCTTTTTTCCCAACCACCTTTGTAAATCTCCTGATCTTCCCATTTGGTAGGATATCCTGTACCCGGCTTAGTCTCTACATTATTCCACCACATATATTCAGCACCTTTCCGGTCGGTCCAGATATTTTTACAGGCAATAGAACAGGTATGACATCCGATGCACTTGTCTAAGTGAAAAACCATTGCTATTTGTGAGCGAACATCCATGATATATTATTTATTATTAATCGCTTTATTATTTAATATTAATTTGCAGTGAAATCATCTTTTATGTTGGATGAAAATCACTGCTTTATTATCAATTCTTTACCAAACCAATTTTTCCATTTTTTTGACAATTACGTGCGTATCACGTTGCGGTGCGACGGGTCCCCAATAATTAAAATGAAATGAGAATTGGCCGTAGCCACCATTCATATAGTTTGGCTTGAGGTGTATCCGCGTCACACTATTATGGCCACCACCCCGGCGATTGCCTCTGAGTTGTGATTTCGGAATACCTACAGTTCGCTCCGGTACGTGATAAACTACACACATGCCCGGCGGGATCCTGGAACTTACGACAGCACGGGTCACATATACCCCATGATCATTGTGTACTTCTACCCAGTCATTATCTTTAATTCCCAACTCATCAGCATCAATTTCACTCAGCCAGCAGGGTTCTATTCCCCTGGACAGTGTAAGCATTCGCAGATTCTCCATATAGGTAGAGTGAATATGCCATTTACCGTGCGGCGTGAGATAATTGAGCGCTTTTGCCTTGCCTCTTTTCCACGTCTCCCGCAAGTCTCCATAGACTTCAGGATTTGGTGCAGGCTTGAATGTGGGTAAGTGTTCGCCATAGGCTATGTACATCTCCTGATCCAGATAGAAATGCTGACGACCCGTCAGTGTCCTCCACGGCACCAGTCGCTCTACATTATAGGTATATGCCGAATAAGCCCTGCCGCCATTCATCAATCCGGACCAAACCGGTGATGTATTGTACCGGTGAGGCCTGGTCAGTAAATCTGCATATCTGATACGGACATCCTTACTACCGGCGGACAGATCAGCCAGTGCTAGACCTGTCTTTTTTTCCATAAACTGGTATGCCCGCTCGGTCAGTTTTCCATTAGTCAGGGTGGATAAGTGAAGCACTGCATTGGCAGCCCATTCATCTTCCTGTATAGAAGGAAGAATTTTATCCTGGTATTTGCGCTGATGAAAATGATGTGAAGTACACATCTCATCAAACTCTTCTTCACATTGATAATGATTACCATGTGCACCGAGGCCCTTCTCCCGTATGCCTTCGCCCAATGTGATGAATTTCTCATAGATCTGGGTATAATCCCGCTCTACGACTGTAAGCTTATGCATGGTCTTTCCCGGGATTGCTTCACATTCCCCATGATACCAGTCCTTTATGGTCGGCTGAGTGATCTCATCCGGACTATCGTGTGAAAGTGGTGTAGCGACTATATCTTTTTGAACTTCAGCAAAATATCGTGCCGCCATATCACTGGTTGCTTTTGCTACATGCTTGAAAATATCCCAGTCTGTCTTTGATTCCCATACAGGTGCGACAGCCTGCCCCAGTGGATGGATGAATGAATGCAAGTCCGTGGAGTTGAGATCTGCTTTCTCATACCAGGACGCAGCCGGCAATACAATATCAGAATACAAGGCAGATGAATCCATCCGGAAATTGAGATCTACGACCAGGTCCATCTTACCTACCGGGGCCATTTCATGCCATTTTACTTCTTCGGGTTTATCAGTGGCGTCTGTTGCGATCAGGTTATTATGCGTACCCAGATAATGCTTGAGTGCATATTCATGTCCTTTCATACTGGCCAGGATAGCGTTTCCCCGCCAAATAAACCATACTCTGGGGAAATTGACCTCAGCTTCAGGATCGCTCACTGCGTATTGAAGATCCTTTGATTTTAATCGCTCTAAAACATAAGCCTTGATCTCTTCATCATTCTGTGCACCATTGGCGACCGCTTGCTTTGAAAGCTCCAGCGGGTTTTCATTAAACTGTGGATAGAAGGGCATCCAGCCATTTCGCACTGATGTGAAAATGGTGTCAGCTACATGCTTATCTGTCCATTTATTCTTATGAATCGTATTATAATTCGAATAATGCCCGTCATATCTGTATTGGCAGGTATTGATATAATGCCAGATCGGAGCCTGCTGAAGCCGGGAAACCGGCACCCAGTCCTTCGCAAATGTGATAGACGACCATGAATCGCCAGGTGCCAGCTTCTCTTGTCCTACGTAGTGATTTAGTCCGCCTCCATTTTTACCGATACATCCACACAGCATCAACGCCATCGCTCCTGCCCTGTAAGTCAGATTCTGGTGATACCAGTGATTGACGCCTGCGCCTACCAGGATCATGCATTTGCCCTCAGTTGCTATAGCTGTCTCTGCCCATTCCCGGGCAAACTGGAACAATGTCTTTGAGTCAATCCCTGTAAATACTTCCTGCCATGCGGGAGTATAAGCGGCATCGGGATCGGCATAATCTACCGGATATTCGCCTGGTAAGCCGCGGCTCACACCGTATTGTGCCATGATAAGATCATAAACTGTAGTTACCGGTCTCTTGCCCGACGGCGTTTCGATCCAACGGACCGGTACACCTCTTCTTGCTTTTTTAGCTAAACCAAACTCAGTAAATTCAACCTGCAGCACTTCCTCTTTCTGATCTAATAAGGTGAGAACCGGATCATAGTCTTTGTCAGATTCACCGCATTCAAACTTCATATTCCATTTACCGCCATTCTTATCCCAGCGATAACCCATACTACCTTTCGGTACGACATAATCGCCACTATTTGCATCTATACTCAGAAACTTCCAGTCGCCATTTTCGATATCTTTCCATCGGGAGAGTTCATTCGCCCTGACCATGCGTCCGGGTGTATAAACACCTTCACTCTCATCCAGATGAACCAGCATCGGACTATCAGTATAGCGCTTGACATATTCGATAAAATAAGGCGCTTGTTTTTCATAATGATATTCCTTCAAAATGATATGCGTGACTGCCATCCATAAGGCTCCATCACTACCGGCATGTAATGGGATCCATTGATCCGCATACTTACATAACTGACTGAAATCCGGCGAGAAAACTACTGCTTTTGTGCCATTGTGCCTGGATTCTGCAAAGAAATGGCAGTCAGGGGTCCGGGTCATATTCAGATTCGTTCCCATATCGGCAATCATCTTGGCATTGTACCAGTCTGCACTTTCACAAACATCCGTCTGCTCACCCCAGATCTCTGGAAAGGCCGGAGGTAAATCACAGTACCAATCATAAAAGCTTAGGTTTACACCGCCAAACAATTGCAAAAACCGCGCTCCGGCAGCATAACTGAGCATTGACATGGCAGGAATCGGCGAAAACCCAATAACGCGGTCTGGTCCGTACTTCCTGGCTGTATAGATATTTGCTGCAGCCATTATCTCTAGGACCTCGTCCCAGGTAGCTCTTCTGAACCCGCCTTTACCTCTGGAGTTTTGATACTTAGCTCTCTTCTCACTGTTTTTCTGCAAATTTTCCCATGCCAACACAGGATTGCCACCTGCTCTTGATTTTTCATCTCTGTAAGCATCCAATAGTGTACCACGGATTAAAGGATACTTGATCCGAAGCGGACTATATAAATACCATGAGTAGGAAATACCCCGCTGACAGCCGCGTGGCTCATATGGTGGCAGGTTCTGATCGATCAGCGGATAATCCAGTTGCTGTGTTTCAAAAACTACGATTCCCTCCTTCACATGTATCGCCCAGGAGCAGCCTCCGGTGCAGTTCACACCATGTGTACTGCGCACGATACGATCATGCTGGAAACGATTGCGGTAAAACTCTTCCCACTTGCGTGTCTGCGGTGAGATAATATCTTTAATCCAACTCATGATTAGTATTATTATTAATTATTTATGAATTATTCTTTATTTTTTACTATTTATAGTCCGATTCGCTCTACTCAGATTTAGTCTGTCTGTCGAAAACTGAGGAATAGACTGCGCCTTTCTTCCGCCGGATCCAAAAAAATGAATAAAGACCCAACAGCACAGCTACGCCTCCCACACCACCGGTAATCACATAATTCCCCATATCATTGCTAATATTAACCGGAGCTTCCTGATCTACTGTAGTCAGAAATGCAGTCAGATCGGCAATTTCCTGTGCACTGACAGGATGAGCCTGATAGGTTTCTTTCATCTGAGGGAAAGGTAATCCGGAGACAACTGCAGCGACACCTGCCTCTGACAATCGGGAAATGGCATGTGTCAGATCCTTGCCCAATGCACCACCACTGATATACCCGGGCAGATCTACATTGTGACAAGAGTTACAGGAAGCGCCTCCGTTTTCAAAACGGATCTCACCGACAAATAAACGCTTTCCACGCTTTGCATTACCGACGAGTTTTTCCTCGGCATTATCCGCTGTAGCAGCAACACTACCTGCTTCTTCGCCTGCCGCAACCGGAGCTTCACTGTTTTCTTTTATATACGCAATTATACCCTTGATATCCCCATCGGTTAGGGTAGGGTGATCCGGCATGACAACCTGATTAAATGCCTGGAAAATTGAATCAGCTGACTTGTCTCCCGACTTTATCATCGAAGTGGAAGATTTGACAAAACTAATCAGCCATTCTTCTTTATGACGATTCTGTACATTCTCCAGGTCCGGGCCTACTAATTTCCCACCACCTATGGTATGACAAGCGGCACAGGTGCTTTTAAAAATATCTTCCCCACTTTGCTGTGCAAATAAAGGTGATAATGACATACATAGTATGGTCATAATCATCCAAATTGAAGTACAATCTTTTCTGGAAAAACTATTCTTCATACCAGAATAAACATTAGAAATTCGCTGCCACATTTTCTAAAATTTAAAAATTATCCTATAAAAGAGCAGACATTGGTAACCAAAAAGTTCAGGCGAATTTATTGATTGTAACTATCCAAACAGTTGTGCTATCCTCCTTTTCGCCAATTAATCTCACCCGGCAAATAACACGCTTTCTTTTCTGCTGAATTTACTGGAAAACTATCTCTCCGGCCAGAATGATATCCCTCATAATGAGACAGTTATTTGTCTCTTTGATGTTGGGATAGGTCGGCATTGTACATAAACTTAATGGTCTTTATTATACTTTGTATTGTATAATATGTCTATCACTTTTGATTTAAGGACAAAATACTCCTTTATCCGTAATTTTGCTGAACTTTACAGATACAATTGTTGGCAAATGGCCTAATTTAGAATCATTAAAAATAGTATCAGATTTTAATCCAAAATATGTGATGATTTATATTCATTTTATCAATATTTTGTTCCGTATCAGTCTTCAAGTAATGAATAAAATTTTTATCAATGTCGATTCAACATATATCAAGGGTGATATTCCCCGAACTTAGCATATTAGCATTATCTTTGACTTACTTAAATCACAGCGAATGAAATACTTGCCTGCATACCTTTTCCTCTTGGTAATGATAACTTTTAGCAGTTCAGGTTGTAAAGTTTATAAATTCAGATCTGCTTATACACAGGCCAATGAACTGATTCATAGTACAGATAACCGTGAACCATTGCCTTATCTGAAAGCGCACATGAAAAATGGCAATGTATATATCCTGACCAATCAATGGGAGATTGACACAACAAAAAATCTGGTAAGTGGTGATGGAACATTGTACGACTTCAACCGCACCTTCATATCCAAAGGAAAGCAAATCGTACGCATTGATAGTGTAGCCATTTTTGAGACGAATAAAGTGATACAACCACATGAAGGAAATCGCATCGCCGCACTTAGTATTCTCACGGGATTTGATGTAACTTTAGGAATTATCTGTTTTGTCGTCCCCAAAGCATGTTTTGGTTCTTGTCCCACCTTTTATATCAATCAGAACGATAATTTTCATTATGCTGATGCAGAGGGTTTTTCAAATGCAATTTCACCAGCCCTTGAATATACAGATATTGATGCGCTCAATTATACGACGAGTGGCACTGACACATTTTGTATTACGATGAAAAATGAAGCGCAGGAGACACACTGTGTAAATGACGTCAGCCTGTTGGCCTATCCAGTAAATGCCGGTGAATATGTTTTCCAGACACCCGACCAACAATTTTATCTATGCAAGGAGATACAACCACTGAAACAAGCATCCAGCACAAAGGAGGATATCACCCATGAGTTGCGGTATAATGACCGCGAAGAATGGTTTTCACTGGCAAACGCGAATAATTTGAGTAGCAAGGAAGAGTTGTTCTTAAATTTTGACAATCCGGATACCAGTGAAAATTTAGGTCTGATTCTGAATTTCCGCCAAAGTCTGATGACTACCTATTTTATATATAGCGGCCTGGATTATATGGGCAATCAGGCCGGTGATATTTTTGCAAAAATAGAGAACGGTAGCGAAGTCAGTATTAAGTTGCGCAATGGCATTAAGAAAGAACTAGGTAATATTCAGGTATTTCTCTGGGATGAACAACAAAAATCCTGGATAGAAAAAGAGGGTTTTTATGAGACCGGCCCTATCGCCTACAATAAGCAGATGACCCTACTCGGTCGCCACCCGGCAGGTCAACCGGTCAAACTAAAAATTGTAGTCAATAAAGGCTTATGGCGGCTGAATTATGCTGCATTGACGCATGTGCTGCATCCGGTCAGCCCAGTTATCCTAAAACCAGATAAAATAGTAAAAAATGACAAAGAAAACAAGCAAGCACTGGCAGATCTGAGGAGTGACAAGAATTATCTGATTTCAATGACCGGGGATACTTACAAACTTCATTTCAATCTACCGGACAGTACACATGATTATGAACTATTTCTGTCGGCTACAGGATATTATCTGGAGTGGATGCGCTCTCACTGGCTCAAAGAAAAAAACCTGCCCAAACTGAGACAGATGCTTCATAATCCCCGAAAATATCTGCGCACTGAAGCCAAGGCATATAAGCAGTATGAAGCCACCATGGAGGAGCAGTTCTGGAATTCAAAAATCGAAAGTAATCCATTTACCTTGTATGAAAAATAATTTACTACCGATGGCCTTAATGGTATTGTTCTTTAGTAGCTGTACCATTACTAATTATCTGCCTCAGGCAAGTAAGATACCTGAATACCCTTATGGTGCCTATATAAAAATAGTTACCAAAGCCGGTGATAAAAACCTGCGTAACAAAGGTGAATTAATTTCTGCCGGTGATGAAAAAATTGTCCTGTTGGATAAAAAAGACAACCATTGTATAGAAATACCGGTAGATTCAATCCTCCGTTTTAAATTGTATTATGCCAAATCAGACCATGTGTATTGGTGGACGATTCCTGCTCTGGCGGCTTTATCTGCGACACATGGATATTTTGGAATCCTCACTATTCCGGCAAATCTGATAGTTACTAGTTCGGTATATGCCAGTTCACAACTGGGTTTCCAATATACAGAAAAGAATTTACCAATTATTTCGCTATATATGTATGCCCGATATCCGCAGGGAATCCCGTCAAATGTGGATATAAAGTCAATAAAATAGGTGTTATAACATACAAGAAGTTATTTCAGTATTCGTAACTATTCACCTCAAATTGTATTATACTAAATGGATTAGGAAATGACCATCTGATATCCTAGTCTGACCCCTTCTCCCCTCCTGGGACAAGGAAATCAGATGGTCATATTCAATTACGATTTGTTTACAATTATTTCAGTATTTTTATACCTAATCCGGATATTTTAACTTTGATTAAAATGAATAACACCATGGAA
>Ga0138256_10005637_pt1 | contig 13231 bp, 15 predicted proteins | sample KNB2016incub_MG_FD_105486 | JGI IMG/M metagenome (GOLD analysis project Ga0138256, IMG submission 105486) | Active sludge microbial communities from wastewater in Klosterneuburg, Austria - KNB2014incub_MG | ecosystem: Engineered > WWTP > Activated sludge > Unclassified | place: Austria...
AAGATCGTCTCCGAGAAAAAATACGACGAGGTCCTCGGCGTCCACATCATCGGCCCCCACGCCACCGAACTCCTCGCCGAAGCCTGCGTCGGCATGGCCCTAGAAATCACCGCCGACGAACTAGGCCGCATAATCCACGCCCACCCAACCGTCAGCGAATCCATAATGGAAGCCGCCGAAGGCGTCCACGACCTGACGATACATATGTAGCCTAGTAAAAGTTTGGTTTTCCGCCTTTTGATTGATTAATTCCAGCGATGAAGTTAAGAAAGGGTCGAACAAAGAGCAATCTGGAATCATCCATGGATTCGGCATTGCTCGCCGTTGAAATTTACAACAAGCCGCGAACGACTTTTCGCAGTGGAGCTTTCATAACTCTGATGGTGATGGCGTGGACACGACTTTTTCACGCACATTTCAACAGTAAGGGAGTGAAGTATTACCACAAGAAGAATGGTAAATTCGAGCTTGTGGACGGCGAAATGAGGGCGTGGGAACTCGCGACATGTATTCGCAAGTATAAGGAACTGAGTGAGCCGGTAAAGAAAAACTTAGATTTCTTTACAAAACTCCGGAACAAAATTGAACATCGATACATCGACAGCCGAGAGGTTGACAATCTGATATTCGGCGAATGTCAAGCACTGCTCTACAACTATGAGTCCGTGTTGATTGATTTGTTTGGTGCGGAATATTCGATTAACGAGTCTCTAGTGTATAGTTTGCAATTTTCCCGCTTAAGGACGAAAAGTCAGATCAAAGCGAACAAGACGGCTTTGTCGCGAGACACGTCGGAATTGGCCACGTTCATTGAGACATACAGAAAAGAACTTGTCGATGAAATCTATAATTCGCAGGAATTCTGCATTCGGCTAATTCAGATTCCAAAAATCTCTAATACGGCGCGAACCGACATGGCGATCGAATTTGTCAAGTGGGATGAGCTCAACGAGGATGATCGAAAAGCTTACGAGCAGGTCGCGGTAATTATCAAGGATAAGAAGATTTATGTTGAGGCGGCGAATAGTAAGAAAATAAAGCCTAGTGAAGTTTGGAAGCGGGTAAACGATACCTTGGGAGCTAAACTACTAACCTCTAACCTACACGTAACCTTGTACCGGCTATTCACGATTCGGCCGCCTCATAAAGCGTCAGATCCGTTTGATACGAAACCCGAGTATTGCCTATATGACGAGGCACATGGCGACTATGTTTATCAGGAAGCCTGGGTCGAATTCCTAATCCATTTCTTTCAGACCTCAGGTCTGACGGCTGAGCAGATAAGAGAAATAGAAAATAAAGGACGCAAATTAAACCTCGAAGATTACACGATCGCCTAATCAACATCGAGATCATAGAGGTATCAAAACTGCACATGTCCGAAACAACGACATCCGACCCAAGAAATCAAATACCGCTTCTTGAAAACATCGCGGACGCGGCTGTCCACGAGTTGGAATTGTAAACCTCCCGAGATTAGTACCAATCAGGAATATACATTTCCGGTGCTATGTTTTGTGAGATATTCGCTGGGAGGCATGCCTCCCAGCGAATCGTGCGGGCGATGGTGGTTGTAGATTTCCAGCCACCGCTCGGTCTGCGATCTCACGTCCGATAAATTCTCAAAGATATACATATCAAGCACGGCCTCGCGGTACGTGCGGTTAAAGCGTTCGATAAAGCCGTTCTGCATCGGCTTTCCCGGCTGGGTGAATTCGAGTTCGACGCCATTTGCTTCGGCCCAGTCGGCAACTGCTACGGCGGTGAACTCCGGCCCGTTGTCGAATCTCAGTCTCGCCGGAAGGCCTCGCCAGTGTGCGATCTGATCAAGTACTCTTGTCACCCTCTGCGAAGGCAGGCTCGTGTCCACCTCGATCGCCAGTGCCTCACGGTTAAAGTCATCCACCACGTTAAAGGTCCTAAAACGTCGTCCGTCCCACAGTGCGTCGCTCATGAAATCAGCCGACCAGCAGTGATTTGCTGCGACCGGAACGCTAAGCGGGTCAGGGTTTCGAGCCGGCAATCTCCGCTTGTGCTTTCGTCGCTTGTTCAGCTTCATTCCGCAATAAACACGGTACACGCGCTTGTGATTCCAGCCTTTCCCCTCTCGCCGCAGCATCGCGAAAAACTTTCCGAATCCCATCTCAGGATGCATCGCTGCCAGCCTCGCCAGTGCCTCTTCGATCTCCTTATCCTTATTTGCCCGTCTTCGCCGATAGTGAAATGCCGTTCTCGATAGCTTCATCAACGAACAGGCTCGCCGCTCGCTCAGCCGGTGTTCAGCTCTGATATGCGAAACAACCGCTCGCTTCTCTACCGGCTCCAGGGCTTTTTTTCCAGTACGTCCTTCAACACCCGATGGTCAAGGCTCAGATCCGCGTACATCCTCTTTAATTGCCGGTTCTCTTCTTCCAACTCACGCATCCGCCGTATATCCGATGCCTCCATCCCGCCGAACTTCGACTTCCACTTGAAATACGTCGCCGTCGATATCCCAGCTTCCCGGCATACTTCTGCCACCGTCCGCCCACCTTCAACCTGCTTCAGGATCCCGATCACCTGCGTCTCACTGAACTTCGATCTTGTCATCTTCCGGTCCTCCTCTCTTCTTCCTATTCTGACCGGAAACTCTATTCTTGTCTGGTACTATTTTACGGGAGGGTTACAGAATCGGACGGCGACGGAGAGTGGAGCTGCGGTCTTTAATGCGCCTTATTCAAATACGCGGTCGGTGAGCTTACGTTGGAATCAAAGCCAAGATAGCAGGCTCAAGCAGTGAAAATTAGACCTGATGGCAGCAATAGAGAAGGTGTAGTAAGATGAAACTGATATGGAACTGATCGTTAACGTAGAAGAAAACAAGGCAAAGCAGTTGATCGGATTTCTAAAGACGCTTGAGTATGTCAAAGTGAAAAGTTCTGCGAAGAAGAAAACTGCGAGCGACCCTCGATTTGATTACTTTGGAGCCGATCCTGATTGGCAGCCGGATGTAAGAAAACTAAGAAGCATCCGCAAAAAAGCTCAATGGTAGTTATAGCCGATACGGATGTCTTTATTGCTGCTATTCGCGGAAATGAGATCGCGCAAAGCCTGTTGAGAAAATTCGGTGGTTCGATCGCAGTGTCAGCAATTACAGTTGCAGAACTATACGTCGGGGCCAAGAACCAGACAAAAAAAAAGATTGTCGAACAGATATTGGCCGATCACGAGTTGATCGGGTTGAATAAGGCAATAACCGAAGTTGCGATCAGATTGATAAAAACTTACAACACTTCGACGAAGCAATTGTTGCTGGCCGATGCTTTCATTGCGGCAATCTGCCTTGAAAAAAAAGCAACGTTGCTAACTTTCAACACGAAAGATTTCCGCTTCATAAAAGGGCTCCGACTCGCAAAATAGGTCGGCATTCGCGATGAGATCTCAGGCCCATGAATGTTTCGCTTCTCCTTTCAAGCCACATAGTGAAAGTTCGCTTGCTAAGGTATCGACGTCCTCGTCTCTTTCCATTTCCCTCTCGTAAAATCGGGAAACTTGACGGGCATTGAGCCTTTGGCGACGGAGATTTCACTGAGCGGCCCGGGCGCGGACCAGGCGGCGGCGTCGTAAACGTCCATGTCGGGGACGAGGCCTTCGCGGAAACATTGGACGAGGCGCCAGCACATTAGGTAGTCCATGCCGCCGTGGCCGCCGAGTTTTCGGGCCTGTTCGCCGACGACGCGCCAGAGGTTGTGTTCGTATTTTTCCTTGTAGGCATCGACCGTCGCCCACTGATGATTGGCTTTATCCTTTTCGACGTAAACCCGTGACGGATAATCGCGAAATATTCCTTTGGTTCCCTGAATTAGATTGATGCGGTCATAAGGCCGCGGGGTTGAGACGTTGTGCTGGACCATTATCGAGCGGCCTTTCGCGGTTTTGATCAGATTTGTGTTGTAATCACCGCATTTGTACACCTCTTTCTGACGCGGATCGTTTGCGTCCAGTTTTTCCTTTCGATAATCCTGCAAACCCAAACTTCCGGAGCTCATGGCGACCATATAGTCGAATTTGTCGCCGCGATTGATGTCCATGTAATTAGCCACCGGGCCGAGTCCGTGTGTCGGATACAGGTTGCTGTCGCGAAGCGTATGATGGCGGCGGCGCCACAAACCCTCGTCACGAGTCTCAAACAAGATTGCACGCAGATCGTGATTATATGCCGCTTCGCCGTGGACAAGTTCACCGAAAACACCAGCCCGTACCATGTTCAGAACCAGCAGTTCGTCATAGTCGTAGCAGCAATTTTCCATCATCATCATGTGCTTGCGCGTGCGTTCCGAAGCATCGACGAGCTGCCATAATTCTTTCATCGTGTATGCGGCCGGCACCTCGCTGCAGGCGTGTTTGCCCGCATTCAGCGTCGCCAGCGACTGCGGCACGTGCCATTCCCATGGCGTAGCAATATAGACGACATCGATATCGTCGCGTTTGAGCAATTCCTCATAGCCGTGATCACCTTTTACATAAACGGCCGGAGCCGGCTGGCCGGCTTTTTCGACAATTGCCTTTGCCTTATCGGCTTTTTCCTGCACGATGTCGCACAGGGCTGTGACCTTAACATTCGGGATATTTACAAATTCGCCCAAAATGCTGCGCCCGCGCAGGCCCGTGCCGATCATCGCGACGCGAACGGTATCACGCTTTTCAAACGGCACGCCGATCATCGTTTTGCCAACCGGAGCGGGTCCCGCGATCAATTCGTTTAGAATGCTCTCATCCGAGGCGGCGGCTTTTGTCTCGATTCCAAAAAGGCTCAGGCCAAATCCGGCCAGCGCGGTATTTCGCAGCATCTCGCGGCGCGTTTGTTTGTTTTCGCTCATAAAGGTGTTTTTAATCGAAGGATTTATCCCATATTACACCCATGAATGTTTCCACTCAAACTCCTTTCCGTTACAATTAGGCTTTTATGAGTTCGACCGACACATCCTATCCACGGAGCAAGATAAAAATCCTTCTGCTCGAAAATATCTCGGACGCGGCCGTTGCTGAATTTGAGGCCGGTGACTATCACGAGATCACGCGAATCAGCGGAGCTCTCAGCGAAGAGCAGCTAGTAAACGCCGTCAAAGGCGTCCACCTGATCGGCATCAGGTCAAAAACTCAGATTTCCAAAACCATTATCGATGCCGCTGACAAATTGGTCGCGATCGGCGCCTTCTGCATCGGCGTCAATCAGATCGATCTCGACGCGGCAACCGAAAAAGGCGTCGCTGTTTTTAACGCACCTTATTCAAATACCAGGTCGGTGGCAGAACTTGTAATCGGCCTTTGCGTAATGCTGATTCGCAAAGTCGCAGACAAGAATGCGGCGTCGCATCGCGGAGAATGGCAAAAGGACGCCGCCGGCAGCTTTGAGCTTCGCGGCAAAACGCTCGGAATCATCGGTTACGGCAACATCGGTTCTCAGGTCTCAAACCTGGCCGAGGCGATGGGAATGCACGTCGTCTATTACGATACGTCAGTCAAATTGCCGCACGGAAACGCCAAGCAGGTACGGGAACTGAAGGAATTGCTGGCGCAATCCAATATCGTCACGCTTCACGTTCCGTCCGACGCATCGACGCGAGGAATGATCGACGGCCCTGAGTTCGCCTTAATGCCGAAAGGCAGCATTCTCATCAACTACAGCCGCGGAGATATCGTCGACCTGGATTCATTGAAAGAGCAGATAGAAAATGGGCATATTGCCGGTGCAGCGATTGACGTTTTTCCCATCGAACCCGAACGCAATGGCGACCCGTTCGACTGCGTTTTGCAGAACGTTCCCAATGTCATCCTCACGCCGCACATCGGCGGGTCGACTGAGGAAGCCCAGGCAAATATCGGCCTCGACGTTACCGCAAAGCTAATTAAATATCTCGAACTCGGCACCAGCGAAGGCTCGCACACCGTTCCGCCGGTCAGTCTGCCGCCCCAGGCCGGAACGCATCGCATCCTGCATATCCATCAAAACGTGCCCGGAATTCTGGGCGAAATAAACTCGCGCCTATCCGCTCACGGCATCAATATCGTCGGCCAGTATCTCAACACTAACCAGGCTATCGGCTACGTTATCCTCGACGTTGATTCGGCATTGTCGCAGGAGGCGTTTGATATACTTAAAGAAATCAACGGAACCGTACGGGCGAGGATGGTGTATTAGGCCCCTTATCGACGATAGCTTTTATACCGCAGATGACGCAGATAAAGCAGATAAGAAAGCAACGGGAAAACAATATTTGTATCTGCGTCATCTGTCTGGTCTGTGGTTAATATATTTACGCTATGAAAATCTTGATCTCTATTTTCGTCATCGGCTTTTTTACTTCGCTATCGCACGCTCAGTGGGTAAAGCAACCGGTTGACACTAAGGCCGCCTTTCGCGGCTTGTCGGTGGTAAATGAAAAGGTCGTGTGGGCGAGCGGCACGGGCGGCACAGTGATCAGGACGGTTGACGGCGGCGCAACTTGGAATGTGATTTCCGTGCCGGATGCGGCGAAGCTAGATTTTCGCGATATCGAGGCGTTTGACGCGAACACCGCATTTATACTGAGCATTGGCAACGGTGACAGCTCGCGGATCTACAAAACCATCGATGGCGGCGCGACCTGGAAACAGCAGTTTACAAATGACAAAAAAGAAGCCTTTTTTGATGCTATCGGCTGTTGGGACCGCAATAATTGTATCGCGATGAGCGACCCGGTCGATGGCAGTTACTATTTGATCTCAACGCAGGACGGCGGCGCGACCTGGAAACCGGTCGTGAGCAGCAAAAAGCCGGCGACGGCCGTTGGCGAAGCCTCATTTGCCGCCAGCGGAACGTGTCTCATAGTCCACGGAAAGAACGGCGTCTTTATCGTCTCCGGCGGCGATGCTGCCCGTGTTTTTCACTCGGCCGACCGCGGAATCAACTGGACGACCGTAAATTCGCCGCTAGTTTACGGCACGTCGGGCAGTGGGATATTTTCGATCGCGATGCGTGACGCAAAAAATGGAGTTGTCGTCGGCGGCAATTATGAGAAGCCTGCGGAAACCAGATCAAATCTTGCATTTACGACTGATGGCGGGAAAACCTGGACGGCCGCAAAGGGCCTCGGCGGCTATCGTTCGGGCGTTACGTATGTCGATGTCAAAACGATCATTGCGGTCGGTTCCGGCGGTTCGGATATCTCCAAAGACTGCGGAAAAACATGGGCCAATATCGACAAGATCAACTATAACTCCGTCGAATCTAAAGGGACAAAGGCCATTTGGGCCGTAGGGGCGAGCGGATACGTCGCCAAAATGAAATGACCTATGGCTGGTATGACATACTCGGCACCGCCGGCGTCGCGGTTATCATCTTTACCTACGTCCTGCTGCAAATCGGGCGCATACGCAGTGAAAACTTAAGCTATTCGCTGCTCAATGCCATAGGCGCATCGCTGATTCTTGTTTCGCTCTATTACGCATTTAACTTCCCGTCGTTTGTAGTAGAATTTTTCTGGCTGCTGATCAGCCTGTTCGGGATCGGCAAATATTTGACGCGAAAACCAGGCCCGTAGGTTATGCCTCCGCAATTTTTGCCTTTTCGCGTCCACTATTTTTGTTATGCAAAGCTTTACGAGCGTGCCATTTAAGGCAGACAAACATCAAGGCCTTTCGGAAGTTAACGGCGTGGCAAAATTTTCGCGGGCCGGTATCGTGCTGGAATTCGAATCAAAGCTCCTTGGCCTTATTTCGACGGGCGTCAGCGAGGCAAGAATCGCGGTCGGCGACATACTCGACATCAAGTTCAAAAAAGGTGTCTTCAAGCGCGGTGCCAAGATCGAGATTCGCACGCGATCGCTTTCCGCAATGGCCGGGCTGCCAAATGATAAGGGAAAACTCGTGCTAAAACTGAGTTCCGACGATTTCGAACGCGGCCGCGACGCTGTCGCCCAACTCGAAAAAGACATGGCCCAAGCCGCCGCCGACGTTCCGCCTACCCACACGCCTGTCAGTGTCCTATTTGACGCCGGCGAAGACGAGACGCAGAGGCTAATCAATGAGTGACCTATTTGAATGGGATCCTAAGAAGGCCCGTCGAAATTTGATAAAACACGGGATCTCATGAACAAGGTATAATAGCGCTCGGCCAAATTTGCCTTGATCAAAAAAACGGCCTCACGGTTGAGAGACACCGTTGAGGCCGTTAAATTTGCGAAAACGAGGCAGCTTATCGGGACGGTGCCAGTCGCGGGTCCGTCTTCGACGTAATCACGTATTCCTTCGGCGGGTCCATTCCGAGCAAATTCTTGACAAAATAGTCCCACCGGCGGCGCATCATGTATGAACCCGCAGCGCCATAACCATGTCGCGCATTAGGGAAAATGATCAGATCAAAATCCTTGTTTGCCTTTACCAGCGCGTCAACAACTAGATAGGTATTGTACGGTGGGACGTTGTCGTCCATGCCGCCGTGGGCAAGCAGAAGTTTGCCTTTCAGGTTCTTGGCAAAATTCTGGTTCGCCTGGTCGGTGTAATTTGTCTTAGTTTTGCTGTCGTCGGTTGCTGACGAAAACTGGCCATCGGCACCCGTCATCAGACCGATGTAGCGTTCGCCCCAATCATCCTCGTAATTGCGGTTATCGTGGTTGCCCGATTCTGAAATGCCGACCTTATAAAAATCAGGAAAACGGAACATCGCCGCTGCGGTGGCAAATCCGCCACCCGAGTGGCCCCAGACGCCAACGCGTGTCAGGTCCATGTACGGGTATTTGGCAGCGAGCTGCTTGATGCCGGCGATCTGGTCGGCCAGCGTGTTGTCGGCCATATTGCCGTAACAAACGTCGTGAAATGATTTGGACCGGTCAGGGTTACATGAACCGTCGATAATGACAACGACGAAACCCAATTCCGCCAGGGCCTGATGATCACCTCGTGAGGCCGAGAACGAACGTCCGCCGACGCCGCCGCCTTGCGGGCCGGGGTAGATATAGTTAATAACTGGATATTTTTTCGACGGATCAACATTTGTCGGCGAAAACATCAGGCCGTAAAGGTCCCATTTACCATCGGCGGATTTGACCGTTACCGGCGTCGGAGGTTTCCAGCCCGCTGCTTTCAGGCGTTCAACGCTTGAGGTTTCGAGATTGGCGATCAAACGGCCTTTTATGTCACGCAGAACCGCGACCGGTGGTACGTCAGGCTTGGAAAAATTATCAACCAGAAATCTGCCGTCGGGCGAGAGAGCTACCTGATGATTGCCGTCCTCCGGCGTGAGCAGCGTCAAGTTCTTGCCATCAAAATCGACGCGGTAAAAGTGTGTAAAATATGGATCGCGGCCCTTCTCGCGGCCGTTCGCCTCGAAGAAGATGACCCGCGCCTTCGGATCTATTTTGACGATCCGCGTCACGACAAAATCACCCTTTGTGATCTGCGTTTTTACTTGCCCGGTTGCTAGATCATAGAGATACAGATGGCCCCAGTCGTCGCGTTCGGAGTACCAGATAAATTCGTTGGTCGTTGGGTAATATTCCCAGTTCTCATGGCCCTGGCCTGATTCGTACTGTGTCTTGACGACTTCCTCAAATACCTCGCGGACGTCGCCAGTCGCGGCGTTTGCTACTCGCAGTTTTGCTGACTTGTGGTCACGCGAGCTCGAAATAAAAGCAAATGTCGCGCTATCGTCACTCCAACGCATGTCGCCCGTAGATATGTCATCCGACAGCGTTCCGCGGTGTTCGTCCGGCCCCATCTTAAAGCGAACCATCTTTCCGGTCTCGACTTCGATCACGACGCGGTGGAGCTTTGCTATCTCCTTATCGGTCGGCAGCGGATATTTCCAGGCTTCGAGCTTTGGCGCACCAACATTTGTCGTAACCAGGTACATGTCACTGACATTTCGCTGATCCTGTTGAAAGGTCGCCACTTTTTTCGAATCAGGTGACCAGAGCACAATTGCCCGGTCACTGTGTTTCCAACCGGCATTGTCCGTCGCGTAGCCAAAATCCTTAACACCGTCGGTCGTAAGCTGAGTGTCTTTGCCGCTGGCGATGTCTTTGACCCACAGATTCCAATCTTTTATAAAGACCGATTTTTTTCCGTCCGGTGAGGTCGCCCCGAGGCCGCCGCCAAATCGGCCCGGAGCCGCACCGCCGCCTGCCGGTGCCGTGACGCCGATAGCCGCCAGCGTCGCACCGGTTTGCTTGGCTCCATCGGTCGGATTAACGAGCACATATTCGCTGCCCGTCGCGGTCAACACGCGGTACCAAAACCGTCCGTCCGGCAAATATGTCGGCCGCACACCGGCCCGGTCAACAAAGGGTGCGGTGCCGGGGCCAAGCATTTTTACCGCTCGGTCATAATCTGCCGAGGTGAGCTGCTGGCCAAATGCCGTGGCGGAAAAGGTCAGGAGAACTAATGCAAACGTAACAATCGAGATTCTTTTCATTGAGGTAGTTAATCGAGTCTAAGATGTTAACGGCGGAAACCATTGCCAGTTTTCGACGATTTAATTACAATTCTATCCCATAGCGGGCTATTGTCACGATGTGACTATTGGATTTGATATATTGATTTAGAATGTTGTTAAAAGCATTATACGAAGTCCAGAGGAAAAAGTTATGCCGAAATACGTAATCGAACGCGAAATTCCCGGTGTCGGAGCGTCGCCCGCCAAGGCTTTGCAAGCCGTTTCGCAAACCTCGTGCAGCGTGCTGCGCGATTTAGGGCCGACCATTCAATGGGTTCAGAGCTTTGTAACGGACGACAAGATTTATTGCGTCTATATTGCACCGAACGAAGAAATTATCCGCGAACACGCATCGCGCGGCGGCTTTCCGGCGGACAGCATCGCTGAGGTCAGATCGATCATCGACCCGACAACCGCCGAGGCGTAAATGGGAGCGAACTTTAACACCAAGCAGTCTAAACCCACCCCGTCGGCTATGAAATTACAGCGTGCGGCCTTTGTCGGCGTAATATCGTTTGTCTTTTTTATGACGATGATGTTCGCCTACTATATTCGCGGGTCTGGTCTGTACTTCCTGCTCGCGACCGCATTCTTGATCGTCCACCTGCTGACAATGATCTCATTCTTCCGCCTCCGGCAACGCTGACTGCGCTATAATTCGCCTATGAATACCGAAGTTGTTTTGCCGCTCGACAAATTGACGATCGATGAAAAGATGGAGATCGTCCACACAATTTGGGACGATATTTTTCACCATTCAAACGAGATAACGTGGCCGCAATGGCATTCCACTTATCTTCGTGACCTCAAGGAATCGATCAACGCGGGAAATGAAGAGGTGATTGATTTCGAGCGAGCGAAAGAATTACTCCTGAAAGAAGCCCTATGAAGATCCGCATCCTTCGGCGGGCCATGGGTCACCTTTCTCACGGCGCACGTTTCTATGAGCAACAGGCGATGGGACTCGGCACCTATTTTCGTAACTCTCTCATTCAGGACATTGAGCGACTAAAAGTCACCGCTGGCGTACACGAGGTCGGACCCGAGGCTTTTACAGAGCTATCTCTCGTCGTTTCCCCTTTGCGATTTACTATTTCGTCGAACACGAGGACCTCGTGATCTCAGCAATACTGGACTCGCGTCGAGACCCAGACTGGATTCAGGCCCAACTCAGATAGGATCAGTCCTGTGGACGCCCTCGCAGTTTGAACCCGGAACAAGTTTAAACTCTGAACAGGTTCTTGTATTCTATTCAGTTGAGCGGAGAATTTATGAGCATAGAAGTCGTAATGCCTCAGATGGGCGAATCGATTACCGAGGGTACTGTTTCCAAATGGCTGAAACAGGTTGGCGAGCGCGTCGAAAAAGATGAACCGGTACTTGAGATATCAACTGACAAGGTCGATGCCGAGGTACCGAGTCCGGGCGCCGGAATTTTGCTGGAGATCAGAACGCCGGAAGGTGAGACCGTTGAGGTCGGAACGGTGGTGGCCATCATCGGCGAAGAAAGCTCGGTCGGCAATCAGCCGGAACCGGCTGCGGCGAAACAAGTAGAGCCTGTGGTTGAAACTCCCACGGCCGAACCGGTTGAGCAAGGCCAGGCGGTGGCCGATGCGGCTTCACCATCCGAAAAACCGCAATCCGCAAACCAACTGCAGTCGTCCGGCGCGACCGAAGTCGTAATGCCCCAGATGGGCGAATCGATCACGGAGGGTACCGTCTCAAAATGGCTCAAGGCGGTCGGCGATACGATCGAAAAGGACGAGGCTCTGCTGGAGATCTCGACCGATAAGGTCGATGCCGAGGTCCCGTCGCCCGCCGCGGGCACTCTGCTTGCTATCAATGTGAACGAAGGCGAGACGGTTGAGGTTGGGGCCGTTCTGGCGCTTGTCGGTGCTCAAGGCGAAGCTAATGTTGAGCCTCCTGCTGTCAGCGATCAGCCCGCCCCGGTACCGGCTGCCGTTTCTGCACCAATCCAGGAATCAGCGCCGCCCGCTCCTGTTACAACGCAAAGGCAGGCAGCAGCAGCCGCTGCGACAGGAAATTCGACCTTATTCCAGAAAGCCGGTTCACTTGACGACCTGCGCCGAACAAAATCAAGCCCGCTCGTTCGCAATATTGCGAGGGAGCACGGCATCGACCTTTCCAGAATCCCAGGCAGCGGCATCAGCGGCCGCGTGACAAAGGGCGATATTCTGTCCTTTCTCGAAACCGGAGCCGCGCTGCGTCCGCAGGACCTGCTCGTCAAGGGAGCTGCGTCGGTTCCCGCTCCGGCGGTCTCAAAACCACAGCCGCAATTTACGCCGGCACAAGCGGTTTCGACGATGGACGACCGCATTGAGAAAATGTCGGTGATGCGCAAAAAAATCGCCGAACACATGACTTTCTCAAAGCAAACGTCGGCCCACGTGACGAGCGTTTATGAGATCGATATGACCAATGTCGCAAAGTTCCGCAAGGCAAATCAGGATGCCTTTCAGCAAAAATACGGCACCAAGCTTACGTTCATGCCGTTTATCTTTCAGGCCGTGACAGCGGCGATTCGCGAGCATCGAATTGTAAATTCTCAGGTCGATGGCGACCAGATAATCTATAAGGGCGACATTAATATCGGCATGGCGGTCGCGCTCGACTGGGGCCTGATCGTCCCTGTGATAAAAAATGCGGGAACGCTGTCGCTCGCCCAACTGGCAACGACCGCCAATGACCTCGCCGACCGTGCGCGAACCAAAAAACTGATGCCGGACGAGGTGCAGGGCGGCACATTTACGATCACAA
>Ga0138256_10005639_pt1 | contig 13229 bp, 6 predicted proteins | sample KNB2016incub_MG_FD_105486 | JGI IMG/M metagenome (GOLD analysis project Ga0138256, IMG submission 105486) | Active sludge microbial communities from wastewater in Klosterneuburg, Austria - KNB2014incub_MG | ecosystem: Engineered > WWTP > Activated sludge > Unclassified | place: Austria...
CATAGAGGAAGGCATCCTTGTCGCGTTTAGGTGTGGTGTAGTGCTTGTAGGTCGCAGGAATGTTTTGGCTGCTCACTCCGATCATGTGGGGAGCGCCATCGCTCGGCACGCTGAATGGTGTTTGGATCACGAATTCGACGGTCGTTGTGCGGCTTTCGACCGTGTTCGAATTTACTACGGAAGCTTCTTGTTCCTCCAGCTTGTACATGTCATCAGCACCTGATGCGACCGAGGGTTGGGCTGGAGCCATATCCATCGTTACACGCATTCTTCGTTTGTCAAAATTGCTTCCTTGTAACTCATAAACCTGTGGGCTGTACAACGTCCAAGGAGAAAGTGTTGGCATGATCCCACCTAAAGTCGGGTTTCCGCTGCTCAAGCTCAGGTCCACCTTTTCCCAATCCTCACCCGTATTGTTCGTCACTTGCGCTTTCATCAGGAGCTCAATGGGCTGGCCTACACCGGTGGCGCGCAGGTCGTATGCTGGTGTCCAGCTGGCATTTCCCACGAAATAGCTCAATATAAAACTCGCGTTCACCTCAAGGGTACTGCTGATCTCAACTACCACCTCACTGGTCGGGCGTGGTGCTTGGCTTTGCAATTGCTGCACTTGCTGGCGGAGCTTGTTCGCTTCTTCCTCTATTTTGGTAAGCTTTTCCTGCTGCTCAAGCCAACCGGCTTTCATCGCCTTCATCCGCTCACGTTGATAATCGACTACTCCTTGCAATTGTGCAGCGGATATACCGTTCGTTTGGCCACCTACCGCCCAATTCTGCTGCAATAATTTCTCTTCGTTCTCCCATACTTGTTGCAAGCCTTTTTCGAAGTTGAAGTCGTGCTCCAGTTTTTTAATACGAGTCTGCAATTCCTCTATCTCTGGTTTCTTCGGGCTTTCCGTCAAGTAGTTTATCCGGTGGTTCACGCTCAATATGCTGTATCCACCTTTACCTGTTACTTGTATGCTCTGCGGATCAATGCCTTGTGCCAAGCCGGTAAAGACGAAGGTGCTCGTTCCGGAAGGCACCTTGGCAGTGGCTTTGCGCGAAACCTGAGCTCCGCTCAGGAAAACTTTTGCTTCAGAGACCTTACTGGTTACAGGTGTTTCGTCGGCTGCGTACAGCGTTGGTGTAAGGGTAAGCGCAACTAGTGCGAAGATGGTACGGGTCATGCGAGGGGTCGTTTCGTAAACTTATGATTCTACGTGTTCCAGTACCCGTCTGAAGCCAAAAGGTTCATCGGTAACTGGATCATATTGTGAAGTGCAAAGTACAGGCCACTATCATAAAAGTCGAACGCCCCAAGCTATATGGGGCGTTCGTGGCGGGAGAGAATGGACCAGTAACCTTTCCTTCGACCGCTTTTTCTTTTAAAAATGATCAGTAGCTATGATTGGCTACGTTTCTTAGTGTTCTTTGCTTCTGTGCGTACAAATCAACGGTTATCACTTTAGGTCCACAATACCCAATAATGGGTATTTTGTAAGTGTTCGAAACACCATTGCTGGCCGATCCAGGATATGTACCTGGTTCTCGTGCAGATGAACATTTATTCTCGAATGAACCGAACAATAGCTCCCTCGTTGGTGCGTATCACGTACATGCCAAGGGCGAGGTCATGAATGTTTACGACCATTGTGCGTTGGAACGATTTGACCTGCTTGCCCGTGGCGTCCATGATCTGGCCAGAGGTATTCTCGCTCAGGAAAAGCGTATTGTCATTTGCTGGGTTCGGCCACACGTGCAGTATGCTGGAACCGTTAACGTCAGCAATTCCTAATGGTATTCCCGAGCAAAGACAATTTGCCTCTATAACATCATTCTCGGTATCCGGGTTACCATCATCGCAAGGCGTTCCGGGTTCGGGACCACCAGCGCAAAGATCGGAACCGTTGCAGGTGCCGTCGCTGTCGTCGTCATAGCAATCAAAGCTGTAGCTTGTACCACATGGGGCATTGAGAGCTTGTAGGTAATAGGTTCCTGCGGCCAATGATGCTGAGGTCCAAGTATCGCCGGCTGGTACTGATCCGCCACCCACTGCAAACGTGTAGGTGTTCAGCAAGGAAACACCACTGTTGTACAACTTCAGCTCGTAGGTGCCAGCGGCGTTCACGTTCTCCGCACGGCTATTGATGGTTATGGTTCCGGCGGCGTTGAGGGTCAACTTATGGTAATCCGTGTTGTCGTCGTAAATGAAATTCAAGCGGCCTTCCACAGGACCCATGTTCAGGTCGATCACGCTCGTATTAGCGGAATTCCAAGCATCATTATTTTCCATGTCGTCTGCGAAGACCGGTGGAGTAACATCGTAACTGAAGCGGTACGATGTTCCGCACACATCGCTGGCGAATTGAAGGAAGTAGCGCTCTTCGTTCCCCAGACAGGTCATGCTGATATCCGTACTGAAGGGTGTGGAATTGGATCCGACCTTTACGCGCCATGTTTTCTGGAGTGAAACACTGGAACTATAAAGTCTAACGGTAAGACTGTCATTTGCTGAAGAACCCACCTGTTCAGCGTCCACATGGATGTTCAACACGCCGTCGTCATCCAGTTCAAGTATGAAGTAATCACTGTTGTCATCATAATTGAAGTTCAGCCGACCATCTTGATCCGTGTTCACGGCCACGGTATCCGTATTAGGGAAATTCCAAGCATCATTCTCTTCCATATCATCCGAGAACACCGGTGGAGTGACATCGTAATTGAAGCGGTAGGATGTTTCGCATGCATCACTGGCGAATTGTAGGAAGTAGCGCTCTTCGTTCCCCCGACAGGTCATGCTTATATCGGTACTGAAGGGTGTGGAATTGGAACCGACCTTTACGCGCCATGTTTTCTGTAGCGATACACCTGAATTATAAAGCCTTATGGTCAAACTATCATTTGATGTTGCGCTTACCTGCTCGGCTTCTACATGGATGTTCAGCACACCATCGTCATCCAGTTCAAGTATGAAGTAGTCGCTGTTGTCATCATAGTTGAAATTGACCCGCCCTTCCGCATCGGTGTTAACAGCGACCGTATCGGTGTTAGCGGAATTCCATGCATCATTCTCTTCCAAATCATCGGCGAATACCGGTGGAGAAACGTCGTAACTGAAGCGGTACGATGTCCCACATGCGTCGCTGGCGAATTGTAGGAAGTAGCGTTGTTCATTCCCGCGGCAGTTTATACTGGTGGATGTACTGAATGGTGTGGAGTTGGCACCGACCCTAACGCGCCATGTCTCCTGCAGCGCCACACCGGAATTGTAGAGTCTAATGGTAAGGCTATCATTTGTCGAAGAACCGACCTGTTCAGCTTCTGTGTGGATGTTCAGCACACCGTCGTCATCCAGTTCAAGTATGAAGTAATCGCTGTTGTCATCATAATTGAAATTGACCCGCCCTTCCATTTCCATATTAACAGCTACGGTATCGGTGTTAGCGGAATTCCAAGCATCATTCTCTTCCAGATCATCGGCGAATACCGGTGGAGAAACGTCGTAACTGAAACGGTAGGATGTGCCACATGCGTCGCTGGCGAACTGTAGGAAGTAACGTTCTTCATTCCCTCGACAGGTCATACTGATATCCGTACTGAAGGGTGTGGCGTTGGCACCGATCTTAACACGCCAAGTCTTCTGGAGCGACACACCGGAATTGTAGAGTCTAACTGTAAGACTGTCATTTGCAGCAGAACTTACTTGTTCAGCTTCAACAGTAATGTTCAGCACACCGTCATCATCCAGTTCAAGAATGAAGTAGTCGCTGTTGTCATCGTTCTGGCTGAAATTGATACGCCCATCAGCGTTGGTTGAAACGGGTATTGTATCCGTATTGGCTGAGTTCCATGCCGAATTCGGCTCCAGGTCCACGCCAAATACAGGTTGTGTCAACGTGTAATCGAACGTATAGTTCAAACAACCCGCCGCCGGTGCATTCACGTACAAATAGTACACACCTGTTCCGCGGCATGTAATACTGATGTTGTCCGATGCTGATGCACCATTTATTCCGTTGTTGACCGTGAATGTCTGGATCAAGCCTACGCCACTGTTGAACAACGACATCGTCACGCTCGGGGTTGTGGTGCTGTTGCTCATGTTCGTGTTGATCTGCAGGCGACCAACGTTCGTAAGAGTGAGTTCGTAGACATCCACCGAGGATTCCGTAGGGCTACAGGTGCCAATGGAACCACTCATTGTACTGCCAAGCGGTAGCGGGTTGTTTTGGTTCCATGCATTGTTCGGCTCGGTCTCCGTGAGTTGGGCCATACCCCAAAATGGTAAGGTCAACGCACATGCAATGATGAGTAGTTGCTTTTTCATGTGGTCAGATTGTATGAATGTGACAAAGATCCGCTGGTATTCGTCGGATATCAATCCCACAATCGGGGGGCTGGAGTGTGCTCGATCGACCTTTTTTCTTGATCGCTCCGGATCAAGGTATTGCATGCGTCAGTGCTAAAAGAAGAGTTCGGGCAGGGCTAATGCAAGGATCGAAACCGAAATGCAAATGCTAACTAAGCCATCCACCGCGAATTGTCTTCGCTACCGCCTCGGTGTTATTATGAACATGCAGCTTTTCGTAGATACGCTTGATATGACTGCGAACCGTTTCGAAACCAATACCAAGCTGTTCTGCGATCATTTTGTAACTGAGACCATCGACCAAGCACTGAAGGACGTCTTTTTCCCGTGGGCTCAGTCCTGGATCTTCTTCGTCATCGGTCGAAGGCGATATTGGTAAACGCTGAAAATGCAGCATTACCTTGCGTGCAATGCTCGGTGTCATAGGTGCGCCGCCTTTGTAAACTTCGTTGATCGCTGAAAGCAGCGCATCCGGCTCATCGTTCTTCAGAAGATATCCCATCGCTCCCGCTCGCAATGAATCATATACCCGGTCCTCATCAGCAAATACCGTTAGCATGATCACGGGAAGGGCAGGGTACTTTGATCGGATCGATCGGACCGCATCGATCCCATTGACCACGGGCATGTCGATATCCATGAGCACCACATCAGGTTTACATGATGCTATGCGGTCAAGAACATGCTCGGCGCTGGGGAAACACCCGCAAAGACCGATGCCTGGGGTGGTGCTCAACAAGAAACCCATTGAATCGCGGATCGCTTTACTATCGTCGAAAAGTGCTACGTGGATGGTGCCCATGGTATGAATAACAAATTTACCCGATCGTGCACGATCGTCAATCCCCAGAACGGGGGAGTGCGGTGTTGATCGGCGCAACAACAATTACTGAAGTTCCATTGCCCGGAGAGCTTTGGACCGAGACCTGACCACCCATTGCTTTGGCCCGTATCTGCATGCCTGGTAACCCATTCCCATTGTAGCTATCAACATTTTCCGGATCAAACCCTTTGCCGTTGTCGGAGATCTTGAGCTCGATCTTTCTATCCACGATATTCAGTGTAACATGGATCTGCGTGCAAGCTGCATACTTCACCGAATTATAGACTGCCTCCTTGAAGATCATAAAGAGATTCCTGCGATGATCAGTGCCCAACTTGACGTACTCAAGAGAGCTTGGTGTGTTCCATTTCAATTCGATCCCACGGGTGGCGACAAGGTCACTCGCATAGCCCTTCATCCGTGCGATCAATGATCCTGCATCATCGTTCTTCGGATCCACGCTCCATACGATATCCGCCATTCTGTCGATCATATCCCGCGAGCTGTTGCCAATTCGTGAGGCTACATCTTTCGCCATTGGATCGTCGATCTCGTCGAGTTTCCGTTTCAGCGCTTCACTGTAGAAACTGATGCTGCCCAATGTGCTTCCGACATCATCATGGAGATCACGCGCTATGTGGTCACGCATGGACTGAAGTCGCATGGTTTGTTTCAATCTGAAGCGGAAGAATTGCCACATTAGTAGACCTGCCAATATTACCAACGCAGCGTAGAACCACCACTTTTGCCAGATCGGTGCTTTCACATGAACGGAAAGCAGTTTGTGTTCAGGACCTAGACGTCCCATGGGGTCCAGGACCCGAACCATAAGTTCGTATTGGCCAACTGGTACACCGGAATAGCGCAATGGGGTATTCGCCGTGATCGAGCGGTACGCTGTTTCCAAGCCGTTCAGTCTATATAGGAACCGCAATCGGACCGCGCCGCCGAAGTGTAATGCGCTGATCGTTGCATCGAACGCGCTGTTGCGGTATGAAAGTTCGATGGTTTGTTCACCCTTGATCGGAAGTGGTCCCCAATTATTGTGCAGGTCAAAAAGCAACGGTTGCGGAATAGCAGGAAGGTCAGTGAATGAAGACGGGTTGAAGGTCAAGAGCGTGTTGTTCGCACAGAACGCAATGTCTCCATTGTCCAAGGTGGTAATGCTCGATGTGAGCTGTTCGAACATGGAACCATCATTCACTTTTATCTGAGACCATTCCGAAGATCTTGGGTCGAAACGCAATAGGCCATTGCTTGATGTACACCAAACGATACCATGTGTGTCAATGGTAATACCTAATGGGTCACCTGAAATATGGGCAGGTAGAGGATATCCTATCGCTTTGTCATTTATAATTGCTGCCAGACCAGCATCGCGCAAAGCGACCCAAGCCGTGTCTCCGGCAAACACAATGGCTTTTGCATCGCTTCCAGGAAGTTTCCTATCACCTAGCTCAAAAGATGAATAGTAGGCCGTGCTGTCAGTTGTTCCATTCTTTTCCTTTGACCATGAAATTACTCCACCGGGAGTAGCACTCCAATATCTACCATTTGGCGCTCGCTGCGTGTTACGAATGATCCCAAAACCTTCCGGGGTGTTCTTCGTGGCGTACCAATTCAGATCAGGTTCCAAGTTGTTCGGGTTCAAGGACGCTATAGAGTAACCAAGTGCATTTACGATCATCCGTTCCTCTCCATATATAGTATCTGGAAGGATTGCTCGGACCTGATACATCTGAACGCCTGAACGTACCCAATTCGAAACCGGGCCCTGTTCCTTGATGCGCTCTTCAATAATGTCATACTTGAAATAACCTGTTTCAGTGCCGAGAAAATGACGGTCCGGGAATACCGTGAATAGACCTGTAACTTCCAGCGGAGTTCCATTATGATGAAGCGGTACGTGCTTGACCTGCTTATTATTTGGTCGAACTTTGAAGAATCCATGTGAAGTGGAGATCCGTATGGTGCAATCCTCATCTTGTTGGATCTTATGGAATGTGAGATCAGGTTGATCGGTATTGTTGTCACCAAAGAGCGGGGTTGTTTTGAACGACCATATTCCCGGTACATGATAACTGATGCCATTTGCCGTGCCTACCCAAAGAGTTCCTGCGCGATCTTTGAGTATGCATCGCACGCGATCATTCAACAATGATGTGCTTGTTCGGCGGTCATGATGGTAATAGGCAAGGTGCTCGAAATTCCTGTTCAAGTGTTCAAGTCCGTTGATCTTTGTACCAATAATAAAAGAGCCATCCGGCCAAGGAGCGATCGCGGTGACCTCATCCCTGATCCGATAGTATTGCTGTTGATCAACATTCTTCAGCGAGATACGACTGATGCCCGGTCCCCAACCACCTGCGAGCAGGTCACCATTCCACGCGATTGCTGTAGTAAGCGTATAAGAGCTATCCGCATGGGTACTCTTGATCTCTGCAATGACTGAGGCATCGGAACTGTTCAAGACATAGGAATTTCCGCCAGGGATCAGACCCAACCAGATCCTATCGCGATCCAGCCACGTCGTACTGTGGTACCAACCGCTTCCTTGGGGAATCGTATCGCTTTTAACTGCACTAGAGTAGAAGTAGCAGTGATTTGTTGCACGTTCATTTACCGTGTTGTAACGGATAAGTCCTTTGTCCTGAGAGCATAGGAAAAGAATGCTATCATTCATTGATAGTAGATGGTTCAGTCGTTTCGTGTGTATGCCATGCGTTCCGGTGGTGTCTATCGGGTGATCGATGAACTTATATCCTGTTCTATCAAATTCACTGAGGCCACCGTCGGTGGTTGCCACCCAGATCGTACCAGTGCTGTCTTGTGCAATAGCCGATATATAAGCTCCCGAAGGACCATTCTCCGTGAAACGTTCAATGCGTTGTCCATCGAACCGGTTCAACCCACGTTCCGTACCGATCCAGATGTAGCCTTCGGCATCCTCGAATATGCACGTTACGCCGTTATCCGAAAGACCATCAGCAGCGGTAACGTGTTGGAATTGGAGATGATCATTACCTCCGTAGGCCACCGATTGCGCTGAACACCAGTATCCGTTGATCACCAATGCCATCAATATGGTCCTGCAGATCGAAAAGCGCATGTGAGTATTCCGGAAAATTAAGGTATCATGGACGAATCCCATTTCGCTTCCGAAGTTCTTCGGAAGCGAAATGGGATCTTGCATTTACTGGACGTGCTTACCAAGTACTTCAGGATCCGTAATTTCTACTCGGATGAGTTCAGCGATCTGCGGTTTCTTGTCCAAGCAATGTTACGTGAGTGAGGCCAACAGTCTTTAGCAGGCGAACACCATTTACGCTATACTTGATCACATATACACCGGTCGGTGCTGGATTGCCGTCCATCATGGATCCGTCCCACCCATCGTTCATGTTCATGGAATTGAACATGGCAGCTCCCCAACGATCAAACACTGTGAATTCCGCTTCGGTGAGATCGTGACCTATGGCTTGGAAAACATCGTTGATACCATCGCCGTTCGGTGTGAACGCATTCGGAAAGTAAACGTGTGCTGCAGGAGCCAAGTGAACGGTGTCCGTGGCGATACAACCATTTGCCGTAGTGATCGTGAGTTCTACGATATGTGCTTCCAGATCCAGGTATCCATGATCCGGTGAAGGATCAGTTGACCAATCGCCATCACCGAGATCCCAATTGTGTGTAACCGCGGATGGCTCGCTGACCTCATTGAACTGCCAATCATCCTGCTGCAGGTTCGTTGCAATTATTTCGGTCACCGGTGTTTCGAGAGTAACTTGTATGGAAGCGTTGGCCTCGTAGCCGCATCGATCAGTAACATGTACGTTGAATGTGCTGTCCGTAAAAGGTTGGATCGTTATCATGTCATTCGTGCTTGAAGCAGAAGGCCATTCCGTCGTGTAAGTACCACTACCTCCGGTTACGGTTGCGACCAATTCAGCCGTATTTCCGGCACAGATAACGAACGAGGGTCCAAGATCCACTGCAAGTACATCATGGACCGGAACTAGTGTGGTGACATTGGCTTGTGCCTCGGTTCCGCATTGGTCCGTCACCGTTACTGCGTAAGTTTCATCAGTGGAAACCGAAATGGTAAAACTGCTGTTCAACGTGATCAGATCACCTGCTGCATTGTGCCACACGTAGGTGTACGGACCACTGCCTCCGGTTGCGTCGAGTACACCAACTGTGGCTTCGTCATTCGGACAAAACACCGTGGTGTCGGGTGTGGTCGTCAGCACCATGGGATCATACGTTTGCATGGTGACCAGAATACTTTCCGAAGCTATTGCACCACATTCATCCTGTACGGTCAGCGTATAGTTGGTAGGTGTTTGCGTTGCCGTGATATCCAAGGTTGCTGTATTCCCAACGGGCGTTCCGTTAACGGTCCAAGTATAGTCGTATTGGCCTGGGCCTGAATTTGCGAGCTCTACTTGCACTATTCCTTCATACAGGCATGGTACGGTCATGTCCGGTTGTGGAACCAGGGCCATTGGTTGCGTTTGGATCGCTATGTCGTCCGTTGCAGTTGCACCACAGGCGTCGGTAACTTGAACTTGATATACGCTTGATCCACTAGCTGCCACCGTAACTTGTTGCGTATTGCCGATCGAAACGCCATTCTGCGTCCATGAATAGGTATATGGAGACGTTGCGCCAGCTCCGATCTGCGCTTGTACCGTTGTAGGCGCCATGCACAACGGTGTGGCATCCGTGGTGGTCGCGTTCACTGAAATGGAAGGGCTAGCGAAGGTTCCACCTTGGAGAAAGATCGCAGAATCGTAGACACTGTCGCCAGCATCACCTATGGCGATCTTCAGACGATATTGTTGGCCGCATTGTACTTGTGCCGAAGCGGTCATCATCACCGTTCTTCCATTGTAACGAATGGCATTGGCATCCGGGTTGTTCCCGTTTCCATTGTCCACGTAATGGATGCTGTTCGCTTGCCAGTTCGGATCGATCGCTGCACAATTCCCTGCTTGGCCTCCTTGTGCGCCTACGATCCCGGAATTCACTGTGTTGATGGTAACGGGTACGTTGGTCCCAGGGATCAATGCAAGATTCATCGCACCATTGCTAAAAGGACCAGTGATACCGGGTCCGCTCAAGAAGAAACCGAACGCATCGTTCACCGTGCCACATACATAACCGGGATATTCCTCCGAAGCAAAAACGAAATTGAAACTGATCGACCCACCGGTGGGTACGAAATTGAACTCCAACACAGCGGCATCGTCGATCGTAAGTCCGCCGGAAAGTGCACTGAGGTCGGCATCGGTTCGTGTACCCGGAATGGCTAGATCGGCGCGTACCGCATTATTCGGTCCTACAGCTTGAGCAGTGTTTCCCGTGGATAGGATCAATCCGTTCGGTATGCCTGCATTGGATGCTGCGCTGTTGAACGAAGCTATCTGTTGATCAACCGAATTACCGGAGGTGCCATTGAACGTGATGTTGGTCGCAGTAACTCCGCCGCCCATAAGTACGTTCTGTACAAGTTGTGCAGGCGTTTGCGTATTGGTAACGACAAGCTGTGCATTTACCGTTAGGAAAGAGGCACAGATCAGAAGAGGGGAGAGTGTGGTGCGATTCATGTTCTTGAGGGTTCTTTGTTCGACGCTACAAAGAGACTGTCTTAGGAAAGCCCCTACAATACCCAGTAGTAGTGAAAGCCACTATCGCTGGCTTGTTCGTTTTCATTTCTATGGAACCTCTTTGGACGCAACAAGCCCCGACATTTCTGCCGGGGCTTGTTCGTTCTATTCGTGGTTTATTCTTACATCATTCCACCCATGCCACCCATATCAGGTGCATGGCTGTGGCCTGCTTTCTCTTCTTTCTCGTCGCTGATCACACACTCGGTGGTGAGCAACATGGAAGCGATGCTAGCGGCATTCTCCAAGGCAACACGCGTTACTTTGGTTGGGTCGATAACACCAGCTGCGAGCAGGTTCTCATATACTTCAGTGCGTGCGTTGAAACCGTAATCGGCTTTTCCTTCACGTACTTTCTGAACTACGATGCTACCTTCCAATCCAGCGTTGGCAACGATCTGACGCAATGGCTCTTCCAATGCGCGACGAACGATCGCCATACCCGTGGTCTCATCAGCGTTGATGCCTTCCATTTTTTCCAGCACCTTCTGAGCACGGATATATGCAACTCCACCTCCGGCAACAATACCTTCTTCAACAGCAGCACGAGTAGCGTGCAAGGCGTCATCAACACGGTCCTTCTTCTCTTTCATCTCTACCTCCGTAGCGGCACCGATGTAGAGTACGGCAACACCGCCAGCCAATTTGGCCAAACGCTCCTGCAATTTCTCTTTGTCGTAATCGCTTGTGGTAGACTCGATCTGTGCTTTGATCTGGTTAACTCGACCAGCGATGTCTGCTTTTTTACCAGCACCGTTCACGATGGTGGTGTTGTCCTTGTCGATGCTGATCTTCTCGGCTTTTCCGAGCATGTTCAACTCCGTGTTCTCCAACTTAAAGCCACGCTCTTCGCTGATCACTTGACCACCGGTAAGGATCGCAAGGTCTTCCAACATCGCTTTACGACGATCACCGAATCCTGGTGCTTTTACCGCACATACTTTCAAGGATCCACGGATCTTGTTCACCACCAAAGTGGCCAACGCTTCTCCGTCAAGGTCTTCGCTGATGATCAACAATGGCTTGCCGGTCTGTGCACTCTTCTCGAGGATAGGAAGCAGCTCCTTCATGGTGCTGATCTTCTTGTCATAGATCAGAACATGTGCGCCTTCCAGTTCAACGGTCATTTTCTCCGCATTGGTCACGAAGTATGGGCTGAGGTATCCGCGATCGAACTGCATCCCTTCCACCACTTCAACAGTGGTATCGGTGCCTTTTGCTTCTTCAACGGTGATCACTCCTTCTTTCTTCACCTTGGCCATTGCCTCAGCGATCAATGAACCGATGGTATCATCATTGTTGGCACTGATCGATGCTACTTGCTTGATCTTCGCATTGTCATCACCAACGCTCTTGCTCATCTTTTTCAGATCAGCTACAACTGCTGTTACGGCTTTGTCGATACCTCGCTTCAGGTCCATAGGGTTGGCACCTGCTGCAACGTTCTTCAGACCGGCCGTAACAATTGCTTGAGCCAATACTGTAGCTGTAGTAGTTCCATCACCTGCGATGTCCGCAGTTTTGCTGGCCACTTCTTTCAGCATTTGGGCGCCCATGTTCTCCACGGCATCCTTCAGCTCAATTTCTTTTGCAACGGTAACACCGTCCTTGGTTACTTGTGGTGCACCGAATTTCTTGTCGATGATAACGTTGCGGCCTTTTGGGCCAAGGGTCACCTTTACTGCATTGGCAAGGTGATCGACACCACGCTTCAAACGGTCGCGTGCGTCCAGATCGAATTGAATGTTCTTTGCTGGCATTTTTTCTTTTGGGTTTGGTCTGATCAGATCAGGACCATGGTTAGTTCAGAAATGAAAAAGGCAGTATGATCACCGCCGAATGGTTATTAGTTGAGCACTGCGTAGATGTCACTCTCGCGCATGATCATGTAGTCCTTGCCTTCAAGTGTGAGCTCGGTTCCACTGTATTTTCCGTAAAGGATGCTGTCACCCACTTTTACGCTCAAAGGGGTCACTTTGCCATCATCAGCAACACGGCCGGTGCCAACTGCGATGATCTTACCGCGCTGAGGTTTCTCCTTTGCGGTGTCCGGGATGATAATGCCACCCTTGGTGGTCTCTTCTGCGGCTGCTGCTTCTACAAGTACGCGGTCCGCTAGTGGTTTTACTTTGCTTGCCATGGTTGGTTCTAGTGTATTTTCTCTGAAGGAGATGTAACCTCGCTTGTCAATGTGTATGCCACTTTCGCAAGTGCGAGAAAATGGCAGTTCGGCCCGAAAAAAATGGCAGAATGCTCGTTTACGAGTGCATTGGTGTCAGAGATGACTGACAACCTGACAAGCTTAGTATGAACCCGGATATGGGCCCAGATTTTATTGGGCTGGTGCTTCCTCCGGAGATTCCGCAGGAGCATCGGCAGGAACCTCG
>Ga0138256_10005640_pt1 | contig 13228 bp, 7 predicted proteins | sample KNB2016incub_MG_FD_105486 | JGI IMG/M metagenome (GOLD analysis project Ga0138256, IMG submission 105486) | Active sludge microbial communities from wastewater in Klosterneuburg, Austria - KNB2014incub_MG | ecosystem: Engineered > WWTP > Activated sludge > Unclassified | place: Austria...
CACGCGTTTCGATAGGGGCATACCAAGCGCCCAAGGTATCCTGTTCGCGGCGACAAACCATCGCCGCCGCGACCACCGCCGGGCGTCCGATCCGCCGCTGCCGTCCGCGCCGTCGCCTGGAGCCGTCATGACGCTCGCCGTCCCGCATCGCCCGCCCTACGCCGCCGCGGCCGGACCGCGCGGCGGCATCGGCGACGCTCGTGACGCGGAGAGCCCGCGCGAACGGCTGACCGCTCTGGGCGCCGAAGCGGCGGCCGACGCCGTCCTCGTGGCCCGCATCGCCGCCGGGGACGCACGCGCCCACGCCCAGCTCTACGATCACCATGCCGCCGCGCTGCTGCACTACCTCCAGCGCCTCGTCGCCGACCCCCAGGCGGCCGAGGAGCTGCTGCACGACGTCTTCCTGGATGCCTGGCGCGGCGCGGCCGCCTTCAGGGGCGACAGCCGCGTGATCACGTGGCTGCTGGCGATCGCCCACAGCCGGGGCTGCAACGAGCTGCGTCGCCGCGCCACCCGCTCCCCCGCCGCGCTGGCCAAGCGACTCCTGGATCGCGGCCGTTCGGTCGCCGCCGCAGCCGACCCGCATGCGCACACCGAGTCGCGGCTCGACGTCGCCGCCGCACTCGCCGCACTGCCCGCCGCCCAAGCCGTCGTCGTCGATCTCGTCTACTGGCACGGCCTGTCGCTCGAGGACGTGGCCCGCGTCGTCGATGCGCCGCTGGGCACCGTCAAGAGCCGGCTGTCCCGCGCGCGCGCCGCTCTGCGGGCGCTGCTCGCAGAGGACGGGGAGGTCGCCGATGTGCTCCCCTGATCGCGACGCCCTGGCCGACTGGCTGGCCGGCTGGCTCGACCCCGCCGCCGCCACCCGCACCGCCGCCCACGTCCTGACGTGCCCCGCCTGCCGCGCCGAGGTCCACCACCTTGCGCAGCTCGCGACGGCCGTGCGGACGGTTGCCGCTCACCGCGCCGAGACCATCGTGGTGCCGGCGTATCGACGCCCACCCCCCGCGGCGCGGCGAGCCGTCCTGCCGTTCCCGGGGATCCGATCCGCACGGCCGCCGGCGCCGGCCGCGGCGCGCCTGCGCGTGGCCGCAGGCCTCATGGCGGCGGTTGCCGTCGCGATCGGCGCGGTCGTCTGGCGCGCCGGGAGCCCGCTGCCGGGCGGCGGCCGCCACGACAGTCCCCGCGCGGACAACCATTTCGAGATCCCGGCCCCCGCCGCACCGACCGTCGTCGTCCGCCGTGCGACCGCGGTTGATCGCAATGCGCCCGCCGCGCTCGCCGCGCGGACGACGGCACGTGGGGCCGCGCCCGTCGTCGCGATGACGCGCCGCGATCCGGACGCAGGCCCCAGTGTCGCCGTCCCGATCGTCGTCGCCGTGCCGTCCGATGTCGGCCCGACGGTGATCGCCGCGAACCCGACCGCGTCGTCCGAGCGCGACGGCGAGCGACCCGACGCACCGCCATCGCCGCCGCCGTCTTCCGCCACTGCTGCCGGCGTCCCGACGGGCGCGCCACCCGCGCCGATCGAGCCGACATCGCCCGCTCCGCCCGCTCCGCCCACTCCTCCCACCCTCCCTGCGACGCCCGCGACGATCGCCACGCCCGTTCCCATCGCCACGCCGACCGCCGTCGTGCCGACGATCGCCGGCATCGTCATCGGCGCGGACGGCGGGCCGCTGGCCGGCGCACGGGTTGTGGTGGAGCCGTTCGACGGCGGCGGCGCCATCGTCGCGGTGACCGCGGCGGACGGGCGCTACAGCGTCGACGTCGCGCCCGGGCGATGGCTCGTGCACGCCGGTGCCGACGGCTACGCATTGATGTGGCATGGCGGCGCACCGGCGCCGTTGGCGGCGCCGGCGATCGACGTGACGGACGACTTGCCGGGTCCAACCGTCGACTTCGCGCTCGAGCCCGTGCCGGGGCTGTTCATCCGCGGCCGCGTGGTCGATGCGGCGGGCAACGGCGTGCCGGGCGCGCTCGTCGTCGCGGCGCGGCCGGGCGACCGGGCGGTGGACGTCGGCGCGGCGGCGGCGGCTGTGTACGCGGACAGCGGCGGCAACTATTCGCTGCCGATCACGCCGGGCGGCTGGCTGGTGGCGGCGACCGCGGACTGGCGGCGCGGCGCGATGGCGTGGTGGGGCGGCGACGGGTCGATCCTGGAAGCGGACCGTGTGTCGGTGGACGTCGACATCCGTGCCGATGACATCGACGTCCTCGTGCGAGAGTAGGCAACCCAGCGTGGTAACCCGGAGGGTCGGCCCCGCAGCCGACCCCGGTCCGCCTGTCGAGCGGGCCTCCAACGAGAGAGAGTGTCGATCATGACGACGTGGCCGTTCCACCGACCCGGCGCGCGCGCAGCCGTGCGCGCCTCGGTCCTCGCCGGCCTTGCCGCGCTCACCGCCGTCGCCGCCCTCGCGCTGGCCGCCGAGCCCGCGCGTGCGCAGACGACGCCCACGCCTGCGGCCACACCGGCCCGGCTCCCGTGCTCCGTCGATGCGCGGATGGGGGCACTGCCGCAGGTCGTTCCCGCCGGCGAAACCACGCGACTCACGGCGAACATGAAGTTCACCTGTCCCGGCAGCGAGACCGCCCGCCGCCACATCGTCTTCGTCGTCGACGCCTCCTCGTCGATGGCGGGCGACCCGCGGGCGCGGATGTCGAAGGCGATCGATGAGTTCATCGACCGGTCGCCGCTCGAAAACGGACGCATGCGGATCGCGATCGTTCAGTACAAGGCAAGTGCCGCGGTCCTGTGCCCGTTGACGAACAGCCGCGCGACGCTCGCGTTCTGCCTTGCGCAGATCGAAGCCAACGGCGGCAGCTGCATCGATTGCGGCGTCACGTCGGCGTACGACGAGCTCGTGCGGGCCCGCCAAGATGTGCCGCCGGGCGTCGAGCTGAGCGAGACGATCATCGCGCTGACGGACGGCGCGAACGCCGACGGCTGCGAGGCGCTGACGGCGGCGGCGGCGCGGGCAAAGGCGGACCGCGTCCTCGTCGTATCGGTCGCGGTCGGCTCGGCAGGCGACGTGCCGTGCATGCGATCGGCCGCGACCAGCCCGCGGTACTTCTTCGAGGGCCGCCAGGCCAGCCAGCTCGGGCAAATCTTCGACACGATCCGCAGGCAGCTGGAAAACGGCAAGATCCGTCAGCTTTCGCTGCGCTTCGTGCCGTCCGCGGGCTTGACGATCAAGCCCGACTCGCTGATCGGCCCGGGCGAGATCGAGCCGGACGGCAGCGCCAACTGGCTGCAGCAGATGGTGCCGACCGAGGGCGTCACGGTCATGCTGCAGCTGCGACCGACCGTCGCCGGCGCGATGCCCGCCCTGGCCGCGGCGACCGGCGCGTTCATCGACAGCCACGACAACGTCGTGCCGATCGAGTTCGACATCCCCGACATCGTCACGCTCGGCGAAGGCGTCCTCCCGACCGCCACCCCACCCGCCGCCGCGCCCGTGCGCACGAACGCCCTGACGCTGTCGCCGCCGCAACCCAAGCGCGGCGAGCGGGCGCGGCTCGACTACCGCTTCGCGCTGGAAGATCCCGTCGACCCGCAGGGTAGCCACGTGCTGATCGTGGCCGACACGTCGGGGTCGATGTCCGGTGCGCCGCTCGAAGCGCTGCAGACTGCGGTGCGGGGTCTGGTGGCGCGGTTGCCGCTGGGCGAGGACCCGTCGCTCAAGGTCGGGATCGTGACGTTCACGCAGCAGGCCAAGCTCCTCGTACCGTTGACAGACAGCCGGGATGTCCTCGAGGCAGCGATCGGCCAGCTCAGCGCCGCCGGTGGGACGTGCATCGACTGCGGGCTGCGCGCCGGTCGCGGAGCGCTCGCGGCCGGGCGACCGGCGCCCGGGGTCGAGGACATCATCGTCCTGTCCGACGGCGAGAGCAACCAGGGCTGCGCGCCCGTCATCGCCGAAGCGGATGCGGTCAAGGCTGAGGGGATCACCGTGCATGCCGTCTGTCTCGGGGGCGGGTGCGACACGCGCTGCATGCGCAGCGCTGCCTCGCCCGGCCACTACCATGAAGCGGCGAACGCGGCGGACCTCGCCCCGACGTTCGCCGCCATCGGCGACGAACTCCTCGCCGACCGCCGCTACGATGCCGTCGCCGTCCGTATCGCCCTCCCCCCCAACCTGCGGTTCGTGCCCGGCACGTTCAACATCCCGCCCGACGCCGGCGGCGATGCCTACGACGAGCGCTGGACGTTCCGCCCGCTGCCGTTCGCCGCGCTGGAGCTGAGCGCCGAAGTCGAGGCGGTCGTCGACGGCAGCGGGCCGGCGGTGGCGGTGAGCGAGGGCATCGGGCGGGACGGACGGGTCGTGCGGTGGGCAGCCGAGGCGGCGGCGGAGGTACCGACGGTGGTGCCGACGGTGGTGCCGACGGTAGTGCCGCAATCGCCGACCCCCTCGGCGTCGCCGGAGCCGACCAGGGTGCCGGTCTCGCCGACGCCGGCAACCGGGTCGAAGCTGTATCTGCCGGCGGCGATGCGGATGCCGTAGGCGTCGTCGGGGGGAACAACCCATCGAGACACAGGCCCGGCGATCGAGTATCCTGATCGATGGAACCGGCGGGCAACGCTCGGAGACCCATTGCCAACCACCGTCGCGACCCGAGGATCCGCATGGTCGTGTCCGGACGATTCGTCGCACCCATTGCCTCGCCCACTGCCGCACCCATTGCCGCACCCATCGACGCATCGAGCGCCGAAGGGCAGCGCTCGGTCGACGCGGTCATTGCGCGTCCGAGCGCGCCGGACCGTGACGACACCCGCGAGCGACTCGAGAGCGAACGACTGGACCGCGAACGGCTCGACCGCGAACTGCTCGTGCGCGTCGCGCAGGGCGACGCGGATGCCCACCGGCAGGTGTACGAGCGGCACGGACCGGCCGTGCTGGCCTTCCTGATCAGCCGCACGGCCGACCGCGCGTTGTCCGAGGACCTGCTGCACGACGTCATGCTGGCGGCGTGGCGCGCGGCCGGGACGTTTCGCGGGGCGAGCGCGGTGCGGACGTGGCTGCTGTCGATCGCGCACAACAAGGCCTGCAACGCGCTGCGGCGGCTGAAGCGCGAACGGCTGGGGGCGTGGATCGGATCGGCGGCGGTGGCGGCGTCCGGGGCTCGCTCGTTCATGCACGCGGCGGCCGAGCCGCACGGTATCGAACCCGACGCGCGCGTCGAGCTGGCCGCGGCGGTGGCGGCGCTGCCGGAGGACCAGCGGACGGCGCTCGTCCTCTACTTCTATCACGGGTTGAGCGTCGACGAGATCGCTGAGGTTGTCGGCGCGCCGGGCGGCACGGTGAAGAGCCGGATGAGCCGCGGCAAGGCCAGTCTGCGGGCGCGGCTCGGTGAGCGCCAACTTGGTGAGCGCCGCGACGGAGAGCGCCGCGACGGAGAGCGCCAAACGGATGCACCAGGGTCGGTCGAAGGTGAGGTGGGCGATGTGGGCGATGTGCGCTGACGTGAAGCTGCTCCTGATGGATTGGGCCGCCGGCACGCTCGACGATGCTGCCCGCTGCCGTGTCGACGCGCACATCGCTGCCTGCGCGGACTGCGCCCGCGCGGCGGCCGACTGGCGATCCGCCGGCGATGCCGCGGCCGCGTACGGCTCGTTCGCCTCGGCGCCCCTGCCGGCCTGGCGCGCGCCCGGCGAGCGCGCGGCCGCCGTGGCCGCACCCCTGGGGCCGGTGCCCCTGGTGCGGTCCGCCCGTGCCTGGCTCGCCGTCGCCGCCGCCGTCGCCTTGGCCATCGGTGCGACCGTCCGCCGGACGGGCACCGTGCCGCCGCCGACCACGCTTGGGTCCGCCGCGCCCGCCTCAGCCTCCGCCGAGGACCGCGCCGGGCCGACGCTGGCGCTTCGAGCGCCGACGCCGGTACGCCGGCTGGCGGGGTCCGCCTCTGTCGCGGAGCGCCCGGTGATCACGCGGGTCGATGGGCGTCCGGCCCGTCCCGTGGCCGCGTCGACGCCGGGCAGACCATCGTCTGCGCCCGCGCCGCTGTCCACCCTGCCGAGCGATGCCGCCGCCCTCCCAAGCGCCGCCGCCACCCAGCCGCCGTCCTCGCCCCCGCAACCGCCCGACCGCGGCGCGCCCGCCGATCCGCACGTCGTCGCGGCCACGCCGAACAGCGTACCCACCGCACCGTCCTCGCCGCCGCCCGACCCGACCACCGCCGCGCCCGAGCCGACGACCGCGACGCTCGTCGCCGTCGTCACCGGCGGCGTGGCCGGCCCGGACGGCTTCGCCCGCGCCGAGGTGCGCGTCATCGCGCGGCCGGTTGCCGACGGCGTCGGTGCGGTCGAGACGACGAGCGGGGCGGACGGGTCGTACGCTCTGACGCTCTCGCCGGGCACGTGGTCGATCGCGGCCGAGGGCGCGGCGTACGTGACCGCCTGGAACGGTGCGGCGGCGTCGCCGATCGACGGGGCGCCGCTGCGCGTTGCGGCCGGCGACGCGGTCGGCCTCGACTTCCGGCTCGCGGCCGCGCCGCCCGGACGGATCTCCGGCCGCGTGGTCGATGCCGCTGGAGTGCCGGTGGCGGGTGCGCTCGTCGTGGCCGCCGCGCCGGACGTCGACCGCGGCGGGTACCGGGCGTTCGTCGCGGCCACGCTCGCCGACGGCGAGGGGCGGTATCGGCTGGCGGTGGACGAGGGCGGCTGGCTCGTCGCCGCGGCCGCGGACTGGCGCGCAGCGGCGCCGGCGCTGGCATGGTGGGGCGGGGACGGCGACATCGTGGCCGTCGACCAAGTGGCGGTGGCGCGCCAGCGGCCGGCGGACGGGATCGACTTCCAGCTGCGGGGAGAGCGGGGCGACTGATCGGCGGTGGGCGATGGAACCGGCGGCCGGGGGTGCGGTACCCATCGTCAACCGGCCGCGGCCGGTCCGATCGCAATTCGTCGCACCCAGCACCAGCCGGAGGCCGAACATGTTCATTGTCGCCCCATCCCGACGCGCCGTGGCAACCGCGCTTGCCCTCACCGTCGCCGCAGCCCTCGCCACAGGGGCCGTTGTCGCGCTGCCGACGCGCGCGCAGACGCCCCTGCCGAGCAAGTCCTCGTGCGTGGCGATCCAGAGTCTCGCCGGTCCAGCGCGGCTGGCGCTCGTCGGCAGCACGTACGAAGTGACATCGACGGTGACCACGCTGTGCGCCGGCGAAGTTGGGCTCGTGAATGTCGTGCTCGTGCTGGACGGTTCGAGCTCGATGGCAGGCACGCTCTCGACGGATGTCAAGCGCAGCGCGCGCGAGCTCATCGATCGCCTGGATCTCAAGGACCATCCAGGGACTTCGATCGGCGTCGTGGAGATCAACCAGCCGTCGAAAGTGCTGTGCCAACTGACGAACCGCGCGTCGCAAGCCTCCGGCTGTGTTGGGCGCGTCGGCGCGTCCGGCGGCTCGGACATCGCCGGTGCGCTGCGCCTCGCCCTCGACGCCCTGCGCCGGGGGCGTGATCTCGCCGGCGAGGGTAGCCCGGTCCACGAGGCGATCGTTGTCGTCGCGGATGGGGCCAACAGCGGCGGCTGCGACGAGCTGCTCCGGACGGCGGATGAGATCAAGGGGCAGGGCGTGGCGCTCTTCACGGTCTGCGCCACGTCGGACTGTGCGGTCTCGTGCTTTGGGACGATGGCCACCTCGCCGGCACATGCGTTCACCCTCGCCGCGTTCCGGGGCGTCATCGACGGGATCGAAGCGTTCCAGCGAAGGTTCTTGAATGTCGTGATCGACGGCATCGCGATCACCGAGACACTCGGCCCGGCAGTTGAACTCGTCCCCGCGCTCGTGAAACCTGCGCCCGCCGCGAACGACGGACGCACGTTGGCGTGGCAGCTGGCCGGCATTCCGAAAGAAGGCACGACGATCACCCTGGGTGTCCGGACGGTTGCTGCCGGCGTGGACCTGCCCGTGCTCACGACCGCCGTGGGGACGTTCGTCGACTCCCGCGGGCGCGGCGGCGAGTTCAACTTCCGACTGCCGCACGTCGACGCCCTCGACGCGCGCACCGGCATCGCGCCGACGCCGGTGGCCGACACGACGCCGCTCACGAACGTCCTCCGCGTCGACGCGACGTCGGTCATCGTCGGTGAGCGGTTCCGCGCATCCTATCGGCTTCGACTGCCCGACGGCGATGGGCTCCGGCTGAAGCTCACTGTGGTCTCGCTGCGGGTTCCGGATCATCTGCGCGTCGTCAGAACGTGGCGGGACGGTCGGCCGGAAGGCCAACCGGACTGGGATCCGCGCACCGCGTGGTGGAGCATCATCGGTGTCGACCCGATCGCGCCGGATGCGCTGGATCTCGAGGCGGAGCTCGTGGCGACCGGACCCGGCGACGGCGGCATCGGCATCATGGCCTACGGTTGGAGCGGGACCGACGCGATCCGCCCGATCGCCGCCGCCGTCTCCGCCCCGATCCACGTCGCCGAGCAGCCGGCAACGCCCGTCCCGCCCGCAACACTCCCGACGGCCACCGTCACCCCGCGCGCCTTCCGTCTCTACCTCCCGCTGGCCCTCTCCGAAGCCTGCCTCGCCGGCCCGCCGAACGACGTCGTCGCCGTGATCGACACCTCGACGAGCATGGCGGAGCGATTGACGGGCGGTGGGACGAAGCAGGCGGCCGCGGCCCTGGCCCTTGCGGCGCTCGTCGAGCGGCTCGACGCGCGCCGCGACCGCATCGCGCTCGTGACGTTCGACCGCACGGCCCTCGTCCGCCGGCCGCTGGGCAGCGTCGGCCCCGGCGTCGTCGACGCGCTGCGGGACGCCCCGTTGGCCGACGGCACGGCCATGGGCGCCGGGCTGCTGTCGGCCGGCGCCGTGCTTGCCTCGCCCGATCGCCGCCCGGACGCGCGCGGCGCCGTCGTGTTGCTGACGGACGGCCGTTCGTCCCCCGACGCGCCCGAGGCGGCCGTCGCCGCGGCCGACGCGCTGCGCGCCGCCGGCGCCGCCGTCTTCGCCGTCGGTCTCGGTGCCGAGGTCGACCGGCCGGCGCTGGACGGGATCGCAGGCGGGCGGGGCGAGGCGCGGGTGGTCGGGGATGCGGCGACGCTCGGGGTGGCGTTCGGGGGCATAGGGGCGCGGTTGGGGTGTCGGGCAACAGGTAGCTGGGGCGGACGAGTGGAGTAGGCATGGAATCGGCTTCGCACGCTCGTTTGACGCGGCTCCCACTCCCGCTATCATCCCCGCCACAATCGAACCCACAACAGGCCATGACGGAGAGAGTACGCCGGCAACGCCGCCAGGGATGAGGGGCCGTGACTGCAAGCCCCTCTCGGACGGAACCGACGGAAGTTCACTCCCGAGCCGGCAGGGGGAAGGGTCGAAGTCGACCTGCGTAGTCCTGCCCGGATGCCCACCGTTAGCGGGGCCGCCGATCACGGCACGTGTTCGCCCACAGGTTCGCCTATGGGGCGACATCGACTTGCCGCCGTCGGGCAGAGGGGGCCGCGCGAGCGGCCAACGAGGGTGGTACCGCGGACGAGACGTCCGTCCCTTGATGGGGCGGACGTTTTCTTGTTGCGCGGCGCGCATGTATCGCGAGGCGGCAACGTCGAAGGGTCGCGCAGTGGCGCGAAGCAGGGGCGCGAAGGAGGGTACGGCGATGGGAAGCGAGCCGATCGCGACGATCGCGAGGATCGAGATGCTGCGACGCGAGGCCGAAGTTGCCCTTGACGCGGCGAAGGGCGACGCGGCGCTCACCGCCTGGAAGGGCGAGTGGCTGGGCAAGGGCGGCCGGATCACGTCGCTCCTGCGCTCCGTCGGCGCGCTCGACGCGGCCGACCGACCGGCGTTCGGGGCGGCGGTGAACGCGGCCAGCCGGGCGCTGGAGGCGGCGTACGAGGCGGCGTCGTCGTCGCGACAGGCGGATGCCATGGCCTCCGCGCTGGCGGCCGAGGCGATCGACGTGACGTTGCCCGGGACGCCGCCGCCGCGCGGGCGGCTGCACCCGAGCACGATCATCCTGCGCCGGATGCTCGACATCTTCGCCGAGATGGGCTTCCAGGTGTACCTCAGCCGCGAGGTCGAGCTGGACGACGTGAACTTCACGCTCCTCAACCACCCGCCGCACCATCCGGCGCGCGACATGCAGGACACGTTCTACATAACGGGCACGAACGAGCAGGTCCTCCTGCGCACGCACACCTCACCCGGCCAGATCCGCGCGATGGGCGCGTACGAGCCCGATCCCATCCGCATCGTCCTGCCCGGCATGGTCTACCGCAACGAGAAGATCACGCCGCGCAGCGAGATCCAGTTCACCCAGGTCGAGGGCCTGGCCATCGGCCCGCACATCACGATGGCCAACCTGCGCGGCACGATCGACGGCTTCGTGCACCGCTACTACGGCCCGAACCGCCGGACGCGCTTCCGCACGAGCTACTTCCCGTTCACCGAGCCCTCGGCCGAGGTCGACGTCAGCTGCGGCCTGTGCGACGGCGCCGGCTGCCGGCTGTGCAAGGACGCCGGCTGGCTGGAGATCCTGGGCTGCGGGATGGTCCACCCGAACGTGCTCACGAACGGCGGCTACGATCCGGCCGTCGTCAGCGGCTTCGCCTTCGGGCTGGGGCCGATGCGGGCGCAGATGATGGCGCATGGGATCGACGACATACGGCATTACTGGGGGAACGATGTGCGGTTCCTCGAGCAGTTCGGCTAAGGAGGCGACGCCATGAAACTCGTGTGGTCCTGGCTCTCCGAACACGTCGACCTCACCGGCGTCACCCCCGAACACGTTGCCGAACGCCTGACCGTCGCCGGCCTCGAGGTCGACAAGGTCGAGCGCATCGGCGACTGGTGGGACCGGGAGCGGCTCGTCGTGGGCAACGTGCTGCGCGTGCTGTCGCATCCCGATGCGGAGCGGCTCGTGCTGGCGGACGTCGACTGGGGCGCCGGCGCGCCGCACCGCGTGGTGACGGGCGCGCCGAACTTGCTGGCGTTTCGCGATGCGGGTGACTTCGACAAGCCCATGAAGGTCGTTTTCGCGCGCGAGGGCGTGGAGCTGTACGACGGCCACGCCGAAGGCTGGGTGAAGGTGAAGCTGAAGGGCCGGCCGGTGCGGGGCGTGATGAGCGACGCGATGGTCTGCTCGGAGAAGGAGATCGGGTTGTCGGAAGATCACGACGGCATCCTGATCCTGGACGACGACGCACCGGTCGGCGCACCCATCGCCGACGTCCTCGGCGATGCCGTGCTCACGCTCGAGCTGACGGCCAACTACGCCCACGCCAGCAACGTCGTCGGCATCGCCCGCGAGGTGGCGGCGCTGCTCGATCGGCCGTTCACGGCGCCGGAGTGGCGGCTGGACGACGCGGATGCCGTCGTCGATGCGTCGCTGCCGGATGCCGCGGCATGGTGCCGCGTCGTTATCGACGACGACGAGGCGTGTCCGCGGTACAGCGCGCGGATCATCACGGACGTCGACGCGACGCGGCCGAGCCCGGCGTGGCTGCAGCGCCGGCTGCGGCTCTCCGGCATGCGGCCGATCAACGCGGTCGTGGACGCGACGAACTACGCGATGTTGTTGTGGGGCGAGCCCTTGCACGCGTTCGACTACGACCGGCTGAAGGCGCGAGCGGCGGCTGCGGCGGGTCAGGGCGCGGCCGCGTCGTCGCGAGCGGGTGCGACGGGTCCCGTGCCGACGATCACCGTCCGGCGCAGCACGCCCGGCGAGCGGATGACGACGCTGGACGGCATCGACCGTGCCCTCGACGCCGGCACGATCCTGATCACGGACGCCGCCGGCCCGATCGCGATCGCCGGGGTGATGGGCGGCGCGGAGACCGAGGTGACGGACGCAACGCGGACGATCCTGCTGGAGGCCGCGACGTTCCACTTCCCGTCCATCCGCCGCGCCAGCCGCGACCTGAAGCTGCCGAGCGAGTCCAGCTGGCGCTTCAGCCGCGACGTCCCGCCGGCGCTCATCGACCCCGGCAGCGCCGTCGGCAGCCGGCTGCTGGCCGAGCACGCCGGCGGCCGTGTGGCCCCCGGCATCGTCGACGTCTTCCCGCGCCCGCGACCCGCCGTCGAGGTCGTCATGCCGCTGTCGGAGATCGATCGCCTGCTCGGCGCCGAGATTCCCGTCGCGGACATCGAGGCGATCCTGGCGCGCCTGGGATTCACGGCCGTCGTCGACGGCGACACGCTGGCGGCCGTCGTCCCGCCGCATCGCGTCGACATCGAGCTGCCGGCCGACATCGTCGAGGAGATCGTCCGCGTCTGGGGCCTCGACCGCCTGCCGAGCGTCCCGCTGGCGGACGCGCTGCCGGCGCAGCGCGAGAACCGCACGCAGTGGCTGGAGGAGGCGACGCGGGATGCGTGCGTGGGGGCGGGGCTGCAGGAGATCGTGAGCTATCGGATGACGTCGGTGGGGCACGAGGGAGAGACGGTCGTCGCGGGGATCGCGGGGATCGCGGGGATTGCGGATGACGTCGGTACGGGCGGCGACGTGGGTGGCGTCGGCCACGAGGTGGGCGCCGGCGGCCTGCCGGCGGAAGCGCGCTACGTCGGCATCGCCAACGCGATCAGCCCCGAGCGGAGCGTGATGCGCCAGAGCATGCTGACCGGATTGCTCGATGCCGCTGCCGCCAACCTGCGTTTCACGGATCGCGTCGCGCTCTTCGAGGTCGGGTCGACGTATCACTGGCCCGCCGGGACGTCACCGTCGCCGTCGACGCTGCCCGACGAGCCGCGCCACGTGGCGCTCCTCCTCGCCGGCCCGCAGCGCGCCGACGACTGGCGGGGCGGCGAGGCGCGGCCCATGGATTTCTATGATGCCAAGGGCGCCGTCGAGGCCATCCTCGGGGCGCTCGGGATCGACACGCTGCACTTCGCGCCCGGCCGCCACGCCTCGCTGCATCCGGGCCGCACCGCAGTGGTGTCGGCCGTCGACGCGGACGGCACGACGCGCGCGCTCGGGCACGTCGGCGAGCTGCACCCGCAGGTGCGTCGGCGCTGGGACCTGCCGGAGCGCAGCATCGCCGTTGCCGACCTCGACCTCGAGGCGATCGACGCGCTGGCCGGAGCGATCCGACCGATCGCCGCCTTCAGCCCGTACCCGCCCGTCGAGCGCGACCTGGCCGTCCTGGTGGACGAGGCGATCCCGGCCGCAGACGTCGAGGCGACTGTGCGCGCCGCCGGCGGCAAGCTGCTGGTGGGCGTGCGGCTGTTCGACGTGTATCGCGGGCCGCAGGTGGGGGAGGGGCGGAAGAGCCTGGCGCTGCGGCTGCGGTTCCAGTCG
>Ga0138256_10005642_pt1 | contig 13225 bp, 10 predicted proteins | sample KNB2016incub_MG_FD_105486 | JGI IMG/M metagenome (GOLD analysis project Ga0138256, IMG submission 105486) | Active sludge microbial communities from wastewater in Klosterneuburg, Austria - KNB2014incub_MG | ecosystem: Engineered > WWTP > Activated sludge > Unclassified | place: Austria...
GTCAGGGTCGCAGCCATCACGAGGTACTCGCTTGCTACGTCGATCGTCAGAGTTTGCATCAGTGCGAGGTATTCGAGGTACTTCTGCGTGATAAAACTCACCGGGATATCGAGAATGTCGAGCTCATGCTGCTGAATGAGATGAAGCAAGAGGTCGAGCGGGCCTTCGAACGAGGGGAGCTCTACGCGATAAACGGAATCGTTGAGGGCCTCGGAATCCGGACGTGGTGAAGCATCAGGGGCAGGCGTTTGCGCAAGAGCCGCCGCGGACGCACGGCTGCGTCGTGCGTTTTGCGTTCCGGTACTGACGGCGGTCGCCTTCGCCTTGCTCACCGGGGCGGACGGTAGTCTGTCGCAAGCGCGGGATCCATGCGTTCTCGCAGCCTGCTACACTCGGGCCTGCCGATGACCTCGACCTCTTCGAAGAGTTGCCCGTCGTGCGGCCGACGCTACGACGCGGATGTTCTCTTCTGCCCGGAGGACGGCACGCCCCTGGCAAACGTCCGAGGTACGGCCATCTCGAATGCCGAAGTCGATCTGTACGTCGGCCTCGAACTTGCGGGGCAAATACGCATCAAGCATCTCATCGGCATCGGATCGATGGGGCGAGTTTACCGCGCGTTTCAGGGCGGAATCGAACGCGCCGTTGCGGTCAAGATTCTCCACCGCGAACTGAGCGGCAACACCGAGCTCGTTGGCAGATTTCATCGCGAAGCGAAGATTGCGAGTCGTCTTTCGCATCCCAACGTCGTTTCCGTTCTCATGACGGGATCGATTCCGCACAAGGGCGATCCGCGCGTGGGTGGCGAGATGTATCTCGTCATGGAGTACCTCGATGGAATGTCGCTTCTGTCGGCACTCGCAGCAGCGGGCACGGGAGGTGTTCCTTCGGCGCTGCCGCTCTCTCGAGCGCTGCACATCTCGATTCAGGTGTGCGAAGCCGTGGCCGAAGCGCATGCGCAAGGCATCGTGCACCGCGACATCAAGCCCGAGAACGTGATGTTGATTCGTCGTGGAGACGATCCGGACTTCGTCAAGGTTCTCGATTTCGGCATCGCGCGACTCGACGGGACCGATCGCGACACGGCGACACAAGCGGGTCTCATTTTCGGCACTGCGAAGTACATCTCGCCGGAAGGAGCCGAGGGCAAACCCGTGACGCCCGCAGCCGACGTCTACTCGATTGCTACGGTCCTGTACCAATGTTTGGCAGGCCGAACGCCTTTCGAGGCCGATTCGCCTGTGCAGATTCTGCTGCAGCACATGCATACGGCTGCGCCGGATCTGCGAAGTATTGCTCGCGCAAGTTACGTACCCGTGCCCATTGCGGCGGTGATCATGCGCAACTTGTCCAAGAAGCCCGAGCAGCGCGCTCAGGATGCTCGCGCGTTTGGCAAGGACCTCGTTGCAGCGGTGCGTGAGAGCGGGCTCGATCCGGACGACGTTTTTCGTGCTGGTCTTCTCGCTGCGCGTCAGGGCACGGTCAAGCTTCCGTCGAAGGAACGCACGAAGTCGCTCGACCTTTCGCCCGAGCTTGCGGCGCGAATCGGGGGCGTTGCTGCGCGCCCCGCGGAGACGACACCGCTGCCGGTGGCATCGTCCGAGGCGAGCACGGTGGAAGCGCCGGCAACTTCTGTCGATTCATCGGCGCATGGTTTGTCTACGGATGCACCACCCGACGGGCTGCCGCCGTCCGACGATATCGAGCCGCAGCTCGAGGCAACGCCGATCGTGCGTCCTTCCGAACCCGGTAACGCGCATCGGAAAAACGACACCCTCGATCTGCATTCGCCCGCGTCTCCTGATCTCACGATGCAAGGAACCGAGCAACCCTTGGTGGAACCAATGCGCGCTGAGAGGCGGCGTGCACGTTTGACGCGCATCGTGGTCATCGCTTTGTGTCTGGTGCTCTTGCCGTTCGCCGTGGTGATCGGAGGCAAACAGCTCGGTCTGGTTGCTACGAACTCGAACGATTCGCTTTCCGGTCGTCTCGAAGCCGCACGCGATGCCATGCGGCGGCAAGCGTGGGACGCCCCTCCTGACGACAACGTCAAGGACATTCTGGACCAGGCTTCGGCAAAGTGGCCCGCGGATCCTCGCGTCCTCGAGCTGCGGCGCGAAGCTGCGGAACGTCTCGTCACGAGCGCTCTCGGGCGCAAGTATGCGGGCGACCCGATTGAAGCGCTGCACTTGGCGCGCATCGCCGCGTCGCTTCATCCTTCGCTCACGACGGCGCAACACCTCGTGGCCGAGCTCGAGGGAAAACCACGTCCGGATGCAGCACCTCCGCGTTCCTCCGCGACCGCTCCTCCGGTTCACCTCAGTGCGGGTTTGCCCGAGCACCGTCTACCTTCGAAAGAAGGCAAACCCGCGGCGAGCGGCGCGAACGAGGCTCTTCCACGGGCATCCAGTACGACCGCGCAGCCTCCTCCAGGTGGCCCATGATTGTGACACGCAAGGCGCGATCCGCGCGGTTTGTCGCTTCGATGATGTTTGTCGAAGTGCTCGTCGGTTCGTCTGAAGCAGCTCGCGCCGACAACCAGGAGTCGGCAGCTTCCAGGCGAGCTTCCGTTGCAGTGGATCACAACTACACCCACACGCTCGTGTCCGTGAACGTAGGTCTTCTCAGCCTGCCAGCGGCTGATGTTTGTCCGCGTTCGCGCACGAGTTGCGAGAAAGGAGAAACGAGCGGTGCGTTTGGAGTGTACAATCAGTATCGCTTTGGTCGCGTAGGTCTCGGCGCCAGCATCTCATGGGCAGCGTCGCTCGTTGCCGGTGCCGCTCCCGGAGCTCCCGAGCTCCAGCGCGAGCACGACCGAAGCTACTTCCTCGTCGAAGCTCAAGCGCGCTACTACGGCATTCGCAGTGGAAGGTGGGAATGGTGGGCGGGCGTCACGCTGGGTGGCGTCATCATCAAGGACACGTGGAGCGTGATCACGGACCGCGAACCGTTCGCAGACATCGCTTTCGTGGGCCCGCAATCGGCGATGATCTCCACCGAGGGACTTGCCGCTGGCGTCGCGATTGGCGGCGAATGGACCGTCGCACCCAACTGGTTCCTCGGTACCACCATGCGTTACGCACAGTGGCTACTGCCTACAGCGCCGCGCCAAGCTCCAACCGGTGACAGCGCTTCGCTTTCTGGCAACGTCGACGTGCTCGACTTCGGACTGCTCATTGCGTACCGCATTGCGCTCTAGGTGATTGACTCGCACGCGCAGCATCTGTACGGGAGACGCGATGGCGCTGGATCTTTCGAGCGTCGGTTTCACCACGGAACCGCACGCGTACACGTATGATTGGAAAAACCTTGCCCTGTACGCGCTCGGTATCGGCGCCAAGCGTGATGAGCTCGCGTATCTCTACGAAGGCGCTCCGGGAGGCATCGCGACGTATCCAACGTTCGCCGTCATTCCGGCGCATGCGCCCCTGTTTCAGTCGCTCGTACGCACCGGCGGCAACTTCGCCATGGTCGTTCACGGCGGCCAAAAAATTCGTTCACTCGCAAAACTTCCGCCATCGGGAACTCTGCTCACGACAGCCACCATTCGCGCCATTTACGACATGAAGAAGCTTGCGCAGGTCGTCGTCGATACCCGCAGCACCCTCGATTCCGAGCCCATGTTCGATTCGACGTGGTCGATCTTGTTTCGTGGCGAAGGAGGTTTTTCTGGGCCGCGCCCACCGGCCGATCTGGACGAACCCACGCTCCCCAAGGATCGCGAACCTTCGTTCACGCACGAAGAATCCACGTCACCCGAGCAAGCTCTGCTCTACCGGCTGCTTGCCGACGTAAACCCTTTGCATGCGGATCCCGAGTTTGCCGCGTCGGTCGGTTTCCCCCAAGGACCGATCCTGCATGGCCTCTGCACTTATGGATTTGCAGCTCGCGCGATCATCAAGCACCTTGCGGGCGCAGACGCATCGCGCATGCGCATGATGTCCGCACAATTTCGAAGACCCGTCTGGCCCGGCGATACGATCGTCACGCAGGGTTTCCTTCTCGAAGGCGGAAAAGTGGCGTTCCAAGCGAGCGTCAAGGGACGATCGGAGCCCGTTCTGACGAGCGGCTACGCGGAGATCGTCTGACGAACCGCGCGGACGCGTGCTAATCGACCACTCGAAGAATCGCGCCGTCCGGACGGCGCAACGTTTGGGCCAAGCCCCCCTCATCAAGAAGGCCACATGAGCAAAGAGACCGACAACAAGCGCAAGGACGAAGAAGATCCGGAGCTCGACGACGAGCAAGACGAAGACGAAGAGGAAGAAGAAGAAGAAGGCGACGACGAGGGCGACGAGGAAGAAGAAGAGGACGACGAAGACGAGGAGGAGGACGAAAAAGCGTCCGGCGATGCCTCGAAAGCTTCTGCGGCAGATGATGCCGACGAAGAAGACGACGACGAAGAGGAAGAAGAAGACGACGAAGAGGAAGAAGAAGACGACGCGCACGCAGAAACCGAAGGGCATGATGCGAATGCGCACGGGGACGATGAAGATCCCTACTGGTGGACGCCTCACGTCGTCCTTGGAGTGCTCGTTGTCATCGGCATCCTTGGATTCTTCGGCATGTTCAACAAGCCGCTCGCGTTCCTCGCGGCCAAACCCGCCGGCGCTCCGACAACGGAAACGACAACGGCGACCGTGCCAGCAGCCCCTGCGCGTCCTGCAACGCCGCCGCGCCCGTTGCCGCGTCCGGATCAAGGGCAGCAACCGCAGCGCGAGATGTTTGGCGCGAAGCACTTCTTGGTGATGTACAAGGGCGGCATGCGTGCGCCCGCGACCATCACGCGCACCAAGGAAGAAGCCAAGGCGCGTGCCGAAGAGGCGCTGAAGAAAGTCAAGGGCGGGGCCAAGTTCGAAGATGTCGTCGGCGAGTACTCGGACGAACCGGGTGCCGGACAGCGCGGTGGCGATCTCGGCCTCTTCCCCAAGGGCAACATGGTGCCCCAGTTCCAGGAAGGCTTGGAGAAGACCAAGGTCGGTGAAGTCAGCGGCCTCGTCGAAACGCCGTTCGGCTACCACGTCATTTTGAGGACCAAGTAGTTCGTCGCGGCATCTGCTCGAGGGCATGGAGACCGTCTCTGGTCACCGTGCCCTCCTGCATTTCCTTGCACCTCAAAGTTTTTGCGCGATCGCGTCCTTCAATCGCGCGACTTTGTCATCTTTGCCGAGCGACACTTTCGCCACGTCGTCCGCCGTCATGCCGCTGCGCAGCGCACGTACTTCATCCCCGATCCCCACGATTTTCGCGCCCGTGCGTGCAAACAGCCACTCGATTGCCGGCCCGTCTCCATCTTTGCGCGGAAGACGCACCGCGCCGTCGGCGATGCCTTTCTCCTTTGTCGCACCTTGCTCTTTGCCCAGCGTCGCGAGCACGTCTTTCGCTTGCTCCTCGTCAGCTCGAATCATCGTGACGAACCGGTAACGTTTGTCCCCGTCACGGTAGTACCCGAACGCTCCTGGCCCCACGCCCGCCACATCGAACAGATCTTTCGTCGACAGTCGAACACCGAGCGGCAGGCGTTTGTCTTTTGGCAGTGCTGCTGCGGCGGGTGGCAAGTCGGTGACGCCGGGAAGTTTGTCCCCAATCTGCTTCACGAGCGGCACCAAGAGTTTGTCACTGGCGCTCTTGATGGCAGGTTCGGTCGCGGCGTCGTCGTTGTACGTGATCTCGGCGAGATACGCGCCGCGCCACAGGTACGCGTTGCCGACGCCGAGCGCTGCTGCACCGCCTCCTTCAATGGCGCGCGGAGTGTCTTCCCCGGCAGGATCTCCGTCGCCTACGACGCGTTTGCTGAACATCGCATAAGCGCCATCTGCCGAGCCAAACTTGGACAAGTACACGTTGATCGTGGCTGCGCTGCCCCCACCGTCGACGTACCTCATTTCGACGACGCGCCGCACGCCGAACCCCTTGTAAATCTCGCACTCGCCGTCGAACATGTCGCAGATTTGATCGATGGGCAGCGACGCACCTTCGCCGTAGGCTTTATCGCCTCCGTTTGGATCCAGGCAGAAGCTGCTCGACTGGCGCGGAACCACAGCGGCCGTTTGCGCATCCCTCAATGTGCCGCCGCCGGCGTCGCAAGCATTCGCCTTCGGCAGCGGGACAGTCGGTGGGGGTCGCGTGCCCTTCGATTCATTGCTTTTGCAGCCGAAAAGAAGCGCCACGAGAACCGCCGAGCTGGCGACGCAGACGCATTTTCGAAGCATGTTCGTTCGAGCGAGGGCAATGGCTGGGGCGCGATTCATGATCCACCTGATGCATCGGCTCCTGGCGAGGCGCAACCGGCTCGAGCCGCGCCCGGTTCGCATATTTTTCATAGTGTCGCAATGATTGCTGACTCGATGGGCGTTGGGCCAATGTCGACCCGCGGCTTCGGGGCAAGATCAGAAGTCTGGCGTTCGGGGCACGAGGCTTGCTAGAATCGGCAATTGGTGACTTGTCCTTCCTCTGCCCAGGCCAACTTCCGTCGTCTCGCCACGCGAGCGGCAAGTCGTGATTTACGCGGCTTCACGTTGACTGAAGTGATGGTGGTGATCTTCATGATTGCGCTGCTTGCTGCAGTCGCATCGCCATCATTTGTCAAGGTTTGGCGTGACACGAGCCTCGGTCGTCTCAACATGCAGATTGCCGAGATTTACCGCAAGGCATACATAGAATCTGCCGAGCAATCGACGTATTTGGTGCGGTGGACGGGCGGCGATGCGCCAAATATTGAATTGGTCAAGGCGACGCTCGATACTCCATTCCCCACGCTCGTGTCGCCGAGGCGTTGCAATGCAATCGACTGGACCGATCCGGCGCATATCAGACAAACCCTCTTTTTCAATCATTCTGCCATTCCACAATTTGCTTCGGTCGGATACGTGACGAACACGAACGAGGAGGTGTACACTGCCGATGTTTGTTATTCGCAACGTCGTGCGTTCGTGCGTTACGACAATGGTGCATTTACGGAGATGCCGGGGGCGGGTCGGGTATACGTCAAAAACCTCCAATCGAACATGATACGCCGCGTGCTCATTCCGGCTTTTGGGCTGCCGAGGTTGATCCAATGAAGGGTTCACGAGGTTATTCGGTCATCGAAGTGATGATGGCGCTCGGCATTTTGGCTGTCGGCACGACGGGGGTCATTGCGCTTCAAAAGGTGGCGCTCGTCGGAAATACGAACGCTCGAATGGCCGATGCGGCACGGAACGTGGCGGGAACGTGGGTCGAGCGGCTCAAGTCGGACTCGCTGCAATGGAATGATCCCATGGGCATTCTCGATATCGCCGATACGCGATGGCTCCATGTGGCTGGACTTTACAATCCGGCAAACCCACCGAATGCAAATAGTTGGGTGCTTGCGCCGGAGATTCTCAATTGGAGTTCGCCTGTGGCAGACATTCACGGAGCGGACAGTTTTTCCGGTGCACCGACCTCCGATGGCATGTTTTGCACACACTTGCAGCTCGCGCGTGCGGTTGAAAAGCCCTATTCACTTGGAGGGCTCACGCATCCCATTGCCATTCGAGCGATCGTGCGAGTCGTTTGGCGGCGCGACGTCGCCCCGATGACGGAATGCCGCTCGACCGCTCCAGCGGACATCGAAACCAACGATGCTCGTTATGGGTTCTATTATGTCTCGACGTTGATCGGACAGGAGGAGGCATCGAACTGATGCGTACTTCTCGCCTCTTGAATGCGCTATCTGCACGCCGTTTTACGAAGAACTCGGCGCATGGGTTTACCCTCGTCGAACTCTTGGTTGCCATTGCTGCCGGATCGCTCGTCGCCACGGCAGCCGTGCTCTTATCGAAAAACGCGGTGCGTCTTTTTCAGGAAGAATCGCGCATGTCGTATGCCCAAATGGCAGTCGCCAATGGTCTCGGGCGATTGGGAATCGACATTGAGCATGCCGGGCGCAATACGACAAAAAACCCCCGCACCGACCCTCGCGTGTGTTGGCTCGGATTGGCCGACTGGCCCGATGGAATGCGTCGTCTCGCACCGGTGCATATCGAGCTTCTGCCGGACCTGCCGCAAAACGCCGGAAACGATATTCGCAACGAGCGTATTACCATCGCCGGCGATATGGACTCGGGCGACAACTGGGTCATGAACACGACCTTGCCTGGCGCCACGGGGGCAACCGTCATTCTTCAGCCGCAAAGTCGTTCCGTACGCCGTTTGTCCGCGCTCATGAATGGCGCCGACATCACGCAGCGTTTGCAAGAAATGTTTCGTGCAGGGCGCATCCTGCACATCGAAGGACCGACGAGCGATTATTACGGACGAATCAAAGGTTTTTCCGTGTCCGGCAATCCCGTCGAAACCATTTCCGTCGCGCTCGAACCGACCCCAACCGTTCCCATGCAGCCCCAAAGCTTGTTGCCCTGCGCCATCAAAGGCTTCGGCAGCGGCTTTCCCGTCCATGTCATTTCTCGCATTCGATACGAAATCCGCTCCGTCACCGCCGATGCAGCATTCACCGATTACGTTCAACCCCTCAATCCCGTCGTCGGTGACGATCTACGAACCGAACTCATTCGTTCCGAACTCAATCCCGAAGATATCGTCATGCCAGGAACATCGGAGCTCATTACCGAATTCGCTCTCGGCATGCGTTTTGGCTTGACGACACTCGCCGTCAATTCCCAACCCGACAATCCCATTATCGAGCGTTTTCCCATTCTCGATCCAACGCCGAACAGCGAAATCCACAGCATCGCAGGTCCCGCCGATGTCGTTGGAAGCCGCCCCGAAAGCATCCGCTCCGTCCACGTGCGCCTCTCGACAAGGTCCCGAGCTCCCGACAGACCCACCGGATTGCTAGGACAACCAGGGCGCCCTTATCGGTTTTTTGTGAGCACCGCCAAAGGAGCCGACAAGTTTGCCCGCGTCCGTACGCTCGAGCGTGAGTTTACTTTGACCAACATGAAAGGGGCGTTTCGATGAAACCTCGCATACGCCATCGCGCCATTCGACGACGTGACGAACGCGGCGCGACGGTATTCGTCGTCGTCCTCGTCCTGGCCATGCTCACCGGCATTGGAATGTTCGCCGCTCAGGCCAGCAGCATTGCCACGAGCAGCACCGGGGCCGCTCGAGTATCCACCCAAAGCCGCTATTTCGCTGAAACAGCCATGAATTCCGTCATGGCCAAACTCTCACGCGACCTGGGTTCCCACGTCAACTTCCTCGCCAAGCAAAACTCGAAAGTTTGTCTCGGACAAGCTGCCGATCCCTTTTATCCTCAGTGTTCCCAGTTCGGTCGGGGATATATCGAGCAAGAGCTTGGCCTATTGCTGTTTCAAGGGTACGACGAGCAATCAGGCGCTCACGGCACGCTCGGGCGCATACCCGACATGAATGCCGATATGCTCGTCGAAATGAATGACCTCTTTCGGGTCGACCGCCCCGTCGCCGGATTCGACTACACTTCGGCCGGTGCAGCGAATGTCAACTTCATGAGCGTCATGCTACATGGCACCGGCCGTGTGCGACAAACCCCGCAAGGTGGTACCCAGCGAACTCTCGCCAATACGACTTTCCGCGCCGAACTCATTGTCGGGCCCGTCGGCGGGCCTTGAGGAATATCATCATGCGTCATACCTCCCGAATTCTGTCAGCCTCGCTCACGGCGTTCGCAATCCTTGGTTCAGCGTCGATTGCGAATGCGCAGCTCGACGTGAATCCGCCGCTCCCGAACGTCCTGCTTCTCATTGACACGTCCGGCTCGATGGAATTGATGGCCACGGGCATGTCCCCGGAAGATGCGGGCGCGGCATGTATTCCCGGAACGGCCACGCCCCTCAATCGTTGGGCCTCGCTTCTCACCGTGCTGACCGGAACGGTTCAGAATTTCTCGTGTTATGCGCAGCCCCGGGGCAGCACGGAATTCTTGAACGAGTATTCCCTCGGAGGCAGCGTCAAACCGCTCGATTACAACTACTACCTCCCGTTTCACCGCATCTTATCGAATGGTTGCACGTACGGTCCTGGAAACTTGGGCAGCAATTGGTGGGAATGGCCAGCCGATGCAATCAAGTCGCATCCCTGGGACAACCCGACGGGCACGTGTTCCACGCCTTTCGAGCAAGCCAAGGACGGGTTGCTCGATATTTACAGCGATCGGGTACGCTTCGGATTGATGACCTTCGATGCGACGCCCAATCCGGGCACGGGCCTCAGCGCGAACATCGTGTCTCATTCGGAAGGAGTTTCGGGGACCTGGAGCTATTATCTCAATTGGAACAACGGCGGCGCGGCAACGGTTGGCAATCCGCCCGATTGTGCACCGAATGCATTCGAGCTTGGCGCGAGAAACCCCGCCGCACCTCCATGGGAAGGCCGTCTCATCGCGTTTGGCGGGAGCAACGCCACGACGGTGGAGAACGAGCAGAACAACGCTCACATTCAATCCGCATTGCTCTCCATGAGGCCCTACGGCGCCACGCCGCTCGCCGGTCAAATGGCCGATGCCAGAACGTTCTTGCTCGATGACATCTCCACCGATCCCGCGAATCCCGCCGAATTCTTCGGCCCATCCAAGGACCCGTATTACCTCGGTGGTTGTCGCGGTCAGTTCCTCATCGTGCTCTCCGACGGCGAACCGAACCTCGACCTTCGAGACGATTGCGCCGCGGGCAATGGTCAATGCCCCTTCCCAAGGCCGCACGAAGTCGCGCACGAACTGGCCACCTTGTCAAACCCCATTCGCACGTTTGCCATCGGCTTTGGTTTGTCGACGACCAATGGCGTCAGTTGCAGCGACCTCACGCCCGCACAACTCACAGACGCAAACGGCATTTGTGCCACGGCCACCGGATCGCTCAAAGCATGCTGCACGCTCGGCCGCATTGCCTACGAAGGCGGGACCGACCGCGCGTATTTTGCCAGCGACCTGCCGACGCTCAAGGCCGCACTCGATCAGGTGCTTTCGATTGTCGCGGCCGGTTCCACGACGCGCACGTTCCCGACGTTTGCCGGAGCTGGTTCGGCGCAAGCGCAAGGCGGCGCGACGGCGTCCGGGTACCAATTCAATACTTCGTTCAATGCAGCCCCTGGCGCGCTCTGGTCCGGAAACCTCGAACGCAAACGGTATGTCTGCGAGAATGACAGCGGCATCCTCAAGCCGGTTCTGGCACCCATGGATCCCAGCAAGGGTGACGATTTCGGAGCGAATCTCAACACGAACAATCCCTCACGGAAGTTTTTCACGGTCGTCGGCACGGAGACCGGCGGAGCGATTCATTCCAAGAGGTCCATTCGGCCAAACCTAACGAACGACGATGGTTTGGGACTTTATGGTGGCACGGTGACGGCATTGCAAGACGGCAACGCGTTCGCCTCGGCGCTCGCCGCCCACCCCAAAGCGCTCGAGATTCCCTCCGTGCCCATTCCCGAGCAATGCAAGGCCATTGCGGGCGCAGGTGCCACCGCGTCGAGCTGCGCGGATATCACGATTCGTTGGGAAGTTGGTTTGCCCGATGTCCCACAGACACGCGACGGCAATGCATTCGGAAGCATTTATCACGCAGCGCCGGCCATGATTGGCACGCCCAATGGGTATCTGCGCGACGAATCCTACGCCGCATTCGCCGCCGACCCGCTCATTCAAACGCGACCGCTCGTGTTTTACGCGGCAACCACGGACGGACAACTTCACGGCTTCAAAGTCGCCTCGAACGATCCGAGCGATCTCCTCCCGGTCGATCAATTACGAAACAACGAGCTTTGGTCCTTCCTTCCCCCCTTCGTATTGCCCGGCATTTTGCCGACGTATGGTCGTCAAGCCTTGCTCCTCGATGGCAGTTTGACCGCAAAGGACGTGATTTTCAGTCGCACACGCGCGCAAGCCGAGGGAGGAGCTTTGGGCGTCAATTGGAGGTCCGTCGTCGTCGGTTCTGGCGGCGCAGGCGGCGGGTTCTATTATGCGCTCGACGTGACAAACCCGTCGTCGCCGCAATTCTTGTGGCAGCTCTCGACGAGTTCCACGGGCGATCCGCTTTTCGGCGCAAGAACCGTCAAACCCACCCTCACCACCGTGGCCATCGATGATGGCAACCAGGACGTGCGCGAAGTGGCCGTGGCCATTCTTCCCGGCGGAGCCACACCCCTCGCGAATGGCACATGCAACCGCGTCACGTCGGGCTCGACCGTTTGGTCGCTCGATAAGTTCCAACCGAAAGTCGGCAATGCCGCCGTTCGCTGCTGGCACGATGCCGCGAACAAAGTGGGTCCCGCCCGATCCCTCACGATCGTGCGTATCGACAATGGCGAAGTCATCATGAACTTCCGCGGCGCTGCGAATGACGGACCAGCGCTTCCAGCAAACAAGGTCAAGTCAGGCGTATTCGATTCACCCATCACGGGCATTCCCGTGGCGTATCCGTCGCAAACGGGACAGGTATCGGATCGAATCTACGTCGGTGACGCCGACGGCGCGCTTTGGCGCATCGACATGCGCGATCCAAAGCCTGCGAATTGGACCGTCGATCTCATTTGGGACGCCTATTCGATGAGCAACGATGCGGTTTCCCATCGTCAACCCATCGAAACCCCCGCCATTCCGACGGTCGATGCCATTGGCAATCCCGTCATCCTATTCTCGACGGGCGATCAGGAGACGTTCACCAAGAGCACCAACGTCCGAACGAAGCTGTGGTCGATCAGCGAAACGAGAGAAAGCGGGTCGCTCGTCACGAAGTCGAATTGGGTCATTCCGTTCGAGAATGGCGTGCGTGTCACCGGCCCCGTTTCGCTCTTCAATGGCGCCGCGTACTTCTCGACGTTCACGCCCACGGGCACGCAGCTCAATAGTTGCTCCGATGGCTATGGCTCGATTTGGGGCGTCGATTATTTGAAGTCGAACAATTGCGGCAACGGCGCGCCGACGCCTCCCACCGATTGGCCTTGCCCAAGGTTCGTCCAAGACCCCGTGAACAACGCAGGCGTCTTGTCGTTCTTCGAAGACCAACCCCCGGGCGCAGCCGTGTTCGGCGTGTCCGTCGCACAAACGCCAAACTGCTACGAAGAAGTCAGCTATCCCGATCCGTACCTCGGCACGTTCACATCCGTCGGCAATTCGAACGCAGGCGAATTCCAGCTCTTCTACCAAACCGGCGAACCCGCCGGCGCCAATGGCGATCCATCCAAGACAAACTCCGTCACAAAGGCGCTGCCGCCTCCACGAACCTCCGTCCGTATCGATTCCTGGGGCTTGGTTCTCGAATGA
>Ga0138256_10005643_pt1 | contig 13225 bp, 10 predicted proteins | sample KNB2016incub_MG_FD_105486 | JGI IMG/M metagenome (GOLD analysis project Ga0138256, IMG submission 105486) | Active sludge microbial communities from wastewater in Klosterneuburg, Austria - KNB2014incub_MG | ecosystem: Engineered > WWTP > Activated sludge > Unclassified | place: Austria...
CATCGCCTTTCACTTGATGCTCATCGCATTAGCTTACAGGCTTCAGATTGGTACACTATTACTCCGCGATTGCCGCGAAATTTAGTGCGCTTCAGTGGTACATTTTTACACCGCTATTTAGATGTCAACGAGCAGCCAAATGTCCCTAGAACGTTTGTTCATGAGATCAGAGGGATGCTTCACGCATGGGATCGCTATGGGTTGAAAAAAGCCGAGAATCAATTAAAAACAAAGTATTCTCGGCAACTAAGAAGCACAACAACTCCTCCTTTCTCTAATGTTCTCAGAGGAAAACTCCTATTCTTAAAAATGGTAAGAAGAGAAACATCGCCAGTTTATGCACGTCTCGCAACACGATATAACTATCTCATAGATAGAGATAATTTGAGGCCAAACGCAAAGCTACCAATATCTAGAAAAATAGCTAACGATATTGATGCAATGCGGGCAGTGCTCGCAATCGAATGCATTCAAGAAATTCCAGGATTAAATGAGTTTGAGTCGCCAATTGTTTCCAAAGGTACCGCGTTTATTTATCGGGAAAAATATATTGTTACTTGCTGGCATGTCATATCTCAGAAAATAGAGTCCCTAGATAAAAATATTATTTTTGATGAAACATCAATTGAATTATACGATTACAAAAAGAAAAGATTGGAAGCCACCATTCTGGCAGGGTGCCAGTATCGCGATGTAGCCATACTAGTCCCGAAATTTGATATTACTGAGTACCCTTATTTCTCACCTGCTACAAATTCGCCATCAAGCGGAGAAGCTCTTCAGATACTCGGATTCCCAAATTATCAAATGAGCAAAAAGATTTCCCTAACAAAAACTGTACTTATAACTGAACAATATCCAAAACATGGTGTGCAGGTTGTAGAGGTAAGGGACACCATTAGAAAAGGTAATAGTGGTGGTCCTGTTTTTAATGGTGATTGGGGAATCGTAGGAATTGCAGTAGAAGGAGCAACCCAAGCAGATGGTGATAATGCCGTCGTAATTACTTCAGAAGTCAACAATGTAATCGATCAGCCTAAATTCAAATATCAACAAGAAGACAAACATCAATAAGCGTCGTTGTAAATGGTTACATCTCTTTAATTAGGCTCGCGAATTACAAAATTGATTGTGCCAAATTTGTGCCAAACTACGCAGCTAGTACTACTGTTTATGGTTGTGTGACACTGTTTTTATGCTTGGCAAGCATTGTAAGCAATTGATTTGTATATATCCTGTATTTTTAGTTACGTTTCGTAATCAGTAGGTCCGCAGTTCGATTCTGCGCAACAGCACCATAAAATCAGTGAGTTATAGAGTTGAATAGCTAGTGTAAGAAACGTATTGCTACCATATTGCTACCTTTTACGTTAATGAAGGTAGCAATACAGCAAAGTGCGACAGCACTATCATGGGCTACTAACCAGCCCATTTTCATCAAACGGAAAAAGTTATTAGGCAACAATTTAACCTGCAAGATCAGACAGACTGATCGGTGCAATAAATTCGCATAAGGCTTAATCGTTAGCCCAACATAGCCTTCCTTAAACCGCCGATTTCCGGTGGCAATCACGGAGACTTATATGCAAATAACTACATCTATTCCCACACTGTTACGCTTGAAAAACGTTGTTTCTGCACGCGGAATAGGAAAATCTAAACACTACACCGACATTCAAGAAGGGCTTTTCACCCCACCCGTGAAGATATGTGAACGCACATCTGCATGGCCAGCGCACGAAGTGGCCGCAATTAATACCGCCCGCATCGCTGGCAAGTCCGATGATCAAATAAGGAAATTAGTTAAAAAATTGGTCGCAGCTCGTTCTGCGAAGTAACGACATCAGCCAATGTTGATTTTCTCGACCACAAATGAGGGCTGAAAAATCAACATTGGCATCAGCAACACCCTGAAGAATAGCCAATTTGTCAACTTGCGCAATTTAGCAAATTGAACTGCATGCTTGAGATATCGAAAAGCAATAAAAAACCCGCCGAAGCGGGTTTTCTTATGATTTTTTTGTTAACTATTCTCTATTTGATATTTTTGCGTGGTTTCTTTTTGGGATTAACAGTTGCAGCATCAACTGACATTGGTCCCATATCTTTTGAATTAGTTAGTCCTATTCTAGAAACACTTAATATTGCTCCTGGTGTTAATTCGTTGGGATTAGGCCCAACCGCTCCTACGCCGATATTAAATTCAACAGATAAGTCAAAATACCCTTCATTAAAACCGTAGTGTTGTATTAATACAGCTGCTAGATCTTTTATTGTTAATGGATCTCGTGCAAATTTAGGGTGTGTGTCGCTAACATCATTGTCAATGACTGGCATTTGCAACTCTTTTCAGTAGTTGTGTTGCTGCTAAAGAAGAACTTGAAATTAAAGTATCTGTAGACTGCTCAGGTATTTCCACAGTTACTCTGACATTATGATTTATACCTACTTGTTCATTAACAAATACATCCAAGGCACGTACCACAACATCGTTGAGAGAGACGTTATCACCTATTGCCCGTAAGGTAACGGCTTTATGTAAAGCAGGAGGAATGCGAACATTGAATTGCCCCTTTAAGGGTTTCTGTGGTTCTCTGCTTAGGTCACAACATGTGACAAGATAGTCATCAACAGCCGCTTCGAATTCTTTTTGTAATTCAGCAGGAGATGATGCCTCGTATGTAACCAAGTCATCAATAAACAGAACCTTGCCGCGACAAACTCGGCGGCTCATATCTAGTTCGGCGGTTCCTTCATAATCTTTGTATTTTAATATATCCATGTTCTACTTTAGAAATCCATGATATTTAAGGTGTTCACATATATCCGCCATACAACCTTTATCCACATCAGGGGAGGGGTGCGGCTGATGACATGAAATAAGTGAGTTTTTTTCTTTATGAAAAAACTTTCTACGAGATCCGCTATTTTTCAACATTTCGTAACCAAGATGCTCCAACATACTTTTTAGTTCATCCCATTTAATATTCGAAGGTAACGGCTTAGCACTTAATTTCTGAAGAGTTTTCTGAGCTTTCCCCATGTATTTTACCTAGGACGTCTATTATTGTAACTGAAAAATAGTTACAAGTGAAGTGTATAATTAATAAATATTTATTGCCATCATTTGTACTTTTTTTGCTTATAACTCATAAAAAATAAAGACAAAAATCTCTCATCATGAATGGCTTGCCAGCTTAAATTGTCCTGATAAATTGTGAGAAATGTTGGTATCTTATACCTTATTTGATCTTCTCTTTAATTGACTTACTCTTCCCAGAAAATCGTTGACTTTACCTATTTTTAGAGACAATAACAACGGTATAGCTGCAGAAAAGTTGAGGAACTATGAATATAAATAGCTATATCACGATATAGATGGCTCACAGAATGACGTTCACTTGACAGAATCACCGTTTTTTAGCGCATTACTTGCGGAGATTTGATGCAACCAATTCCATTTTTCTTTGGTGAATGGTGCCCATAATGTATCTTGGAATATATTTCTATTCATAATCTTGTATGGGAAATACATTATTACTACTGTGACGTACGCAGCCAATGCAGAAATATCGGAATAGTGACTCTCGCTTGTTCTTAATATCACCTTCATTCTTGGTGATTTTGGAGGCATCTTCTCAGAGCATTTAGCCCAGGTTATTTGCATGGTTTCGCCCTGTAAATTGCATAGGAAGTGTTTAAAAGGATGCCGCCAAATTCAATCTGTGGTTATTGCTATCTTCCTCAATCTCGGCCAGCGATCATGAATCCAATGATATTCAGGTGGCGTTTCTTCAGTAACGATATACACCCTTTGTTCACCATCTCTTTCGGCCAGTAGCGCCTGGATAGCCATGCCAGATGCCAGAGTGATCCAATGGGATTGTTTGTTGTGATCTTTTTCCATGAAGCTTTCAGCAGGAATCAATACAGGTCTGGGATGCCAAGGTTTCCATTTTCCCGATTTGATGGAGTCAATACGTGCCCAGCCTCCGTTAGGGAACTTACCTATCGCTTCTTCCTTCCGTCTACCCCAGATGATCCAAGTTACACCACCGTGTCTCAGCTTTACTGGTAGTCTGGCGTCTGGTTGGGGAAAGTAGATCTTTTGATCTTGATATTGAATGCCGCCACACATGGAAGATAATATGTAATTTTTACTAGCGTTGTTTACATTTTTTTGAGGTAGCGCAATCGAATATAGTTATTGGAAGGTTTTAATCCATTTCGTAAATTTAGGTAGAGGTTAAGTCTTCGATTTAGTTAGCACAGGGGTATGACACTTAGTCTTTATAAATTCAAACATTGGTCGAAACACCTCAAAATAGATCTTATTCAAAGCGGGAACCGCTCCCCTCGCAAAATCTGTTTTAGCACTATCAGATTTAAAAACTATTTTATTGCCACCCACACAAGGTTCATTCTGGAAATACTTAGCAGTAGAATCATCACCATAAAACAGATGCTCGATTTCACAACAGGATTCACCACAAAATGTTTCCTTTTTAGCTTTGTTTTTTATCACCTGTTTCTGAATATCTTGGTTAAGTGGAATAGGTAACATAAAAGCAAAAGATTCACCACTTGCCCATTTTTTAATCAAGCCCTTCATTGGATCATTTTCGATAATATCTCCATTTAAACCCTTCCATTGGTCATAGGCTTTATCGAAATCAAAGAGAGCAAAAACAGGCAAACCGCACATTTCTGCATGAATACGATGATCGGTTAAAAGTTGATTGATGTATGTGCTGCTAAAGGCATAAAAAGGAATAAATGGCATCTCTTCTTCATATAACTTATTCCATGCTTCCTTGATGATAATCGGATCTGTGCTTCCTTCGGTAAAAAGTACCGGCTTGTTTTCTATCTGAATGGTATTGATGATACTTAACATTTGCTCTTGTTCTGAGTACTTAATCAGATCGGAACTAAGTTTATTAATGGCAATGCGCTTTTCCAGCTCATAACAATTGGCATGATTATTCTTGATATCAAAAAATTTAATTTTTTTCTTGTCATGGGGAATTAATGTCACTGCGCTATGGCTGCTCATCAGTACATGATTATGTTTCCCAGCTGCATAGGTAATATCGAAGACCTGATTCAAAAAATCGAACTGCCACTCTGGATGAAGGAAGGAATCGGGTTCATCCAGTAAGGTAATGCAATTACGATCTTTGAAGATCTCTACAATGGAGTAGATATACACTGACTGGAATTGCCCATCACTGAAGTGTGCAATGGTGGCATCAAGGCCATTTTCGAGTGTAAGCGGAATTGAGATTTCCGAAAGCATATTTAATGTTTTCAGGTTATCGAACAGGCGAAAAATGTCGGCGGTTTCGCTTTTAAATTTAGCCTGAAACAGCTCAATATTAAAAGAGATACGATAGTTATCGGTTTTTGGGTCGTATATATTGCCGTGGTTAAATTCTCCTTTGATACATGTAACTAGCTTGTCTAGAAATTCCCGAGTAATTCCTTCAGCGCCCCAGTAGTGAGTCTTCAATTCAAAGTGATCAATCTTTAATTTTTTATCCGCAAAAGCTGGACGTTGAAGCACTAGCATGACTTCTGGTGCAACAATTTTTATGCCAAGCTTTTGAGAAATAAACCGCCGCGCCTTGTTATCGTGCTTCTGCATCAGCATAACGGCTAGGAGTAGTTCTTTATATTCTGAGCCAATACCAATGAAACGACGACTCTCATTGAAATCAGCTTTTTTAATTCGATTGCGAAACGCATCTTCGTGCTTTCGCACCAACTTCGCCACCGTGTCATTATGACCGGAATAATAGATCAACACATTGTCTGGTAATGGGGTACTTCCAATCGTTTTACGTTTATTACCGTTGATGGTGAATTGTTTCTCTGCCCAGGCAATTTCGATATCTTTATTTTTTATCTCGAACTTAAGACAATAATTGAAGCCAATTTGCGTTTTGTTATTGTCATCTTCGTAAAGATGTTGAAAAATTTTTATCAATGCCTCAAAGAAATTTGATTTGCCCGCACCATTCTTTCCTACAAATACTTCGATGAAACTGTCATTATCAAAGTTTATGGAAAAGTCTTTAAGGTTTTTATAGTTACTGATAAAGACTGATTTCAGTCGCATATTTTCTAGCTAAGAAGAATGTTTGATGATATTGACTGCTCAACCACCATATCTGCCAGATTTTGCTGCAACTGGCTGGCTTGCGTGATACGGGATTTCAGTTGGTCACAGAGGGTCATCAGTTCATCGATTTTGGTGACGACGCGGTGTTGTTCGAGGAGAGGTGGAATTGGTATTAGAAATTTAGAGATATTTCCCATACTCAGATTAGGTCTAGCATTATCAACTTGTTTATCAAACATATATTCAAGACATGTTTCGCTGTTGAAAAAATGCAGTAGAAACATGCTTAGTAAATTTGAAGATGAAATTCGAATAAGGCACACTGCTTGGTTGATGTTGGCTAGAGCATCGATGTTATACACAGCAGTTCTACCGATAGAAGCGCCGACGATATTCATTAAAAAATCGCCTTTTGCCAAAATTGACCTTGGTTCTATATCGTTGAACTTCTTTTCGACGTACTTTGGAGTATCAAGCAGTAAGGAATAACTCCCAACATTTTCGCTAGTGACAAACATGACATCTTGGGGATTATCGGTATAACTTACGCCTTGCCATTTTGGTGAAGATCCTTTTGTAATACGACTTGCCAACTCACCTAGCCTTGCCCACTCCCATCCCTGCGGCAATTCAAACGGCCTTTCCTCATCCGTTATCGGCGGCAACGGTTTATCTTTCTTGATCTTCCCTTCAGCAATCAACTTGGCTTTCTCCGCCTGTATGCGTTTCAGCAACTCACTGGCCGGTTCGTCGTTCGGGTCTTGTGGCACGAGTTTACCCATCACCGCCAGTTGCAGCAAAGTTTGTTTGAGAGCGTCGATGCTGGCTTCGGCGGTGAACAACGTGTCGAAATGCGCAGCGATGCGCTGCCAGTTGGCGCTGAAGTCATCCGCGCTTTGCGATCGGGTGAGTGTGTCGAGTAAATGGCTTACGAGTTTTTCGTGCGCATCGGCGGCGTTGTTGTGCTGAGCTTCCAGTTGATCACACAATGCCATCAGTTCATCGACTTTGGCGACGATGCGGTGTTGTTCAGCAAGGGGCGGTAATGGTAATGGATGGGTAATAACTGTACTTGTATTTAATTCAATTTGATTTGTAGTTCCTGATGCAACACCTTCAATTTGAGATTGGACGGAAGGGCTTTCAATCCATCTACATAAAAAAACACTCCATAAACCGATTGGTCTAACTACAGTCACATGTGAATCTGCTACGAGAAATTGTTGATCAAGTAACGGAGGTACTAAACACGCACGTCCTATAGTCCCAGTTCCTGTGGAGTTCCAAAGTACGTCTCCTTCGCAAAGGAGTCTTATTGCTTCATATTTACTTACTGATTCTGGATCAATAAATCGTGCTTGAGTAAGATCAAGCCCACTCCATCTAACGCACTTTTGGGATATAACCAAAAATTCAGAGTTATCAACATAAACAGGCCCTTTGCCACGTTGAATATAAGAACAAGTTTCACCAAACCTCACCCACTCCCACTCCCGCGGCAGCTCAAACGGCTTCTCTTCATCCGTAATTAGTGCCAGCGGCTTGTCTTTCTTGATCTTGCCTTCAGCCATCAACTTCGCCTTTTCCGCCCGTATGCGCTTCAGCAACTCACTGGCCGGCTCATCATTAGCATCTTGCGGTACCAATTTGCCACGCACAGCCAATTCCAGAATCAGTTCGCGCAGTTTTTTGATACCGTACACGCTGACGCTATTACTGCTACCGCGACCACGGCCTGATTTCTTTTCCGTTTCAGCAGTTGTCCAGATATCAATGTGATCGATCAATATTTGCTGTATGGCTCTCATGCCTTGTTCCCGCGTTGCAACGCCTCATTCAGTATGTTTTTCAACTGCCCGCGCAGAGCAGCGATGTCATTCTGCATGGCTTGATATTGTGCCAGTAGCACATCCGGGTCGTGAATTTCCTGTTCCCCGATATGCGGATTTTTGCAATCCAGATTGTAATTGCGTACCTTGACGTCTTCCAGGCTGACTTTCCAGGCAAATTGATTGGCTGCACGGCTATTGAAACCATCGGCCTCAATTCCCCACCATGCCGCCTCGGCATCAAATTCTTCAATCTTCATCGGCTTGGTTTTGTTGTAGCTTTTTACATCGGGCGGGTACGGGTGCTCATAAAACCAGATGTGCTGAGTGGGCGTGCCTTTGCTGAAGAACAGCAAGTTGGTTTTGATGCCGGTGTAAGGCGCAAACACGCCATTGGGCAGGCGCACGATGGTGTGCAGGTTGCACTCGCTCAGCAGCTTTTCCTTGATGCGGGTTTTGATGCCTTCGCCAAACAGGAAGCCATCCGGCAACACCAGTGCAGCACGACCGCCGGTTTTGAGCAGTTGCATGATCAGCACTAAAAACAGATCCGCTGTTTCCCGCGTGCGGAAGGCTGACGGGAAGTTGGTTTCAATGCCATCCTCTTCCATGCCACCAAAGGGCGGATTGGTGACGACCACATCGACACGTTCTTTAGGTTCCCAACTGATCAAGGGACGCGCCAGCGAGTTGTCGTGACGGATATTGATCGGCACATCGATGCCGTGCAGGATCATGTTGGTAGTGCACAGCAAATGCGGCAACGGTTTTTTCTCGATGCCGAAAATACTGGCTTGCAGTTGCGCTTCGTCGTCCACCGTTTTTACATCCTGCTTGCGAATGTGTTCAATCGAGCAAGACAAAAATCCTCCAGTGCCACAGGCCGGGTCCATGATCTTTTCACCGAGGCGCGGATTGGTCATGCGCACCATAAACTCGGTTACTGCTCGCGGGGTGTAAAATTCGCCCGCATTGCCCGCCGCCTGCAAATCGCGTAGCAATTGCTCATACATGTCGCCGAACAGGTGACGCTCCTGGGCTTTATTGAAATCGACGCCTTCCTGAATTTTGTTAATCACCTGCCGGATCAACTGGCCGGATTTCATGTAGTTGTAGGCATCTTCAAACACTGAACGGATCACATAAGCGCGCTGATCTCCACCTTTGGCTTCCAGTTGCTGCAAGCCGGGAAACAAATCATTATCCAAAAATTGTTTTAATGCATCTCCGGTCATGCCTTCCGCATTGGCAGCCCAGTTGCGCCAGCGAAATTTCTCCGGCAATGGCGACTGGTAATCGTCTTGCAGCAATTCCCATTCACTCTCGCGGTCATCAAAGATTTTCAGAAACAACATCCACACCAATTGGCTCAGGCGCTGAGCATCACCGTCGACACCCACATCCTTGCGCATGATGTCCTGAATGGATTTAATAGTGGAGGAAATGCTCATAAATAGGACTTCTTATAAATAAATGTTCAATCAAGCGTAGAGATTTTCTTCCAATTCATGCAGGGCTGCCAGATAGGCTGATTTGCCGCCAAAAGCTGATACTAGCTCACTGGCGGTGCCTATATTCTTGAACGGGTCGAGTGTGAGAATTTTGATATCGTCGATGTTTTCAATACCGGTGTCCGCATATTTTTCCAGCAAACTCTCCAGCACCTTGCGTGCCTGTTCGCTGTACTTGGCAAAGTAATTGCGCTTTTTCACATTCTCTGCACGTTCACGCCGGGTCAGCGGTGGCTGGTCAAAGGCAACGTGGCAGATCAGATCGAAGGCATCGAAATCCTTACCCACTTCATCCGCCAATGGTTCCAGCAATACACCGTGTTGTTCCAATTCCTGCAGAATGCTGGCCTTACGTTCGGCATGACTCCAGCGGCGCAGGAATTCATCGAGTGAGGCATAATCCTTGCGGACAGTCTGGCGAGTGTAGTCCTTGAGTGATTCGGTGATCAATTTGCCTTCCGGGCCGTAATACTGCACGCGCTCGGCCATCACATACACGGTTACATCACCAAGCACATATTTCACTCGCTTGCCGGGTTCTTCTTCGTCGGGTAATGTAATGTCGGGAGATTCAGTATCCGACGGGACTGGGTTGCCCTGTTCATCAAGGCTTGTTTCGGGTTCTTCATCAGGCGGCACGGGTGTTTCATTGCCTTTCGGTTCATAAATCATCACCGGTTCGCCATCAAAATCCTTGTCGGCAAATAGCTCGGTGGCTTTCTTGAAGTCCATGATGGTGAACCAGAACTTGCCGTAGTCTTCATTGATGCGGGTGCCGCGTCCGATGATTTGCTTGAACTCGGTCATTGACTTGATGTGTTGGTCCAGCACCACCAGTTTGCAGGTTTGCGCATCGACACCGGTCGTCATCAGCTTGGAAGTTGTGGCGATCACCGGGTAGCGTTCTTCCGGGTTGATGAAGTTATCCAGCTCAGCTTTACCCTCGGTTTCATCGCCGGTAATGCGCATCACGTATTTGCGGTTTTCCTTGATCCGCTCAGGATTGAGATTTACTAAAGCTTGACGCATGCGCTCAGCGTGGTCGATGTCATCACAGAAAACGATTGTTTTCTGGAACTCGCCAGTTTGTTGAAGGAATTGAGTGATCTTCCATGCCACAAGATGAGTGCGTTCATCAAATACAATATTGCGGTCAATATCGGTTTGGTTGTAGATACGATCTTCAATGAGATTCCCATACTTGTCTTTTTGGCCCTTGCTAGGTCTCCATCCTTTCAAATCAACATCGAAGTCAATCCGCACTACTTTATACGGCGCCAGAAAACCATCTTCAATTCCCTGTTTAAGGGTGTAACTATAGATGGGATCTCCAAAATAATGAATACTAGAAACGTCTTTGGTTTCTTTGGGTGTGGCGGTTAAACCGATATGCGTTGCCGAGGAAAAATACGCCAGAATCTCGCGCCATGCGGAATCTTCCGCAGCGCTGCCCCGATGGCACTCGTCAATCACAATCAGATCAAAGAAATCCGGTGAAAACTGCTTGTAGATATTTTGCTCTTCTTCACTGCCGGTAACAGCCTGATACAACGACAGGTAAATCTCATAGCTTTTGTCGATCTGGCGTTTATTGATCTTGGTCATTGCTGCGCCAAACGGCTTGAAATCATTGTTCTTGGTCTGGTCGACCAGAATATTGCGGTCAGCCAGAAAAAGGATGCGCTTTTTGGTGCCTGACTTCCATAGCCGCCAGATGATCTGAAACGCCGTATAGGTTTTGCCAGTGCCAGTGGCCATGACCAATAAAATACGCTGCTGGCCTTTCGCCACCGCCTCTACGGTGTTATTGATAGCGTTGGCTTGGTAATAGCGAGGAATACGACCGGAACCATCGTCAAAGTACGACATTTCGACGGTATGGCGAGCTTCGGCTGATTCCAGACCTTTCCATTGGCAATAGCGTTGCCAGAGTTGTGCGGGTGATGGAAAAGCATCCAGCGTCAGCTCATGCTCGGTCTGATCAGCTAATCCGGTGCGGTCATGCATCAGGAAAGCGTCACCATTGGAGCTAAACACAAACGGCACACCCAAGGTATCTGCATAGTTCAAAGCCTGTTGCATACCAGATCCCACACTATAGCCATTTTCTTTGACTTCAATCACAGCCAGCGGAATATTGGATTTATAGTACAGAATATAGTCAGCCCGTTTCTGTTCTCCACGCGCATGCAACTTACCACGCACAATGATACGGCCTTTGGTGAAGCTGACTTCTTCCCGAACCTGGCTGTGTAAATCCCACCCGGCCCTGATAATAGCGGGAGTAATGTATTTGGTACAGATATCACGTTCGGAAAGGCTTTTTTTATCGACCATGTGGTGAGTTATTATTGTATAAAATTGATCAACTGGGTAGATTACCTGCTGCACTAATATTCTATTTGTAAAGCCCGATGAACTCCCACGATTAATTTATTACCTTTGATGAACGGCTGTAGATTGAATACTCAGTGCTGAGAAAGAGCCTGCATCATACTTCAGTGCTTGTATAGGTGTAAATTTGTGATGATGGAATGAGGTCGGCATTACGTGACCTATAATTCTGAACACAAATCGGCTCATACAATTAACGGATTGAATTGATAGTATTCATACATACTATCAACACTATCCTTCGCTCCATACCGTTTCATTCGTAGACCAATTGCCTGTGCCGCAGAATGGAGTTGCCCCTTTGAACGGACACATTAAAGACCTCTGCACAACTGCAAGAATTTAGCTGTAGTGACAGAGGTAAACCATTTGATCTCACTGTGCCTTACAACCCGAATTTATACTAACAGTGCAAGTGCTAATGTGACATCGCTTGCCTGAATAACTTTTGGAACGAGACATGCTAATCAATTGATGGCACAAAGTGGCATTCTTATCGCTTTACTCAAACTGTTCAAGTTACTATAGAGGCTGACAAGCTGCCGACAAAGTCAGCGATTGACGCGCAGTACCATAATTTGCTGAATTTTAAGGCAAAGCACCATACTAGACAATAAAAACGTTATCAGGTTGGCTAATATAACTGGCACGCTACCAATCAGATAGCCGTAGAATAGCCATAACACGACGCCGATAGTGAACATAGCATACATCGGCAGCGAGATACCTGATAGATCACGTGTTCTCCAAGAATGATAGGCCTGTGGTACGAAGGCAGCAGTAGTGAGAAAGGCAGCGATGAAGCCAATAGTGGTTGACATCCCTTCAAGCATGGTGGTCCTTTTGGAAGAATAAATATTCAAAAAATTAATCTATATGAAAAATCGAAATAGCCTCAAACGCTCAGAGGTTCACAATATGTTTCGATTCGCCATTCTGATAGTCTGGCCGAGATGCGTTTTAAACCCTCTGTGAGCAGTCGCCGAGATTCCTATGATAACGCCTTGGCTGAGAACATCAATGGCTTGTATAAGGCTGAAGTCATTCACCGGCCAAGTCCCTGGGAAACCAGATCAGATCTGAACTACTACAGATAAACCCAGCATACTTGCTCCGGTTCTCAATAGCCACCAGTACCTGGGGGTTTCCCTTGGCAACGCTACCTCGCTTTCCACTACGACGACCACCCATCAAAGCTGTAATGTTTCTAAAATACGGATTTGCTCAGACTTTGACCAAGCTATTTAGTCGGTCCTGCGAAACGCTTGGAAACCCTATAAATGTTCGAATGCATGCGAATTAGCAAACGCTGAAATTCCTGGGAAATTATAATATAGGCATCAAAAGCTGAGGGAATTAGGGGAAAC
>Ga0138256_10005644_pt1 | contig 13224 bp, 5 predicted proteins | sample KNB2016incub_MG_FD_105486 | JGI IMG/M metagenome (GOLD analysis project Ga0138256, IMG submission 105486) | Active sludge microbial communities from wastewater in Klosterneuburg, Austria - KNB2014incub_MG | ecosystem: Engineered > WWTP > Activated sludge > Unclassified | place: Austria...
TTATGTTTACCAGCAAAGGTATCCGGGCAGACAGACTATTGATGAAAACACCCGGAAGTGAGTTGAAGCGAAGTGTACTGATACGATATCCATCATTGGATGCTATAGTAACTGATAAGCTGTTGATTGACATGGACATTACAATGGATCAAAGCAATATTCAAGTAAAGGATATACTCTATTTTGCTCCTTTCCTTAGCAGAAAGCCAGGTTTTACCGATCCGAAAATCATATATGAAATAAATGGTCGTATGCAGGGCAGTCTTAAACATCTCAACTTTCCAAAGATGCAGATTAAAGGGTATAAAAATACCAGGGCTGACTTTTCCGGAAGTTTGACCAATGTCACAGATTTAAACCAAATAGGTATGAATTTGGATATTCGCAGTTTGAGTACTTCTGCTGATGATATTCGTATATTGTTACCAAAAGGAATCATACCTGAAAAGATTACTATACCTGATCTGATGTCCCTAAAAGGTAAGTTAAAGGGAAATATGACCCAATTGTTTTCTGATCTGACATTAACTACATCTTTAGGAAATGCTACGGCTAAGGGTTACATCAGTGAAATAAAAAAGCCAGCCCAAGCTGCATATGATGTATTTGTCTCTTTGGATGATTTGCAGTTGGGAAAACTGCTGCAGCAACCGGATACCTTAGGGGCTGTCACAGCAAAATTTTCAATAAAAGGTGTTGGTTTTGATCCGAAAATAGCAAAAGCAAATATAGATGGTCATATAGAAAGTTTTGATTACAGAGGCTATGTGTACAAAAATATGAATCTGGACGCACAATTAGATCACATGACTTTTATGGCCAGTGGTGGTATTATCGATCCCAATATTCATCTTACTTTTGAAGCCGAGGGTGATCTTTTAGCCAAAAAACCTTGTATTATATTTCACGCCACTGTGGATAGCATTAAAACATTTCCCTTAAATTTGACCAGTACCCCGTTTATTTACAGAGGTAAGATAATAAGCTATATTCCGGCATTTGACCCTGACACTTTGGTAGGCAATGTATTTATTACTGAGTCACTCTTATTAGCCAATAATAAAAGAATATCATTGGATTCATTATCAATCATAGCCTCTTACGAAAAAAATATTCAAAATATCCACTTGTATTCAGATTTTGTAAAAGCTTCCATCATAGGTAAATATAAAGCAACTCAACTTGGCCATATTTTTTTTAATGCGATGTTGCCTTATTATGCCTTAAGACCTGATACCATTGCGAATATCACGGACCCATATGATTTTGTAATATCGGCTGATATCCGAGATCATCCTACTTTGAGGGCTTTTTTACCTGGGCTGAACAGAATGGACAGAATCACTTTTAATGGTATTTTTTCTGATCAGAATGGATGGGAAGCTGACCTTAAACTTCCCTACATTGCCTATGGAACCAACATTATTACCTCGATGAATATAATTGCAGACACAAAAAATGAAGTATTGAATGTGGTTGCAGATATAGGAAAAATGACCAGCGGAGAAAATATTACCATGACCGGGACACGTTTTTATGCAGATATTGAAGATCAGAAAATTGACTTTGCACTTCGGATCGGCGACAAAGACAATCAGGATAAATACATTGTTCATGGAGGGTTTGAAAAAGGAGTGGACGATGATTTTTCATTCACCGTCGATTCAGATAGTCTCTTGCTAAACTATGACCCTTGGACCATTCATGAGGAAAACCTGATAAGATTCAATTCAGCCATGATAGCGACTAAAAATTTTGATCTGAGCAAAGAAAATCAGCATCTCATCATTCAAAATACAGAATCAGCAACCAATAGTCCGGTAGAGGTAATATTTAAAGATTTTAAGCTGTCTACTTTGACTGGTTTTTTTCAGACAGATTCTTTATTGGCAGATGGAACCCTGAATGGGTTAATACTATTAAGGGATATTGCCACTCAGCCTAATTTTACGACTGATCTTTCCATAAAAAATTTAATGATCAACAGGGACACCATCGGTGATGTACATGCAATCATTGACAATACTAAAGCGAAAATATTTGCTACCGATATAACTCTTTCCGGTCGTGGAAATGATGTTGCATTGGTTGGAAACTACTACCTGAAACCAGCTGGTAAAAGTAGTATGGATCTGATATTGGGTATAAAGTCATTGCAGATGAAAAGTTTGGAAGGAGCTAGTTTGGGCAATATACGCGACAGCAAAGGTCATTTAAGTGGCAAAGTAAATATAGGTGGGAATCTGGATTCACCGGACATCAATGGCAATCTTGAATTTTTTCAAACTAGTATTCTTATTTCTAAACTCAATAGCGTATTTAAAGTAGACAATGGTCAGATTTTGGCCATTGACAATAAGGGACTAAAGTTCAATAATTTCACTATAAAAGATGCAGACGACAACAGATTTACCATCAATGGCAATGCGCTTACAAAAAACTATTTCAACTACATTTTTGATTTGAGATTAAAAGCCAATGACTTTCAGGCCCTCAATAGTAGCCGTGCTGACAATCAGGCATATTTTGGCAAGATTATTTTTGATACAGATATGAAAGTGTCAGGAACTGAAAAAGCCCCAGTGATCGATGGCACTTTAAAAATAAAGGAAGGTACCGATTTTACGATCGTATTGCCCCAAAAAGAACCCGGACTGATAGCAAGAGACGGAGTCGTGATATTTGTAGATAAAGATGCTCCCGCCAATGAAGAAATGTTTTATGGTTTGTTGGACAGTTTGAACCAAACTTCTGTTTTTGGCATGGATGTTTCGGTAAATATAGAAATAGATAAAAAAGCAGCCTTGACGTTGGTCATTGATGAAAGCAATAATGATCATTTGAAACTTAAGGGTGAGGCTATACTCAATGGTGGCATTGATAAAAGTGGAAAAGTAACATTGACGGGAACCTATGAACTGGATGAAGGAGCATATGAAATGTCTTTTAATTTACTGGAGAGAAGATTTATCATACAGAAAGGCAGTAAAATCACCTGGACTGGAGAACCTACAGATGGCACCCTGAACATTACCGCAGTCTATAAAGCTAATACTACTGCTGTAGAATTGGTACAAGATCAAATCGTGGGAGCAAAAACTGATCTGAGGTACAGACAAAAATTACCTTTTGAAGTACACCTCAGCATGAGCGGGCCATTGTTGCAACCGATACTTGCATTTGAAATTAAGTTGCCCAAAGAGAGTTTGATCAGAATCGGCAGCGAGATTGCGGGACAAGTAGAGATGCGATTGCAACAATTAAATGCAGAGCCATCAGAATTGAACAAACAGGTTTTCTCTTTGCTTATTCTGAATCGTTTTACTTCCCAAAATCCTTTTGAAGGAGCCGGAGGAGGTATCAATGCTGAATCCATGGCCAGACAAAGTGTGAGTAAAATACTTACAACGCAACTCAATAAACTGGCAGAAGATTTGATAAGCGGGGTTGACATCAATTTTGATATCGTTTCATCAGAAGATTATACTACCGGAACGATGCAGAATAAAACTGATCTGTCTGTAGGTGTGTCCAAAAGATTATTTAACGAAAGACTAAATGTAACCATAGGTACCAATATTGCTTTGGAAGGTGGTCAGCAAAATAATTCGTCGGGAAATCTTGGCGCCATCAATTCACCCAATGTAAATATTGAATATCTACTCTCAAAAGATGGCAGATATTTGCTGAGAGCCTACCGGCGCAATAAATATGAAGGTATAGTGGAAGGTTACATCATAGAGACAGGTATTGGTTTTGTAATGTCTGTAGATTATGACAGATTCAAGGAGATTTTTGAGCGTAGAAAGTCAAACCAAAGTTTTGAAAAGGAATTTAAAGCATCAGAATTGCCTGTAAGAAAATCAGAAACGCCACCTTTGAATGAGCCGAAAAATAATCAAAGTCCCGTCATATATAATGAAAAAAAAGATGAGGATGAACACTGAAAATGTGATTTTTTTGAGAGGGTATTCGCGGGTTGTTCATTTGTACAATAGTCTGTTTTACATTAAAGGAAGGCTTAATCGAAAAATATTTTTGTGGGCTACCTGTTTTATTTTGATCTTAAGCGGCTGCAGCACATCCAAAAACATTCCGGATAATGATGCTTTGTACACAGGTTCTATCATAGATATATCTCAAACGGAGGTTTCTTCAAAACACAAAAAAATCATTCATCGTAATATAAAACAGCTTTTAAAACCAAAACCAAATTCAAAAATACTTGGTATGCCCATCAAACTTTGGATGTATAATTTGGGAAGTGAGAAAGGTATTGGTGGTTGGATACGTCGTAAATTCGGGGAAGAACCGGTTTTATTTAGTCGTGTGAATGTGAAAAATACCGAAGAGTTGTTAGATAATTATCTTGAAAATCGCGGTTTTTTTCAAGTATTCGTTTCCAGCGAAACCATTGTTGCAAATAAAAAAGCAAAAGTCAGATATGAAGTGAAGACAGGTCCGGAGTACAAAATCAGAAATATGGTGTTCCCGACTGATTCAACTACATTGGGTGATGCTATCCGTGAAACCAAATCAGGTACACTTCTCCATGCAGGTGCACCCTTTAATCTTGATCTGATTTTGGGAGAGCGTATTCGGATCAATACCATTCTTAAAGAGAAGGGATATTATTATTTTCATGACGATTATCTGTTGATTGAAGCAGACAGTACCATTGGGAACAATAGTGCTGATTTGTATATGAAAATAAAAAAAGAGACTCCTGCTGAAGCAAAACAAGCCTACAAGATTAATGATGTGTTCATTTATTCTGACTATCATCTTTCTGAAGCCAGAGAAGACACCTCTATGATGTATGCTGTAAAATACCAGGGTTATTATGTCATTGACTCCGCTGGTTTATTTAAGCCCATTGTGTTCGAATCCAGCATGCAGTTTAAGGCAGGGGATTATTACAGTCGAAAAGATCACAACGCTACACTCTCCCGATTGATCAATCTGGGAAATTTTAAATTTGTTAAGAACAGGTTTGCTTTGGTTTCTGATGCAGGAGAAACAAAGTTAAATACTTACTATTATCTGACACCGCTACCTAAAAAAACCATTCGTGCGGAGCTTACAGGTACTTCCAAAACCAATAATCTTATCGGATCACAGATCACATTAGGTTGGAAACATCGCAATACTTTTGGTGCTGCTGAGCAGTTGAGCATCAATCTTTTTGCCGGGGCAGAATTACAAATCAATGGTAATTTTGCCAAAACAGCGACATACAGGATAGGAGGTGATATTAGTCTGAGTGTACCTAGATTTGTAGTGCCGTTGATCAGGATCAGGACAAGAGGCGAATTTGTGCCCAGGACCAACTTACTGATAGGTTATGAACAATTGAACAGACAATTGCTCTATACTTTAAGGAGTGTTCGTGGCAATTTTGGTTATTTATGGAAGGAAAGTTTAAAAAGTGAACATCAATTGTTCCCGCTTGCCGTAAATTATGTCAAACCGCTCAGCATATCTCAGCTTTATCTGGACAGCATTGTAAATATACCTTCATTGGCAAGGATTACAGAGCAGCAATTTATCCTGGGGTCAACATACAATTACAATTATAACCAGCTGGCCGGCAATTCAAAACAAACCGGTTTGTATTTTAATGGGTTGGTGGATATTGCAGGTAATATTTATGGTTTATTAAGTGGTGCCAACTGGAAAACCAACGAAACCAAAAGGCTCTTTGGAGTTGGATTTGCCCAATTTATAAAAACTGAGCTGGATGTAAGATATTACTATCAGGTATCATCAAAAGGACAATGGGCTACACGTCTGATTGCTGGAGTAGGGTATCCCTATGGAAACAACAAAGAGTTGCCTTTTGTAAAACAGTTTTTTGCAGGTGGCAACAACAGTTTGCGTGGATTCAGGAGTCGTACCATTGGCCCCGGCAGTTACAGGTCTCCCAATGCTGGTAATAGTTCTGCGTTGTTTCTTGCTGATCAGTCAGGAGATATTAAGCTGGAAATGAATGTTGAATATAGGAGAAAACTTTTTAGTATCGTCGAAGGTGCTTTATTTGCAGATGCAGGCAATGTATGGTTGGTAAATGAAGATATCAAAAGACCAGGGGCACAGTTTACATCCCGATTTTTAAGGGAACTTGCGGTAGATGCCGGATTTGGTTTACGTTTTAATTTTACCATCCTGATGTTGAGATTTGACTTTGCTTTTCCGCTGAAGGTGCCTTATGCGACATCTCCGCCTGACAAATCTATGGTGATTAATCTGGCCATAGGCTATCCATTTTAAACATACTTATAAACCCTTAGTCACAAAAAAATACAAAAAATGGTTATGTCTGAAATAAGCTGAATTACTGTATTTGGCGTAAAATGAATAAGGAATTAATTTATGTAATGCCAATTTTACTCATCATTAAGTTTTACATCTGTATATAAAGTTTCATCAACCAATTTTTTTTGAGTATAATTTTGGCATAATTTAAATATGAAGTTATTCCTTTCATACCATTATCAAAACTTCCCTTATATTTGAACTTCTAAATACTTGGTATGAAAATCTTTGTTTTTGCCTTTTTGTCGTTACTCTTTACAAATATAATGTGGACACAGTCTACTATTCTGGGTACGCTTAACCATGATGGTAAGACCAGAAATTATCGTATTCATATCCCCGCAAACCACAACAAAGACATTGCTTTACCTTTGGTTTTTAATTTTCACGGCTATACGTCCAACGCTTTTGAACAGGAATTGTATTCAGGCATGAATCAAGTGGCGGATACAGCTCGTTTTATAGTTTGTTACCCCGATGGGCTCAACAATGCATGGAATGTAGGTTGGGCTTTTGGCAGTACCGCCGATGATGTCGGTTTCACTGCGGCTATGATTGATGAATTTTATGTCAAATACGGTATAGATAAAAGCAGAGTGTATTCCTGCGGTATGTCCAACGGAGGGTTTATGAGTTATATTTTGGCCTGCCGATTGAATGATCGTATAGCAGCCATTGCTTCAGTGACAGGAAGTATGATTCCTAATGGGGTCAATACCTGTAAACCTGACAGATCAGTACCCGTCATGGAGATACACGGAACAGCAGATGGTACTGTAAATTATAACGGAACACCACTGGTTGCTGCATCTATACCAAACGTGCTAAAATTCTGGCAGGAAAACAATGGTTGTGATCAGTCCCCCAACATAGAACAGGTGCCAAATATTAATACATCAGACAACACTACGTCTGAAAAATGGACTTATACCAATTGTAAAGATGGAAGCCAGCTTATACACTTCAAAGTGAACGGAGGTGGGCATACCTGGCCTGGAGCTTTGTTAAGTATAGGTGTGACCAGTCAGGATTTTAATGCAAGCGTTGAGATTTGGAAGTTTTTCAGACAGTTTAGCATTAATATACCATCTTCTGTTGATAATCCAACAATGACAATCAAGCCAGAAATATTCCCTGTTCCTTTTTCAGACGAAATGCATATATCTGTGAAGGAAGATACCTGGCTGGTTATTAAAGATGTACAAGGCAGAACCGTCTTCAGTCAAACTTTGCCAGCCGGTAATCACTCTTTACCAGCCCGATTATGGAATACCGGAATGTATTTTGTCACATCCAAAGCCGGTCAAAAAATAAATTCTCAAAAAGTCATTAAAATCTGATATTGATATGCAGGAATACGCTCAGATACTCAACTATGCAATACCGTTCTTTCTTGTATTGATTGCCATCGAATACGGGGCAAGTTGTTATATGCATTTTCAGGTGAACAGGGTCTTTGATACCATTTCGAGCCTTAGTTCAGGCATCACCAATGTGGTTAAAGATGTACTGGGTTTGGCCATAGTTGTGATCAGTTATAAGTGGTTTTATAATCATCTTGCCGTCTTTAAGATCGAATCAACGCTCATGCTTTATGTGATGGCTTTTATAGGCATCGACTTTGCAGGATACTGGGTACATCGATGGTGTCATGAGGTCAATATATTCTGGAATCGTCATATCATCCATCATAGCAGTGAAGAGTACAATCTGGCCTGTGCACTCCGTCAGTCGGTTTCTGAAGTATTTGCCGTATTTACGTTCACTTATATTCCTATGGCTATTTTGGGTGTGCCATCACAGGTTATCGCAGTAGTTGCACCCATTCAGTTGTTTGCTCAGTTCTGGTACCATACCCGTCTGATCAATAAAATGGGTTTTCTGGAGTATATCATTGTCACACCATCCCACCATCGTGTACATCATGCGATCAATCCACAATATATGGATAAAAACTACAGCCAGATTTTCATCATTTGGGATAAACTTTTTGGTACATTTCAACCTGAACTTGCTGAAGTTCCCCCAGTATATGGTGTTAGCCGGGCTGTCAAAACATGGAATCCATGGATCATTAATTTTCAGCATTTCTGGTTGCTGGTCAAAGATGCCTGGCGAACAAAATCCTGGTGGGACAAGGTGAGAGTATGGTTTATGCCCACGGGTTGGAGGCCAAACGATGTGTCAGAAAAATATCCTGTTCCTTACACCACCGACATTTACCACAGACCAAAATATGAAACGCAGGCTTCTCCGGCTTTTAAAGTTTGGAGTGCTGTCCAGTTGATCATCACCTTGCTTCTTATGATGTACTTGTTTAACAACATTGGTGAAATTCCCTATATATACATCATCATATACGGCATCTTCCTATTTGTGACCATTTTTGCGTATACAAGTCTAATGGATGGAAGTATCCTGGGCGTGTTTGGAGAAGGTATAAAATTGATTCTTGGCTTTTCTATGATGTACATGAATGGAAATTCCTGGTTCAGTATTGAAAAGTCCATTCCTCACGGCACCTTATTGGTAGCCGGATATTTACTGGTTTCAGGAGCTGTTTCCGTGTATTTTTATTTAGCTGACAGACCGGTAGAAAAAGATATTTTGGATTTTAGTGAAGCGAATGTGGCTTAAACATCGACCTAAAAGCCAAGGTGGTTTTTTACCATTTTTCCTATATCTTCATTTCGCAGAGCTTTGACTTTTTCCGAAGGTCTGTTGGGAATATGGATAATATAAGGGACGGTAATTATCTCTTTTCTTAGTCCGCCATGTCCTCCTCTGTAATTGCCTACAAATATTTCATAATCATTTGCCAGGTCCACACCTTTTCTGCTGGTCATCACGATGTCACCTATGCCCGGAGTATTCATCAGGTTCCATATTCTGGGTACGGCATAAGGGAATATTGTTTCTGTTGTTTTAAATAGCCATTCTGTTTCAGAAAATGAAATCTCCGTCAGTGAATCAGGATAAGACAATGGATTGCCGTTAAATGGATGATAGGTAATCCCATGCGGGGAATGAGAAAGCTGTGCCAACTGATTTCCATTTCTGATGACAATATTTTTTTGATCGTCTTTGTAGATAATTAATTCCAGACCAGTATTTTGAGAAAGTAATTGTGGAATGTTTAAAAATCCACTTTTCGCAGGATAACGAATAAGGGAAGAGTAAGGTAGGTCATTAGTCCAGGTTTGAGGAAAAGGCAGATATGGATTTTTCATATACAGATAAGCGGTAAGATTGCCATTGATGACAAAATATCCATCTTTCATTTTAAGATCTTCCAACGGCTGATCAAGCGCTGAAGAAAGTATGTTCACAGATTTGCCCCGTTCGATAGACAATCCATAACTATCTTTCATCCATCCACAAAAATCAATATTGGTGCTGACATCTGATATACCATGATCTGAGACAATCGCTATCATTCTGTGCTTATCCTGCCCAAGCCTTTTTACTTCAGAAATATACACGCCTATCAGAGAATCGATATGATGAATTAGTTTCCGATAAGTTTCATCTGTTCCGGAGACATGATTATACGCATCCGGCGAAGGGAATGTGATCCAATGCACTTTGGGATTTTTTCTGAGTTGCCGGATAGCTAGATGTAAAGCATCAGATTCATGTTCGAAATGATTTTTTGCTATTGCCTTACCAACAAACGGTATCATTCGTAACCATTTAAATATACTTTTTCCTTCATATTTTGCCGTTGTGTGTGCCCATCCTGTTTTAATATTGTGCTGTACACCTTTATCCATAAAAGTATTGATAGAAGCGGTGTAAAAAGGAGTGGACAATTCAAATACATTTTTAACGCTGTCGACCAGATCATCATTCATGTGGACATTGGTTCTGCCTACATAGTTGCGCAGATTGCCTTCCTTTCTTTTTCGGTCAAACCATCTCAAACCTAAAATACCGCTTTTGGTAGCATCTACTCCTGTGATAAATGGATAGAACCCATATCCCGTCATGGTTGGAAAGCTACTGATGCCATTTTCGGTATATACATTTTCGTTGATCATCTTTTCCATTACCGGAAGATGACCAGCTTGAAGCTCTGCTTTAAAAATTTCAGAAGACAAACCATCTATTAAAAATATAGTGCAAGTATTACCTTCTGTCGGAGGATAAGTATGTGACCATTGATAATCAGGCCACCAAATATAGAGAGCTAATCCAGAAAGAACCAAAAACAGGCCTGAGAATACTACTCTTTTCTTTTTCTTAGGCAAAATCATATTTTAATGAATCGTAAAGTAAATATTTCTTGGTTCCTCATGATTGTTATAAAATATACGCCTGTTTTTAAGCCAAATACTGAACCTCGCTCTTGAAGCCATAGATCGCCTTTTGATTTTTTTATGATGTTTCCATGTATATCTGTGATGGTTAATACATCATCATGTTGTATCTTAGTAATATTGATATAATCGCTGACAGGATTAGGATGAATCGAAAAAATATCTTCATTTTCATCTTTGGTAGAAGATAAAACATTGGACATACCGGGTGTAGCCTTTTCAAGCTGGATCACAGGCCCCATGCCGTCCGGATATCTGCCATACGTTTTATCTGTCAGTGTTGCGCCAAAACTAAAAGTATCTATAGGAGCATAGTTATTTTCCTTGCTGTCAAAAATACCTATAAATTCACCTGATTTGCTTAATTTAAAATTGGCATGATTGTCTCCTTGCTCCTGATCTTCATCTGCCCAAATGAGCAAAAACTGTCCCGGATCCAGATCAATAAATGGAAGTGGCCACTTGTCAGGCGTTTCCGGCTTATCGGTAAGGAATTTATCCCCCAGATAGACAGAAGTATTGCCTGCGTTGTATATTTCTATCCAGTCTTCATATTCTCCTGCATTGTCCTTGATGGTGGTATTATCTGCCATAAATTCATTCACAACAAGCAAAGCTACATTTTCGTATCCCAGGTCTATAGTGTAGTAATCACACACCGGCCATCGGGATACTCTTCCTGAGCCATCTTTTGCGGTGATATATATATCTGCAACCGTTTTTCCATTGTAAAAAAAATCATACACAAAATAGCCATCCCCGGCTTTTTGATCAGGATTTTGGCCATCGTCAAACAATACCCGACTGGACCAGTTTCCATTATTAAGTCTGTGATATGCCGTCACGGTCGTCTGACTTAAAGCGTGTATGGAACAACTCAATTTACACGAAGTATTATTCCAAGTGACCTTTTGGTCTTCAATAATCGGAGAAATCGCTGTATTTTGCACTTGATTTTTTGCAGATGTGGACCTTAAGGCTATATATTCCTTAAGACCTGCTTTCACATGTGAACCCAATGGTTTGTCATAAGACAGCAGAAAGTCACTGTAAGTATACCCATAATCTAATGAAGCATAAAAATCATTTGCTCTATAACTGCTGATTTTATCTTTAATACGATCTATGTAAGGGTTAAGAAATGTGGGATTAAAAAAATCATCTACAAACTTTTTTATATAGTATCCAAATCTGATTTTGTATTCCGGAACCTTCATCAGGTGGTTGTAGATTGGTCTTGGGTCTGAAGGATGAGCCCATGAATATATGTTGCGTTCTGCCCAATTGACATTAAACCAATCTATACCGTAGGTATTGTCGATATCATAACTTAGCAGTTCATATTTTTTTGTTGCCGGATTATGATATAGATATGCATTGTTTTTATTGTACACGGGATTATCCCAATGGCCAACCAGAATCTCAATGGCCAATCGTTTCAGATATTGGTCAACATCAAATTTTTCTTCCAGGTTGCAACGGTAGTCAGGATTGGATACATCATCCAGGGCACGTGTAAATTCCATCAATGTATAATAGTCGGGTTCGTCTTTGTTGTTTTGGGCTTCATACACATTCCGGGCATAATTGTTGGGATTATTGCCTCTGAATACAAAATCTGCCCCGTAAAAACATTTAAACAACTGACCATCAGGATCTTTGCCCCGATCTTCAAGATAGTCATTGTCGATATGTTCGACATTGATATATAGACCGCGATATTCATTATTGATATACAGGGCTATATGATTTGATCTGGGAGCTTCCAATCCTGCCAATTTCATGATATCCCAACATAGTTTGCTTCTTATAATGGATGGATCGTTGTGTTCGCCGTTCAGATTCAGATCGGATAATCCATAAAATTTTTTTGAACCAAAATGATTAAACTCTATTTTAAAAGATTTTTTGGTAGAAGATCTGGAAGTATTGCCTCTAAGCCTGAATCCCGTATTAAGAACTGTATCTTTGGTAGTGCCATCATTCCAATAAAAATCGGCTGGATATTCATGGTCTGCTTCTCTATTTTCCCAGGCCAATAGTTCTGCCAGGGAATCAGGATGAATTTTAATGTCTACTCTGGGCACAATTTTATCATTAAATACTACACCGTCTTCAGGAATTATAGCCTGAGTTGAAACATTTGTATAAAGAAAAAGGAAAAAAAATAGTAGTATGCAAGGTTTTGAAGACATGATGAAAGTATTATTGGGTAAAGGTATCATCTATATTCATTTATTTAATTCTATTGGCCAAAAAAGAGTAAAAATGTCGTCCGGTGATAAAAAGTTTAAAATATATCTTATTTTTGCCATCGAAAATTCGGGACGTAGCGCAGCCTGGTAGCGTACTAGCATGGGGTGCTAGGGGTCGCTGGTTCGAATCCAGTCGTCCCGACTTTTTATAGAACATCTGATTGCTGTAATTGTCTGATTTGGTTAATGTTATGGATTATATTAGCTTTTCAGTATTAAGATATTTTATTTAAATGGTATATTATTTCCATAAATAAGGTATCCGTTACAGTATCTAAAAAGGTATCTGCTTTATTTTCGAACCTAACAGTACTCCTAAATCTATCTATTATGAA
>Ga0138256_10005645_pt1 | contig 13223 bp, 10 predicted proteins | sample KNB2016incub_MG_FD_105486 | JGI IMG/M metagenome (GOLD analysis project Ga0138256, IMG submission 105486) | Active sludge microbial communities from wastewater in Klosterneuburg, Austria - KNB2014incub_MG | ecosystem: Engineered > WWTP > Activated sludge > Unclassified | place: Austria...
CACGGCGACGCCGTTGCCGTCCGTCACGGCGAGGACGGCGCAGCTGCCGCCGAAGCCCGCGACCGGGCTGCCCTGGTCGTCGTCGAGCCGGACGTTGCGCGCCGCGAGCCGCCCGGCGTTCTGGAGCGTGAGGCGGAAATCGATCGTGTCGCCCGCGTCGCAGCCGCGGACGGCGCCGTCGTAGTCCGCCGGCACCGTGTCCGTCACGCAGGCCGCGTTGGAGGTGGCGAGAATCGCCTTCGCGAGGGTGAGCCGCGGGGCGCGCGACTCGATCGGCACCGCCTCCACGCTCTGCGAGGCCACGCCGAGCGAATTGGTCGTTTCGGAAACGCCCACGTTCGTGATGAACAGCCCGTCCGCGTAGGTCGCGTCGGTCGCGGCGACCGTAAAGAGGATGTCGACGACCTCGTTGGGCCCCTGCACGTCGTAGCCGGGATAGGTGAAGACGACCGCGTTGTTCACGGCGCTCGTCGTCACGGCGGGGGCCAGGTTCTGCACGGTGGCGCCGAGCGTGGTGAAGGTGTCGTCCGGGCCGAGGGTCCAGCGGCCCGCGGCCGGCGACGCGCCGGTCTTCGCGATCGCCGCATCGCCGGCGACGTTGAAGCCCGCGATCGAGAACACGGGCCCGGGCAGGAAATCCGTCAGGCGGAACGACGTGAAGGACGCGATGGGGATCGCCGTGCGCAGGCGGTAGGTGACGGTGTCCCCGAAGCCGACCACGATGCCGGGCGGCGGCGGCGCCACGCCGTTGACCGCGTAGACGCTCTTGTTGAACGTCGCGACGAGGATGTTCGAGGTCGTCGAGGAATCGTCGGCCGAGACGAACCCGGCGCTCGCGCCGTCCGCGACGACCTGGTTGCCGATGCGATCGCCGGTGGCGAGCGCGGGGTCTCCCGGCCCCGGGAAGGGCGTCTGCGAGAAGGCCGTGTCCACGGACACGAGGAACTCCACCGTCACGCGGGTGGCGCCGGTCTGCGCGGCATCGGGCGCGACGAGATCGCCGTCGAGCAGCGACCCCAGGATCGGCAACAGGCGCGTGCCCACGTCGAAGGTGATGGCGGTCTGTCCCAGCGCGTTCTTCGGCGCCGCCGAGCAACCGAGGGGCGAATAGGGCTGCGCGGCCACGTTCGTGCCGTTCTCGAAGGCCGAGATCGTCGTGCCCGCGTTCGCGCAGCCGAGGAAGGTCTGCCCGTCGCCCAGGGTATCGGTGAAGCGAAGGCGACCGGCCCCGGACAGGTCGATGGCGAAGTAATCCGAGAGTTCGTACTCGAGCCGGTAGCGCAGCACGTCGCCGGGGCCGAGGCCGTTGCCGTCGGCGTCGGTGACGATCGCGACCGACTTGCGCATCGTGGCGAGCTTCGCGGTGAGGTTGGCGCTCGCGTTCGAGAAGATGGTCACCGCGGGGGTGCCCGGCGGCGACCCCGCCGGGATGTACGAGCCGCTCGCGCCGGCCACGTTCGGGATGACGCGGATCGGGGAGCCCGGCTCGATCACGGGCGAGACCAGCCCCGCGAGGTACGGGACGAAAACCTGGAACTGCATGACGACGGTGTCCGCCCCCGCCACGCCCGTCGCCGTGGCGCACCGCCGCGTGATGGCCTGGCCCGGCGTGCCGGGCACCGGCGTATCGACGTTCGTGACCGCCCCCGCGCAGCCGGTGACGGTGTCGGTTCCGGGAATGAACTGCAGGCTCCCGGGAAGCGCGTCGGCGATGTCGATGTTCGTCATCGTGACGCCGGGGGCGATCCTCAGGGCTAGCCGGATGGTGCGCGGATAGTTCGGGCCGGTCGCCGTCTCGCCTTCGGGCGCCGCGATCGTCTTGGTGAGCTGCATCAACGAAGGCGTCACGTCGAGCGCAGAGGTGGGACCGGCGACGGCAGGGTCCGACCCCGGGTTGTCGAGCGCATCCGCGCCCAGCGAGAACACGGGCGTGATGCGCAGCTGCCGCGTGGTGCCCAGCGGGGCGACGGTGGCGTCGCCGAGATCGAGGTTGAGCAGCGTGCAGGCGGGCGGCTGGTCGGGCGCGATCGAGGGTAGCGCGATGCGCACGATGGCGAGCGACTCGCCCGTCGCGAGCGGCACCGTGGCCTGCGTATCGGGGTTCACGAACCCCGTGGCGCAGCCGCCGGGCGCCGAGCAGGTGCCGACGGCGACGATCGACTGGGCGCCACCGTACGAGAGGGCCCCGGTCAACGTCGACCCGGCGGGTACGACGACCTGGAGCGACGGCCCGAAGCCGGTGTCGACGGGCGACAGGTTGTCGAAGCAGGCCGAGGCGGTATAGGCCGCATCCGACAGCACGCTGCCCGGCGGGAGCGGCGCGGGCGTGAACCCGGGCACCGGCGCGCCCTGCGCGAGGCAGGCCGCCGAGGCCAATGCGGCAGCAAAGTGACGAAGGACACGCACGGCGGAGGAATCGTCCGGTAGGCCGCAACCGACCCGGATCGCTTGTTTTCGGTGGGTAATACTACCGTGCGGACGCCGCGGGTGCAGTCCCCGCGGCGGACAGCCGGGAACGCAGCCTTTCGATCCGGTCGCGGTTCACCCCGAAATCGCGGATGCCCAGCCGGGCGCCCGCCCGCACATGGATGAGGCCCGCCTCACGGTCGAGGGCGAATTCGGCGTCGTCCACGAAGCCCATCACCGTCGATGCGAATTCCGCGTGGAGGTAGCCGGGGCCCGCGGTGATCACGCGGGCGCCGGGTTCCGTGCGCACGGCCGCTTCGAGCGCCCGCCAGGCGAGACCGGGATTGCCGGCGGCCGGCAACGGCGCGATGCGATGGGCGTCGGCGGGCGGGACTTGCGAGGACACCCAGTTGGGCCGCCCGTCCCCGCCCCGCAATTGGCCGCCGGCGAGGCCAAGGTCCGTCGGACGGGATCCGGAAAACAGACCCAGGGGGGCGCCGATCGCGACGGCCAGGCCGCCCAGCGCGGCCAGCACGCCCAGGGCGGCCAGGACGCGCCGGGTCCGTCCCGCCGCCATGTCAGGGCAAGAGAACCGTCGAACCCGTGGTCTTGCGGGCCTCGAGGTCCGCGTGCGCCTTCGCCGCGTCCTTGAGCGCATACGACTGGCGTGCGCCCACCTTGATGCGGCCGGCGAGGACATGGTCGAAGAGCTCGTTCGCCGCCGCCACCAGCTCGGCGCGCACCGCGGTATAGGAAATGAGCGTCGGGCGCGTCACGTAGAGCGAGCCTTTCGCGGCGAGCAGCCCCGTGTTGAGCGAGTCCACCGGGCCCGAGGCGTTGCCGAAAAGCGCGAGAAGCCCGCGGGTTCGAACGCAGTCGAGGGACTTCATGAAGGTGTCCTTGCCGACGGAATCGTAGACCACCGGGCATTTCTTCCCGCCGGTGATCTCCGCCACGCGGGCGACGAAGTCCTCCTTGGTGTAGTCGATGGTGTGCGCGGCGCCGTGCTCCTTCGCGAGGGCGGCCTTTTCCGGCGAGCTCACCGTCCCGATGAGGTTCACCCCGTACGCCTTCGCCATCTGGCAGGCGATGAGGCCCACGCCACCCGCGGCGGCGTGCCAGAGGACGAAATCGCCCGCCTGGGGGACGACGTGCAGGCGGCGCAGCAGGTAATGCGCCGTGAGTCCCTGCAGCATCATGCAGGCGCCCTGCTCGAAGGAGATCCCCTCGGGCAGCTTCACGAGGCGGTCCACGGGATGGATCTTCTTCTCGCTGTACGCGCCGATGGGGCCGTTGCAGTAGGCGACGCGATCGCCCGCCTGGAATTCCGTGACGCCGGGGCCGACGGCCTCGATCACGCCCGCGGCCTCCAGGCCGATGCCCGAGGGCATGGGCAGGGGATAAAGGCCCGTGCGGTGGTAGGTGTCGATGTAGTTGAGGCCGATGGCCTTGTGCGCGATGCGGGCCTCGTTCGGGCCCGGGTCGCCGATGGCGACCTCCTCCCACTTCAGGACTTCGGGGCCTCCGGTCTGGTGGAAGCGGATGGCGTGGGGCATGGAATTCTCCTCTGGAAGGGTCTACAAGGATAACGCGCAAACGAAACGCCCCGCGAAGATCGCGGGGCGATGATGACGAAGCGAGTGGCGGCGCTCAGGTGCCGAGGATCGTGCCGGCGACGACGCCGGCGGCCTTGGCCCACTCGGCGGCGGAGACCTTCTTGCCCTCCTCGCCCTTCACCTTGGCGAGCTCGATCTGGCCACCCTGCGCGGTGACGCGCATCGACTCGGCACCGATCTCGGTGATCTCGCCGATCTTGCCCTTCACGGCGCCGAAGGTGCGCACGAGGTGCTTGCGCGAACCGAAGAGCTGCAGCTTCTTCCCGCCGATCGTGGTCCAGGCGCCGGGGGCCGGGTCGGCACCGCGGATCGTGTCGTGGATCCAGTCGACGTGCTGGCTCCAGTTCACCTTCGCCTCGGCCGACTTGAACCAGCCCTCGTAGGAAGCCTGGGATTCGTCCTGCACGACCTCGCTGTGCTTGCCGGCCACGACCAGGTCCGCCGCCTCCAGCATCGCCGCCACGCCCATCGGGAAGAGGCGATCGAAGTAGACGGTGCCGAGCGTGTCGTTCTCCGAGATCGGGGTCTCCTTCTGCAGGATCACCGCGCCCTCGTCGAGGCCGTCGGTAGGCCGGAAGATCGTGAGGCCGGTCTTCGTCTCGCCCTTGGTGATGGGCCAGTTGATGGAACTCGGGCCGCGGTACTTCGGCAGGAGCGAGGGGTGGAACTGGATCGTGCCGTGCTTCGGGATGCTCACGAACTCCTGCGGGGCGAACTGCAGCACGAAGGCCATGATGCCGATGTCGGCGTCGAGCGCCTTCATGGCGGCCGCGGCCTCCGGGGCCTTGAGGGAGGGGAACTGGAAGACCTTGAGGCCCTTTTCTTCCGCCGCGACCCGCATGGGGTCGGGCTTGCCGCCGGGCTTCTCGGGCGCGACGAAAACGCCCGCGACGGTGTCGCCGCGGGCGACCAATGCTTCGAGGACCGCTTTGCCGAAATCCTGCTGGCCGATGAGGGCGATGCGCATGGGGAGTTATCCGATCAGAAAGGCTTTGGAACCGCAGATGAACGCAGATGAACGCGGATGGGAGTCGATCGACTCGGTGGCAGCGAGCGCGAATCGACCGCGTCCGGGCTTCGTGACGACGGCCCGTTCATCGAATCCCTCAATCCGCGTTCATCTGCGTTCATCTGCGGCTCCAAACGGTTTGCCGGCGCGAAGCGCCTCAGGACGCCTTCTTGGGCGGGTTCGTGAAGGCGCCCGCCGCCTTCATCGAGGCGATCTTCGCCTCGTCGTAGCCGAGCACGTTCTTCAGCACGTCGTCCGTATGCTCGCCCAGCAGCGGGCTGCGCTCGATCTTCGCCGGCGAGGCCGAGAGCTTGATCGGCATGCCGACGTTCCACCACTTGCCGCGCTGCGGGTGGTCGAGCTCCACGTACATGTCGCGACCACGGATGTGTTCGTCCGTCGCGAGGTCGGTCGTCGACATGATCGGGCCGCAGGGGACATCGAGCGGGTTGAGGATCGCCATCAGCTCGCGCTTGGTGTAGTTCCGCGCGAACTCGTTGAGCTTCTCCCACACCAGGTTCTGGTTCTTGCGCCGGTCGGCGATGGCGGCCACGCGCGGGTCGGCGGCGAGGTCGGGCATGCCGACGTCGGGGCCGATGCGGTTGGCGAGCGCGGCCCACACGGCCTCCTGCACCACGACGTAGAGCCAGTCGTTCGGGCCGTGCGGCTTGCAGTGGATGGCGTTTCCGAGCTGGCCGCCGCCGGAATCGTTGCCGGCGCGCGGCACGTCCCCCATGCCCTGGCTCGTGGGGACCGAGTATTCGGCGAGCGACTGGCGCGTGAGGCGCTGGTGGTCGCGGAACTTCACGCGGCACAGGTTCATCACGCCGTCCATCATGGCGACCTCCACGTACTGGCCCTCGCCCGTGCGGTTCGCCTGGTGCAGCGCCGCCAGCAGGCCGATGGCCAGGTGCAGGCCCGTGCCGGAATCGCCGATCTGGGCGCCGGTGACGAACGGGGGGCCTTCGGGAACGCCGGTGGTGCTCATCGCGCCGCCCATGGCCTGCGCGACGTTCTCGTACGCCTTGAAGTCCGAGTAGGGTCCGGACGAACCGAAACCCTTGATCGAGCCCACGACGATCTTCGGGTTGATCTCGTGGATCTTCTCCCACGTGAAGCCCAGACGCTCGAGCACACCCGGGCCGAAGTTCTCCATCATGATGTCGCACTTCTTCAGCAGGTCCACGAAGACGAGCTTGCCCTCGGCGCTCTTCATGTTGACCGTGATCGAGCGCTTGTTGCAGTTGAGCATCGTGAAGTAGAGGCTGTCCGCGCCGGGCACGTCGCGCAGCTGGCCGCGCGTCGCGTCGCCCTGGGGCGGCTCGAACTTGATGACGTCCGCGCCCATCCACGCGAGCAGCTGCGAGCAGGTGGGCCCCGCCTGCACGTGGGTCATGTCGAGAATCCGTACGCCTTTGAGAGCTTCCATGCGCTTCGCTTCCTGTTCAGACGAGGGAACCGCAGATGAACGCAGATGAACGCAGATGATTCGTGAAGGAGGGTGCGTTGGTGGCCAAGCCGGCAGCGTCCAAATCGGCTGCCACGCCAACTTCATCACAAGTCATCTGCGTTCATCTGCGTTCATCTGCGGTTCCACGGGTTTAAGGGTTCCCTAGGATGGGCTATTTTTTCTTGGCGGCGCTCGGGTTGAGGCTGGTGATGCGCCCGCTCTCCGTGCCGGCCGTCTCGTCGATGACGGCATTGATCAGCGTCGGCCTGCCGGAGCGGACGGCCTCCTCCATGGCCGCGCGCAACTGCGCCGGGGTGGTGACATGCACCCCCACGCCGCCGAACGCCTCCATCAGTTTGTCATACCGCGCGCCTTTCACGAACACGGTGGGCGCGGGATCCCGGCCCGTGGGATCGACATCCGTTCCCTTGTAGACGCCGTTGTTGTTCAGCACGACGACGCACACGGGAAGGTTGTAGCGGCAAAGCGTCTCGACTTCCATGCCGGAGAAGCCGAAGGCGCTGTCGCCTTCGATCGCGATCACCGGCTTGCCGGAGGTGACCGCGGCGGCCACGCAGTAGCCCATGCCGATTCCCATGATGCCCCAGGTGCCCACGTCGACGCGCTTCCTGGGCTTGTACATGTCCACGATGCTGCGCGTGAAGTCGAGCGCGTTGGCGCCTTCGTTCACGAGCATCGCGTCCGGGTTGGCCTTCACGATGTCGCGCACGACGCCCAGCGCGCTGTGGAAATTCATCGGCACCGGATCCTTCGCGAGGGTTTCGGCCATCTTCGCGATGTTCTTCGACTTCCTGTCCGCGATGGCGGATGTCCACTCGGCCGGCGGCTTCGCCCAGCCCGGGCCGATGCCCGCGAGCAGCGCATCGACGCAGGAGCCGATGTCGCCCACCAGGGGTGCGTCGATCCTCACGTTGCTGTCGGCCTCCTGGGGCGAGATGTCGACCTGGATGAACTTCTGGCCGCCCCACGCCTTGGGGCCCTTGCCGCCCCAGGTCTTGCCCTTGCCGTGCGAGAGCAGCCAGTTCAGGCGCGCGCCGACGAGCAGGACCACGTCCGCCTCGGGAAGGACGAACGAACGCGCCGCGGAAGCGCACTGCTCATGGGTGTCCGGCAGCAGGCCCTTGGCCATCGACATCGGCAGGTAAGGGATGCCCGTCCTTTCCACGAGCGCGCGGATGGCGGCGTCGGCCTGCGCGTAGGCGGCGCCCTTGCCGAGCAGGATGAGCGGCTTCTTCGCGCCCTCGAGCAGGTCGAGCGCGCGCCGGACGGCCTCGGGCGCCGGAAGCTGCCGGGGCGCCGGGTCGACCACCCGGATGAGGGACGCCCGGCCCGCCGCCGCCTCGATCGACTGCGAGAAGAGCTTGGCCGGCAGGTCGAGGTACACCCCGCCCGGGCGGCCGGAAACGGCGGCGCGGATGGCCCGCGCGATGCCCACGCCGATGTCCTCGGCATGGAGCACGCGGAAGGCCGCCTTCGCCAGGGGCTTCGCGATCGCGAGCTGGTCCATTTCCTCGTAGTCGCCTTGCTGCAGGTCGACGATCTCGCGCTCCGAGGACCCGCTCACGAGGATCATCGGGAAGCAGTTCACGGTGGCGTGGGCGAGCGCGTTCAGCCCGTTCAGGAACCCCGGCGCCGACACGGTGAGGCAGACGCCCGGCTTCTGCGTGAGGAACCCGGCGATCGACGCGGCGTAGCCGGCGTTCTGCTCGTGGCGGAAGGCGATGACGCGAATGCCCGCGGCCTGCGCCTTGCGCGTGAGATCCGTGATGGGAATGCCCGGCAGCCCGTAGAGGGTGTCGATGCCGTTGAGCTTCAGGGCATCGATGACCAGGTGAAAGCCATCGGTCATTGCGACTTCGGCCGCCGCGTCCGTGATGGCCGGCTCGTTGACGATTCCCATGTGTCTTTCTCCTCGGGGGGGCCGGCTTCGGCGCCAGGGGGCGGGCCGGCCGGAAAGCTCGTTCGATCATTCGGGCAACGCGTTCCGAAAGGCGGAACGGCCCTTGGTTTCGCGCTAGAATGTTAGGGACCCGCCAGAGCGCACCGCCTTGATGCGGGTCAAGCGCGGGCCCTTTCGATGACCTTCCTTGCCAACCATCCCGAACGCGCCGACATCAGCGCGCAACTGCGGCGCAACATCGTCCTCAGGCGGTTGCCCGAGGAGGCCTTCGCCGAGCTGGGGCCCCTGCTCGCCGTGGTGGATTACCGCAAGGGCGACGTCCTGCTCACGCAGGGCGCGCACGAGATGGAGCAGTACTTCGTGCTCGAGGGCGTCCTCAAGCGCGTCGTGTCGAACCCGGAGGGCAAGGAGATGATCCTGCGCTTCGCCCGCGAGGACGACATGGACACGAGCTACGCCGCCTGGCGGCTGCGAACGCCCGCGCCCTACTCCATCCGCGCCGTCACCAAGGCGCGGGTGGCCAAGATGCCGTTGCCGCAATGGGCGGCGTTCCTCGACGCGCACCCGGACCTCAAGGACGACTTCGAGTACGAAGTGATGTTCCTCATGAGCGAGGTGATGGCGCACACCATCACCTTGCACCTGCTCGACGCTCCCGGACGGGTGCACCGCTTCGTCCGCAAGCACCCCGAGCTCGCCGAGCGGGTGCCGAAGAAGGAACTCGCTTCCTACCTCAACCTGTCTGCCGAGACGTTGTCCCGGTTGAAGCACGCCGGCAAGATCTGACCCGCAGCGGCCGGCCCGCTGCAATCGCGGTCCCGGAGAGCGGGACGGCTGGCCTCACGAGGGAGAAAACGATGCTCGACGAAACGCTCGTCTTCCACAAGACCGCGCTCGGGGCCGAGGAGATCGGCGGGGCGAGCCGCACCCTGGCCGCCAAGCTGCGCCGCGCCCTCATCCTGGTCGACGGCGCCAAGAGCGTCGCCCAGCTCGCCCCGATGTTCCGGGAAGGCGAGATCGACGCGATCCTCGAGGAACTGCAGGCCGCCGGCTACATCTCGCTCGCCGGCGGCGAAGTGGCCCTGTCCGCACCGGCTGCCGGCGAAACCGCGCCCTCGAGCGGCGTGCAGCGTTTCGAGTCGGCCAAGCGCGCGGCGATGCGGGAGGTCATGGACCGACTCGGGCCCAACGGCGATTCGATCGCCGTGAAGATCGAGCGGACGGGAAGCCCCTCGGAACTGCGGTCGGTCCTCAACGAGGCCGAGCGCCTGCTGTCGGCCTACCTGGGCGAGGCCGCCGCCCGTGCCTTCGCGCAGAAGATCGGGCGGGACCTCGGGGGCTAGCGCCACCCCGCGCTACTTGCGCAGCGCCTGCTGGGGAAAGCGCTTCATCCGACCCGACATGGTGGTGAGCCGGTCTTCCACGCCTGCGGCGCCCGCGACTGCGCCGGCCACCTCGTGGCAGAGGGCATGCTCCCGGTCGTTGGCGACGATGCCGGTGAGGACCAGCTTGCCGTCCTCGGCGTCGATGGCGATGTCGATGCCGGCGGTCGCCGGGTTCGCCTTGAGCGCCGCACGGGCCCGGGCGCGCAAGGCGAGGTCCTGCAGGTGGCCGCGCGAAGCGGGGGTCTCCTGGAAGGCGGCGCTCCTCGCGAGCCCCACCACCATGTCGACGCAGGTGGCCGTCGGCAGCCGCTCGGTGTTGAGCGTGAGGTCGTAGAGCGTCGGGTCGCCCCAGTGGACGCCGAAGTGCTCCGACATGCGCGTGGCGCGGGCGTGATCGTCGACCTCGATCTCGTGGCGGGCGAGCTTCTCGTCGTCGGTCTCGAGCCGCTTCATGAGGCGATCGACGCGAATGTCCATCGGCGCGCACACGCGCACGCAGGGGATGTGGGCGACCGAGCGCAGGAGCATCGTGGCGCCCCAGCCGCGCACCAGCACGTCGCCCTTCACGGCGAGGTCCAGGACCTCCTCCGCGGTGAAGATGGAGATCGACTTCTCGTCGGCCGTCCAGCGCTCGAACGGCCCCGCCTTGCCCTCGCGAAGGCGCCGGATGAGGCTCTTCTTCACGTGCATCCGGCCGGCGACGACGTCGCCGACCTCGTGACGGACCATCTCGAGGCCGAGGGCCTCGCACACGCCCGCGGCCACGTCCGAGCCGAGGGTCGCCATTTCCTGCGTGAACGCGATCACCGCCATGTGCCGCCTCCTCCTGGGAGTGCCGTGTGGACGCCGCCTAGGCGCCGTTTCGCCCGCGGGCGAGGGTAATGAGCTTCGAGATCAGCGGCCAGAACAGCAGCAGCAGGGCCAATCCCGTGATCGTGCTGACCAGCGGATTCGCGAAGAACGCCGAGAGGCTGCCCTGCGAGCCGAGCATCGCCTGGCGGAAGGAATCCTCCGTGCGATCGCCGAGCACGAGCGCGAGCACGAGCGGGGCCATCGGGTAGTCCAGCTTCTTGAAGACGTAGCCGAGGATGCCGAAGCCGACCATGAGCCAGACGTCGAACATCGAATTGTGGACCGTGTAGGCGCCGATGGCGCAGATCACGAGGATCACCGGCGCGATGATCGCGAACGGGATTCGCAGGATGGAGGCGAAGAGCGGCACGCACGTGAGCACCACGATGAGGCCCACGATGTTGCCCAGGTACATCGAGGCGATGAGACCCCACACGAAATCGGCCTTCTCGACGAACAGGAGCGGGCCGGGTTGCAGGCCCCAGATGAGGAGTCCGCCCAGAAGCACGGCCGCCGTGGGCGAGCCGGGCACGCCGAGGGTGAGCATGGGCAGCAGGGCCGAGGTGCCGGCCGCGTGGGCCGCCGTCTCGGGCGCGACCACGCCCTCGACCTTCCCGGTGCCGAAGTGCTCACCGTCCTTGGACATCTTCTTCGCGAGTCCGTAGGCCATGAACGAGGCCGGCGTGGCCCCGCCCGGGACGATGCCCATGAGGCAGCCCACGGCCGAGGAGCGGATCGAAGTCTTCCAGTACCTCGGCAATTCCTTCCAGGTCTCGAGCACGACCTTCATGTTGAGCTTGGCCTGCGCCCCCTTGAACTCGAGTCCCTCCTCGATGGTGAGCAGGATCTCGCCGATGCCGAAGAGCCCGATCACCGCGATGAGGAAGTCGAAGCCCTTGAGCAGTTCGGTGAACTCGAAAGTCAGGCGCAGTTGGCCCGTCACGGTGTCGATGCCCACCGCCGCCAGCGCGAAGCCGGTCATCATGGCCACGATGGTCTTGAACGGCGTGCCCTTCGCCATGCCCACGAATGCGGAGAACGTGAGCAGGTAGACCGAGAAGAACTCCGGTGGACCGAACTTGAGCGCAAACCGGGCGATGACCGGCGATATGAAAGTGATGAGGATCACCGCCACCAGCGCGCCGACGAACGACGAGGTGAAGGCCGCCGTGAGGGCCGCCCCCGCCCGCCCCTTCTGCGCGAGCGGATAGCCGTCGAAGGTGGTCGCGACGGACCAGGGCTCGCCGGGAATGTTGAAGAGGATCGACGTGATGGCGCCGCCGAAGAGCGCGCCCCAGTAGATGCACGACAACAGGATGATCGCGGAAGTGGTTCCCCCGGGCTGCTGCGACATCGAGAAGGTGAGCGGCAGCAGGATCGCGACGCCGTTCGCCCCGCCCAGGCCGGGCAGGACGCCGATCAGCACGCCGAGCGTGACGCCGGCGAACATGAGCGCGAGGTTGAACCACGTCATGGCGACGGCGAAGCCGCCCATCAGGGACTGGATCTCTTGCATGGCGGCTCCGGGTCAGCCGAATCCGAAGGCAGCCTCGAGGGGACCCTTGGGCAGGGGCACCTTGAACCAGACCTCGAACAGGAAGAAGAAGAAAACCATCACGCCGATGCAAACGGGCAGGATGCGCGCCCAGGCGTACTTGCCCAGGTGCCACATGAAGAAGGCGATGAAGATGGCCGAAGCGACGTAGATGCCCAGGCTGAACCAGGGGTTCGCGATGAGCGCCACGTAGATGACCGTCGGGATCATCACGGTGAGGATCATGCGCAACTGACCCCACTCGACGAATGCGGCGCGACCCTTCTCGCCGAGGTTGAGCGCGCGGAAGATGATCGCCGCCGAGGACGCCACGATCAGCAGGCTGATGTAGAACGGGAAATAGCCCGCTTGCGGGCCGTCCTCCGCCCAGTCCGAGCCGAGCCGGCGACTGTCCCACATGACGATCGCCCCGAAAATCATGAACAGGCCCGCCATCACCAGTTCGGCCACGCGCATGGACGTGACCGGCCTTTTATCCTCCATGCTGTTCTTCTCCCCGGTGGTCATGTTGTATGCGTGAAAAGCGCGGGGGGCGCACTCGGCGCCCCCCGGAGGCTGCGAACTACTTCTTGCCCGGCGCGAGGAAGCCGGCATCCTTCATGAGGCCCAGGTGGAGGGTCTCCGCCTTGGCCACCCAATCCGAGTACTCCTTGCCGGAAATGGCCGTCTGGTTGAAGGCGCCGTCCTCCATGAACTTCTTCCACTCGGGGGTCTGGCGAACCTTTTCCATGAGGTCCACGTAGTACTTCACCTGGTCGGGCGTGACCCCGCCCGCCATGAAGATGCCGCGGAGCATCACGTAGTCGGTATCGACGCCGGCTTCCTTGCACGTCGGGATGTCGTTCCAGCTGTAGTCGCCGGCGATCTTGCCCTTGTACGGCATGCGCTCGTTGTCGAACACGCACAGGGGCTTCAGGTTGCCCGCACGCCACTGGGCCACGGCCTCGATCGGGTTGTTCACCGAGGAGTCGATGTGCTTGCCGACCAGCTGCGTGGCGACCTCGCCGCCGCCCTTGTAGGGGATGTACG
>Ga0138256_10005646_pt1 | contig 13223 bp, 10 predicted proteins | sample KNB2016incub_MG_FD_105486 | JGI IMG/M metagenome (GOLD analysis project Ga0138256, IMG submission 105486) | Active sludge microbial communities from wastewater in Klosterneuburg, Austria - KNB2014incub_MG | ecosystem: Engineered > WWTP > Activated sludge > Unclassified | place: Austria...
GCAAAACGGATGCCGCCTTTGCTGGGTCCGCGCACGTCGCTGTGCTGCACGCGGAAGCCGGTGTAGGTCTGGATTTTTCCGTTGTCGAGTTTGATCGGACAACTCACGGTCAGAATGCGTTTCGGCGTGGAAAGCACACCGCGCCACGTGTCGTCGAGTTCCAACTCGTCATACACGCGCGTGAAGTAGGTGTTCGCGTTCTGCCAGAACTTCGCGGGGCCTTCGTGGCTCTCTTTGGCCGCAAGGCGATTGGTGGAAGATTGCATCCCGGCTATCTGGCAGTGAGTCGCGCTGAGTTGCAAGTCCGCCGACACTTTCTCAATCAACTTTGTGGAACGGCGAGGTGTTCGGCCTGCTTGAATGAGTTGACAAAAGTATCGGCGAAGCGCAACGCATCGGCGCGCATTGTTTCGGATTCGAACGACGGCGCGGATGTCAGATCGATGTTGAGCAATCGGATCGGTGACGAGAGTTCAGCGAGGTTTTGCGGCTTAACCGGCTCTCGACGTGCGTTCCAACCAATCAAACCGACGAGAAAAATCGCGGCGATTGAGGTGGCGATGAGTGCATTGCGATTGAAGCGTGAAATGCTTGCGCGCGATTCAATTTGAATCGTCGACATGATCCGAGCGTGGCGCGATTCGGAAAACGCAGGGCGTTCAGCATCCGATTTAAGTTGTCGTGAAAGATCACTCATGGCTTGTTCTCGATTTCGATTTCTGAAAGCGCGGCGCGCAACTGGCGGTGCGCGCGACTGAGCAAAGTGCGGACTTTGACCCACGAACAATCCATCGCCAGCGCGATTTCTCTCGGCGAGAGGTCTTCGACGTGCCGTAGCCAAAGCGCCTGCAACTGATCTGGACTAAGCGTTCGTCGCGCGAGCTTCCAAAGACTTCCATCGTCATCGATCAACTTCGATTGATCGGTCAGTGTTTCCGGATCGATCGAAGTGATTTTCAATTTCCGTAGTCGCGCGCGATCGATTACCACATTCCGCGCAATCGAAAATGCCCAGGCACGATAAGTGAAGCGCGGATTGAATTTGTTACGCGAGCGATAGAGCTTGACGAAGGTTTCCTGCAGCGCGTCCTCCGCATCATGCGTGTTGTGAAGAAATCGGCGGAGGAAGCTGAGCAGGGGCGTTTGAAATCGGCGGACGAGTTCTTCAAACGCATCAAGATCGGTCCGAGCAGCCAGCGCGAGCGCTTCTTCGCTGCGCGGTTGCGCATCGACTTCAGCACTCGAAAGCCATGTGAGCGATTCGATTCGCATTGGTTCACTTCGTCGGATCAACCTTATCGATCAGCAAATCGAGCGCGTCGTTCTTGATCTCGATCCCCGTGAAAACTTCCGAGCCTTCCTGGGTGATTTTAACCAGCGGGGCGAGTTCGGCGAGCACGTTTTGCATTGGATCTTTCGGATTTTTTGGATCGGCTTCGGTGTTCATCAAGAAGAACGCCAGCGCGCCATCACCCAGCTTTGCCAACTGCTTCGCGCGCTCGGCATCGAGCGCGAGAACGCTCAACAACGCTCGCGTGTTGTTTTCGACTTGAGAAATCTCGAAGCGCGCATCGCGCATCGATCGGAACACCGGATTCTGCGCGCTGTCCGGCGCGCTCGAAATTTCAGTCGCGCCCGCAAACGCCCACGTGCCGGGAGATGGTGCTTTGATCAGCGAAGAGTTTTCCGGCATCGCTTTCTTCACATCATCCAGCACATCAAGCGCAAGCATCAGCGAACGCTTTTCCCCGCCCATGTAAATCGTCTGGGCATCCACCACGCACGCAAAAACTTCCTTGCGCGAGTCGGTGTCGATCCACGTCAACACCGTGCGATCGTCGTGCTTTTCAGTTTTGTATCCCTCTGCATTGGTCAACACCTGCTCGATCTTCGCGCGATCGAACGCAGCGCGCATCAGGATCAAACCGTCGTTGTCATCGCCGAGGCGCGTGCCGTACACGGTCAGGTCTTTGATGTCCGACTCGGGCATGAACCCGGCAACCGACACCATGAAGTCTTCAAACTTCTGATACCCCTCAAGTTTTCGCAGAATCGAAAGCAATCGATCGCCGAGCGCTGTTTGTCGTCCAGCTTCCAGATCAACGAATCCAACAAACTTCGCTTCGGCAGGAATCGTCTTCGGTTGAAACGGGCCTGCGCTCGCAGTGTTCCATGCAACCAGACTCACCAGCATTCCCGCGATCAATTTCGTGCGCATCAAAATCTCCTGTTGTTTTCAAACACGGATACGAATGGCGCGAACGATCTGTGACACAAAATTTGCGACCTGCGGGTATTTGCGGTTGAAATCGCGTGCATGGTGTCGAAGAACAATGCGCTGTCACTGCGATTTCTCGTTGCGATGGTGGTGCTCATTCCGGTGTTGGCGATCGCGGTGCTGTTGTTGTGGATCGGCAATTCGACCGCGCGACGATTGTCCGACCAACTGGGCGATCGCATGTTGCAAGGTGCCACGCGATCCGTCGGCGCGCAGGTGAAGGGATATCTCGCCGACGCGATGCGAACAGGCGACCTCTTCGCGCGGCGCGTCGAGCAGGGTTCACTTTCAGTCGATCAACTCGACGCGTGGCCGATGCCGATCCTCGACGTCCTGACTACCAACGCAGACATCGCTGCCATCACGCTCGGAAAACCGAACGATGATTCTGCTTATGTCCAACGCGTGGCGGGGCAACTCGAGGTTTGCGAAGCCTACGGAAACGAGACGATCGACAATCAATATGTGATCGATGAAAACGGCAAGCAAAGCGACACGCCCAACCGAACCTACGACTACCGCCCAACCTCGCGGCCCTGGTATCAGATTGCAATCAAAGACCAGTCGCCGCGTTGGACGCCGGTCTACACATGGTTCGCGCAGAGCAATACCGATGCGACCATGGGAACTGCGTACGTTGTGAAAACACACGATTCTGCCAGGAATTTCAACGGAGTGTTGTGCATCGACGTGACGCTGGATGGCTTGTCGGCGTTTCTGAAATCGATCGTGCCGAACCAGTCGAGCCTTTTGTTTTTGATCGACAACGAACAGAAACTGGTCGCTGCGTCGAGAGGACAGATGACGCGCAACGGCGATCGAACAACGCTCGGCGGGAGCGATGATCCGGTGGCGTCGGCGATCGGGCATGCTCTAAATGTTGGTGGACAGGCGGATCCAACAGCCAAGCCGGATCATCGCCTCAACATCAACGGCGAATTTTATCGAGTGCGGATCGAGAACATCGCCCCGTATCCCGGTATCGAATGGCAAGTGATCGCGGCGCTTCCCGAGCGGGAGTTGTTTGCCGAGGCGCGCGATACGCAGAAGCGATCGATTTTGCTGGCGCTCATCGTGGCAGCCGGCGGCATCGTGCTGGCAATTTTTCAGGCGCGGCGCATCTCGCTGCCGATCGTCGCCATCGAAAAACATGCAGACAAAATTGCAGAAGGGGATTTCGATTCTGAGATCAAAGTGCAAGGCGCGCGCGAGTTAATCTCGCTCTCAGAAAATCTCAACAAGATGTCGCACGATCTGAAGAATCGTGTCGAGCTGATGCAGTCGTTGAAGCTGGCGACGCAGGTTCAGCAAAGTCTCTTGCCTCGAGCGAATCCGACTTTGGCGAATCTCGATATTCACGGAGTGAGTCGATACTGCGATCAGACCGGCGGGGACTATTTTGATTTCATCGAACTAGGCGAAAGCCCGACGGGTGAGTTGTTGATTGCAGTGGGTGATGTGATGGGCCACGGCATCGGCAGCGCGATGTTGATGTCGAGCGCGCGCGGCGCGCTGCGTGCGGCGCTGATGGAAAACATCAACGCCGCCGAAGTTCTTTCGCGCGTCAATCGTGTGCTGGAGCAGGCTGGTTCGGGATTGTTCATGACGATGACGTTGATGCGTCTGAACATCGAAGCCGGGACTGCGGTCTGGGCGAGCGGCGGACACGATCCGGCGATTGTCTACGACCCGCGCACCGACAAGTTCCGCGACCTCGACGGCGCCGAGCCGCCGCTCGGGATCATTCCCGACATGGTCTTCAATCTTTACTCAGCAACGGATTTGCACGGCCCGCTCATTTTGATGATCGGCACTGACGGCATCTGGGAATCACGCAACGAAGCTACGGAGTTTTATGGCAAGGAGCGCATGATGGAGATCGTGCGCAAAAACGCTCATAAAACCGCCAAGCAGATCGGCGACGTGCTGGAGGCGGATCTGATTTCGTTCCGCGGGAAAGCGCCGATCCTTGATGACGTGACTTTTGTGATCGTGAAAATGTTGTGACGACAAAAAGTAGATCGTGGAAATCGCGCAGCGAGGTGTCATGTAGAAATGCTTCTACATTCCACAATCCACAATCAACCGTCCACATTCCACAATCTAAATTTTATCGCCGCGTTCGACGCATCATCGCGATCGCGCCAACGCCAATCAGCATGATCGAAGTCGGTTCCGGCACGACCGGATACATGAACTGTCGAATCCCATAATCATCATTTGAAAGCGGTGTGAGATTGCCGACCGGATTGCCGGCAGCGATGCCGAGGCCGAATGATTCCATCAGGATATTTACACCTGATGTGCCGATGGCGGCGTTGGAGACATTGTAGCGCTGAAGGCCGATCGATGCGCCAGGGTCGAGCGGATCGACCATCGCTGCCCACGAGTTAGTGAGCGTGGCGAGTGGATCGTTTGAGTCGTAGTTGTCATCGATGAACGCGCCGGGATTGATGCTGCCTTCGACATCCGCCATTCCAATCGCGTGGCCGATTTCGTGCGAGAGCAGTCGGCGGAAAAAATCGAGCGAGTAGACGGCCTGTGGGTTGCTGTTGATTGCAATGTCCGCGCCGGAGATCGGCCCGCCGTCGGGATAGTTGGTAGTGCCGGAAGTGAGAGTCACATCATCGAAGATGGCATCGAAATATGTTTCACCTTGCGTGCTGCCATTTCCGGGATTCCAAAAGCCGGCGTCGGTGTCACCAAAAAGATCGATCTCCGCGCCGGCTGGGTTCACGCCACCACCGGATCCGCCAACACCGACAACGGTCGTGTTAAAATCCGAGACAAACGAAAGCGTTGAACCAAGTCCGCTTACTGGGTCGACAACAGTCCACGCATCAAACGCTTGTTGAACTGCAGCCGAGAATTGTGGAACCGTCGGAACCGTGTTCCAGGTGAAGAGATCACGATAGGCTTCGAATGATCCACCTTGCAGGGAATAGCGCAGCCCGCCATCGAGCGACCGTTCGCGTCCACTGATAGTTCGTGGCGCAGCATCCCACCGAAATCCGCCGCCGATCGTGGCGCCGTCGTAACCGAAAATCGATCCGGCTTCGGCTTTTTGGGTGGAAATCAGACTGATGGAAGCGACGGCGAGAAGAAGTGAGGTCTGGAATCGACCCGACGAACGATTGACTTTCTGCATTTTCGGCCTCTCCTTGAGTGTTCAAATCGGCTGCCAAAATTGGTGCAGCCGTCTCCGTTGGCGAATGTCTGCGATCGGGTTAAATCCGTCAAGCAAAATCCGCTGGATGATTCGTTTTCCGTTCACCGCTACGATTCGCGCTCCAAAGAATTGAAGGATTTCATGGATTTTACCTACCTCGATAACAACGCCACCACACAACCAGCGCCCGAAGTTGTGGACGCGATAAACGATGCGCTGACGCAGAACTGGGCGAATCCGAACAGCGTGCATCGGTTCGGCCAGATGGCGCGGCGGTTGGTGGATGAATCGCGCGCGAGCGTTGCGCGACTAATTGGTTGTCAGGATGCGGAGCTGTTTTTCACCGGCTGTGGCACGGAGTCGGTCAACACCGCGATCCGTGGTTTGCTGCTCGGGCGAACGCCGCGACGAAAAATCATCACCAGTTCCGTCGAACACTCCGCAACGCGCGAGTTTGTTGCATCACTCGGACGTGATGGCTTTGAGATCGTCTCGATCGATGTCGATCAATCGGGTCATCTTGATCTCGATTCATTTACAAAACATCTCAATGACGACGTCGCGCTCGTGAGTCTGATGTGGGCGAACAACGAGACCGGCGTGTTGTTTCCGATCAAGCAACTGGCGGCGCTGTGCAAAGAGAAGAAGATCCCGATTCACACCGACATGACGCAGTGCGTCGGAAAAATTTCGGTGGATGTCGTCGATCTCGGCGTCGATTGCGCGAGTTTCGCCGCCCATAAATTTCACGGGCCGAAAGGAGTCGGCGCTTTGTACACAAGACGAGGCGTGAGGCTGCGTCCGTACATCATCGGCGGGCCACAGGAGCGCGGTCGAAGAGGTGGGACCGAAAACGTCCCCGGCATCGTCGGCATGGGCGTTTCCGCGCGACTCGCACGCGAGCATCTTGGTGAGATGGATTTAGTTCGAGAAAAGCGCGATCGTCTCGAATCAAACATCCTCGAACGTATTCCCGATTCGAGAGTCAATGGCGATCGAATCAATCGAGTTCCGAACACGACGAACATCGGCTTCGCCAAGCTTCAGGCCGAAGCGATTCTGCTTTTGCTGAGCGAGCAGGGCATCTGCGCGAGCGCGGGCGCGGCCTGTTCAAGCGGATCGCTCGAACCGAGTCATGTGTTGAAGGCGATGAACATCGATCCGGTTTATGCGTTCGGCGCGATTAGATTTTCACTCAGCCGATTCACGACCGACGCAGAGATTGATCGATGTCTCAATGTTCTTCCCACCGTGATCGAGAAACTCCGCAAGGTGATGCCGATGGGGGTTTGATACTTGATACTCGTTACTTGATACTTGTCGCGCGCTGAGAACATCGATCAAACCTCGCCAGGCAAGATCAACCAGTAACAAGCATCCAGTATCAAGTATCGAAATGTCCGGAGGTTCCTCGTGATCGTCGTAATGAAACCGCAGTCGAGCAGGCAGGAAGTCGATCATGTTGTTGCGCTCGTGCGCGAACTTGGACTGAAAGAGCACGTGATTGCCGGCACAGAACGCACCGTGATTGCGTGCGTCGGCAACGAGCGATTCAAAGAGCTGACTCGACTGGAAACGGCCGCGGGCGTTGAGCGCGTCGTGCCGATTCTCGCGCCGTACAAGATGGCGAGCAGCGAGGTGAAGAAAGAGCGCTCGCGCGTGGCGATGATCACCGGCCGGCCCGACACCGAAATCGGCGGAACAAAAATCGGCGTGATTGCCGGGCCGTGTTCGGTGGAGAGTAAAGAGCAGATCATCGAAGTCGCCCACGCGGTGAAAGAAGCCGGTGGGATCGGCTTGCGCGGCGGGGCATTCAAACCACGCACGAGTCCGTATGCATTTCAGGGAATGGGGATCGACGGCTTGAAGCATCTCGCCGAAGCGCGCGATCGCACTGGGCTCGCCATCGTGACCGAAGTCATGAGCATCGATCAGATCGATCCAGTTTGTGAATATGCCGATGTGATGCAGGTCGGGGCGCGAAACATGCAGAACTACAACCTGCTTAGCGCGATCGGCGAGAAGCGAAAACCCGTGTTGCTCAAGCGCGGCCTGAGCGCGACACTCGAAGAATTTCTACTCGCCGCCGAGTACATCATGGCCAGAGGCAACGATCAGGTGATGCTCTGCGAGCGCGGCATCCGAACCTTCGAAGAATACGTGCGCAACACGCTTCCGCTTGCGATCGTCCCTGAACTTCATCGCGTGAGTCATCTGCCGGTCGTCGTCGATCCGAGCCATGGCACGGGCAAAAGCTATCTCGTACCCGCGATGTGCAGAGCCGCCGTTGCTGCCGGCGCGGATGGGTTGATCATCGAAAGCCACGAGGACCCCGAACACGCGATGACCGATGGCGCGCAGAGTGTCACACCCGAAGTGCTCGGGCAAATCGTCCGTGATTGCCGGCGAATCGCGCTCGCAGTCGATCGGGAGATGTGAGCGGAGTTCAAACTTCATCCGAAATCCTCATGATGGGGTCAGGAGAAATCACGGATGAAAATCGGCACGTATTACTATCCCGAACAATGGCCGCGCGAAGATTGGGAAAAGGATTTCGATCGCATCGTTTCGATGGGTCTACAGATCGTTCACCTGGCGGAGTTCGCCTGGGGATCTTTGGAGCCGGCGCGCGATCGTTTTGAATTCGGCTGGCTCGATCGCGCGCTTGAACTCGCGCAGGAACGAAAGCTCGACGTCATTCTTTGCACACCGACCGCCATCATTCCGATCTGGATGGTGGATGAACAATCGGACGTGTTGTTCACCGGCCAACGATTCGGCGGGCGTCGACACGCGAATCATCTGCATCCGTTCGTGAGCGAGCGATCGAAGAAAATCGTCGAGGCGATGGCCAATCGGTACGGAAATCATTCGTCCGTCATCGGCTGGCAGATCGATAACGAAGTGAACATGCCGTTCGATCAAAGCGAACACACACGCCGCGCGTATCAGCAGTGGCTCAAATCGAAATACGAAACGATCGAGAGTGTGAACGATGCTTGGGGCTGCGCATTCTGGAACACGTTCTACACCAGCTTCGAACAGATCCGGCTCGCGCCGAGTCGCGATCCCGAATATCGAAACCCGCACGAGTGCGTCGACTCATCACGATTCCTCAGCGCATCGCTCGCAGAGTATTCGCGCATGCAGGCGAAGATTCTCAAACCGAAGATCGGCGCGCGATGGATCACCACGAACTTCATGCCGTTTCATCCGGATACGAATCCATCCGATTTTTCCGATCATTTGTCGCTCTTTTCGTGGGACACCTATCCGATCACCGGCTGGGGAAAAGAATTCAAGGACGAGCGTTTCCGCATCAGCGATCCATCCGCGGTCGGCGTGATTCACGATCAGATGCGATCGTTCACCAACCGCTGGGCGCTGATGGAAGTGCAACCCGGTCAGGTCAACTGGAGTGGATATCCTGTGCGACTCATGCCCGGCGCAGTTCGCTTGATGCTCTGGCAGGCGATCGTCAAGCAATGCGAGTTCATCACCGTCTACCGATTCAAGCAGCCACGGTTCGGTGTCGAACTCTTTCACGATGGACTCGTGCAATGGGATGGTGAGACACCGAGCGCCGGCGGGCTTGAATTCATGCAGACGATTGAAGATGTGAAGAAGCTGGAAAAATCCGAACTGATGTCATCGAGCACTTACGCGCCGCTGATGCCCGATCCGGAAATTCCCGAAGTCGGTTTGTTCTACAATCAGGATCAACACTTCAACTACCTGAGCCAGCAGCAATCAAAGCGCTGGAGCCTCCCAAAACTCGTCACCAACTATCACGCTGCGATCGAGCGCGTTGCGCTGCCGGTGCGCGTCGTGCAGGAATCGTCCGATTTTACCGGCCTGAAACTGCTCGTCGTGCCGGGCGCGTCGATGATGGATGATTCGTTTATCCAAAAACTTTCCGACTACGTTCGCGCGGGTGGACATCTCATTCTCACTGCACGATCAGCCATGATGGATCACAACGGAAGAATCCCGCAGGGGCTTTATTCAAGTCGTCTGTACGAATTGATCGGCGCAAAAATCACTGGCTACGACTCGCTTCCCGATGAAACATTCGGCGAGGTGGAGTTCGATCGAAAGAAACATCGCTGGGGCGCGTGGGCAGAGATGATCGAGCCGACCACAGCGCAGGCGCTCGGAACTTTCACCGATCAGTTCTACGCATCGTCGCCAGCAGTGATTCAAAATCAGTTCGGATCGGGGACGGTGACGTTTGTCGGTGCGATTGATCAAGGATCATTGAGCGATGCGGTTGTTGAATTCGTCGCCAAGCAAATTGATTTGCCGGTCGAAGTGTTGCCGCGAAGAACAAGGTTGCATCGGATGAAGGGCGCGAGCGTCTTCCTGAACTTCAACGACAAAGCCGTGACCGCGCCGGCGGGGGGCGATGCGAAATTTCTGATCGGTGAGCGAAGAGTTGCGGCAGCTGGGGTTGCGATCTGGACGCGATGATTGATGAAGGCGACTTCAGGCCGATGCTCGCTGTGAAGTTATTGCCCGATTTCACGGCTCAAATTGAGTTCGTGATAAATCCTCCGCATGACTTCCACGCGAAAAGGATTCACGCTTGTCGAACTGCTCGTCGTCATCGGCATCATCGCGCTCTTGATTTCGATTCTGATTCCCGCACTCAACTCCGCGAGAAAATCGGCGGCGCAGGTGAAGTGCCAGTCGAACCTGCGCCAGATCGGCCAGGGGTTTTACATGTACGCGAATCGGTACAAGGGCACATGCCTGCCCGCGCGGATGCCGAATCTCGGCGCTGCCAACAATCTTTATGATGTGGGGAACGGAACAGTCTGGCGTCCGCGCTGGTACATCACGATGGGGCAGGCCGCGGGCTTCTACGCGTTCAACGATCCGCCTCCGAACGATGTTGATGCCGCGCTCGACAACTCGCGCCGGGTGACGAATCAGGTTTTCTTGTGTCCGACGGAAATCGAGCGCGACAACAATCGGAATTTCACGTACGGATACAACTTCCAGTTCCTCGGCAACACGCGAAACAAAACCGGCACGCCGAGCGGACAGTTTCGACCGATCAATTTTCCGGTGAAGATCACCTCGTTGAAAACCGCAGACACGGCCGTGGCTGCCGATGCGATGGGAACGGCATCTGGCAAACCGAAATCCGCGCGAACCGTCTACCGAGTTGATGGAGCGGGGGATCTCTTCGCGCACGGAAATCACGCGTGGTCGCTCGATCCGCCGCGCGTGAATCCTGCCGGTGACTACTGCGACGACAACGCACGCGCGCCCGAGCATCGCTCCGCACCCGATCCCCGGCATCGAGGCAAAGCGAGCGTGCTGTTTGCCGATGGACACGTTGCGATGTTCCGACTGGATGAACTCGGCTACGTCGTCAATGGCGATGGAAGCGTGGCGGCGAACGATCCGGCGGCGTCGAATCGGTTGTTCAGCGGGAAGGGGAAGGATGTTGATGCGCCGGCGTTGAATTGAGATTGCCGCTTGCGGCTTAGCACTCAGAATCGCGCCAAACGAACTGCTAAGCCGCAAGCGGCATGAAGTCATCGCTGATTCGTCATCACTTCAAATCCTCTCGACGAATCTCGTTTCGTGATGAGTGAGACGATTACAAGAACCATCCACGCAAGTGGAATCGTCACGAGTCCTGGCTGACTGAACGGAACGATCGCGCGCGTGGGATCGAGTCCGTAGAGTTCCTTGTACGCCGGCGCGGACATCAACAACCACACGAGCGAGCTGACAAGTCCGACACTGATCGACGCCACGATCCCCTGACGAGTCGTCCCGCGCCAGAACAACAGCATCACGAGCGCCGGCAAGTTGGCACTCGCTGCAACATTAAACGCCCAGCCGACGAGGAATGTCACGTTCAACGGCTTGAACCACACGCCGAGAATCATCGCGATCACACCGACCACGATCGCTGCGATCTTGGCGGTCTTCACTTGCTGGCGATCTTCAAGTCGCTCGCCACGAAAGTATTCCGCGAGATCGCGCGCCACGGCGCCGGCCGCTGCCAGAATCAATCCCGAAACCGTTCCGAGCACCGTCGTGAACGCGATCGCTGTGATCCCCGCGAACATGAATTTTCCGAACGTCTTCGCGAGCAGTGGGGCGGACATGTTGCTGTCGTTGGGGTTCAGGTTTCCGCTGACCATCGCGCCCAGGCCGATGTAGAGCGTGAGCATGTAGAAGAACCCGATCGCGGCGATTCCGACGACGGTGGATTTGCGTGCGCTGGCGGCGTCTTTCACGGTGTAGTAGCGAATCAAAATGTGCGGGAGCGATGCCGTTCCACAAAAGAGGGCGAGCATGAGGCTGATGAAGTCGAGCTTGTCGGTGAGCTTTGGTGAGCGGATGCCTTTGAAGGTGGGGGAGCCGCCGGGGAGGAGGAGTTCACTGACGAATGTTGGATCGCCACCCGAATATGCGACGGGGGATGTGGTATTCGAACTTTGTGTAGGAAGATTTGTATTCCACACAACAATTTCCGTGGAAGAGATTCGATCGATGTACTCGATCGGATTGAGCGAACCTGTTTCTTTCTCCAATCCTCTCTGTCCCCAGATTCGGTAAACCTGGCTTCGAGAACTTGGCGTGCCACGCAAGTGACGAGTGTCTTCAGCGCTTCGATATGGCGAGAGTGCTCCCTCGACTTCGTGGGTTCGAATCCCCCGATTCAAAATTATCCCCACCAACACCGCACAGAAAATCACCAGCAGCGAGCCCTTGATGAACTGCACCCACGTCGTGCTCACCATGCCTGCGGTCGTGACGATCAGCATGACCACGCCGCCGACGACCACCACGCCGAGTGCATGATCGAGAGAAATCCCATGCCACGGCATGTCGGGGAGATCGAGCAGCGCTTTGAGCAGCGAGCCCGCGCCGACCATTTGTGGGATCAGGTAAAAGACCGAAACCACGAGCGTGCTGATGGCGGCGGTCAGGCGAATCCCGCGACTGCCGAACTTGGCGTCGAGCGCGTCGGCGAAGGTGTACTTGCCGAGTTTCTTGATCGGCTCGGCGATGACGAACAGCGCAACGACCCAGCCGGCGAGAAATCCGATCGAATACAAAAACCCGTCGTAGCCAAAGAACGCGATCATCCCACAGATGCCGAGGAAACTTGCCGCGCTCAAATAATCACCGGCGAAGGCGATGCCGTTCACGAACCATCCGACCTGCCCGTGAGCAGCGAAGTAGCCGGCGCTGCTCTTTGCTTTCCGTGCGAGCCAGAAGGAGAGGCCGAGCGTGAACGCGGTGAAGAGGAGGAAGATGGTGATGGAGAGCGATTTGTCGGACATGATTTGTCTCGATCTGCATCAACCAAAATGAGCCGCGCACGAAGTTAGCGGAAACGGCGCGATTCGGGCACTCCCGACTCAGTTCATGCGCGGCTCCGTACCGAGTATGCGCATACTTCGCCAACTGCGAATCAGGCGGATGAGGGTGATGATCCAGGGGATTGCGGCGAGGGTGAAGAGGGTTCGGTCGCGGATGCCGACTGTCCACTTTGCCGCGCCGAATATGTTCATTTTGTAGATGGTGATACCGGTAGTGTTACTTCCATAACCCCTCAACGGTGCATTCGCGCTGGGAGATGTCCGGATAGGGCCGGAAACATAAATCCAACCATCATCCCAAAAGAAAGAAAATGGAGTACTGAAGGTTCCATCACCAATCAAAAACTTCCTTTGATTTTTCGTTGTTGCCCAAAATAATCCAATCCCCATCACAACAACCGTCGCAATCAAAGACATCACCACA
>Ga0138256_10005648_pt1 | contig 13221 bp, 13 predicted proteins | sample KNB2016incub_MG_FD_105486 | JGI IMG/M metagenome (GOLD analysis project Ga0138256, IMG submission 105486) | Active sludge microbial communities from wastewater in Klosterneuburg, Austria - KNB2014incub_MG | ecosystem: Engineered > WWTP > Activated sludge > Unclassified | place: Austria...
CTATTGTTGTTACTGCCAATTACTGAAGGATTAGAACTAATCACACGAATTCTGTATCCTGCTCCTGCTGCAGTACCTACAGGTATCTGACAATTAATTGTTCCGGCAGTGGTAGAAGTAAGTGTGCCAATGTTCACAGGGCTGGCAAATGAACCGCTGGAATTTGAAAGTTGTGCTGTAAATACATTACCGGCATTGGCTGCAGCATCAACAGTGTAAGAAACATTTAACAATGTACCTTTACAAAAACTTAATGGTGAAACCGGTGATGTGGTTATTGTTGTTAACCCGGTTGAAGTTGTAATTGTAAAATTTGTATTACTGATGTCGAAGAAAATATTTCCAACCGCTTCAACTTTTACTCTTGCCGTTGTTGTTGAAATATTAGGAACTGTAATGGTCTGGCTTCCATCATTAGGAGTAGTGGCTAATAAAACTGTTGGGTAGGTATAACCACCATCAGTACTTAATGAAATTTTCACGTTAGCAGTATTGATACCACTTCCTGTTGTTCCACTAACATTCCAGGTTACTGTTTGTGTGCTATTGCCAGCCCAGGTTACAGCTGTGTTTGGCGCAGTAACTGCGAAAGCGCCACCTGCGTTAACAACTGTCACAATTAGGTTAGTGTCAGGATGCATGATGCCACCGCCACCGGTACGGCTGTCGCGTGCAGTTAGTCTGAATTTTAAAGTACGTGCCTGATTAGGTAGCAACTCTCCTACTGTTGTTGTGTTATTTACCACATCAGACATTTGCGGAAAGGTGCGTGATGGGCTTGTGGTAGGTGGAAAAGGACGAAACATTGGTGCCGTAGTTGACTGTACATTCCATGCACCCGCAGAACCCAAATCGCGTTCTTCCCAAGAATAAGTTAGTGCATCACCATTTGCATCAGTTGCAGCTCCTGTCAAAACAAATGGTGTGCTGATAGGAATTGAACAGTTATTACCCATATTGGTAACTACAGGCGCTGTATTTCCTGTAGAAGTTGTAACCGGACAGGAGTTTCCTCCTCCTGTATTTGAAAAAGTTATCATCTGATCAAGGCTGTAGCCATGAAAATAAGCTATACTGTGTGGTGCAAGATTATCGCTTCCGCAAATTCCGGCATAAGCCTGAATGGTAATGCCACTACCGGGTTCATAAGCTGCCGTAGAAGATCGGTTGCCATTGCAACTTCCTGTTGTGCTGTTAAAAGTATGATCACCTCCAAACTGATGACCCATTTCATGAGCTACATAATCAATATCAAATCCATCTCCTGAAGGAGCGCTATTTCCGGTTACACCTTTTGCTTTATTGGAACTGCTACATACACAGCCCAAATAAGCCACACCACCACCACCTGTGCTGAATACGTGACCTATATCGTAGTTTGAACTGCCAATTACATTATCACAAGTAGTTTGATTCTGGCTCAACATTGTTGAGCCATTGTTGTTGGTAAATGGATCCGTTGACGAATTGGTATAAACAATCAGGTTGTTGTTGGCAACCATGATCATGCGAATTGAAAGTTCTGATTCATACACACCATTTACACGATTCATTGTAGTAGCCATTCCTGCCATTGCACCCGATACGGTTCCTCCATAAAATGCTGCATACTCACCTGTACACGCTAATGCAAGCCTGTAGGTTCTTAGCAGTGTACCGTTGGTACGCTGCACTGTATTACTAACTGTATTTTGTATTTCCATTGCTGTTTCGTCAGCTAGAGAGCATTCAAAAGAGTTTTGTCTGACTAAATTTTTTCTCTCATAGCTCATGTAATAATTTACCGTATTTTGATTATAAGGATCAATATAGACATCGCCTTTTGAAGAACGAATCATGGCATGAAATCCAAATTGTGTTACATCCAATTTGATGGTTGATGTAACATCGTTAATGCCCTTACCGGTGTATGTCTTTATTTGTGGAAATTTGGCAGCCAAATCAGGGTGCATGATGTTATATTGAAAAATGCTGAAACGCTCAAAAGAGCCATCAGGCATTGGCACTTCAAGCATCAATCCGTTGGTAAGATTTGATGTTTGAGAAGGCTCCGGTTTTGCGGTATTTAAATACTGTTGTAATAAATTTAAATCGAGATTAAGTGCTCTGTAGCTTGAAGGTACAGTTAGTCGTTCACCGGAAACCGGAATAGAAGATACCTCACGCCAGAAATTTCTAGAATCCTGAGCGTTGAGGACATAGGTTGCTTGTATGATGAGCAATGCCGTCATCATTGTTTTGAAAATACCCTTCATTTGAAAATCGTTTTTTATTATACTTTGAAACAAAATTCCTTAAAAAAACCATTATTAGCAAAGGTCGAAGTAATAAATGCACAAAAAGAAGTATCGTATGCAAAATACATTAGTTGTTTTGGAGAAGTCAGGGGAATCAGAATAGCGTGCTTAGACATAACAATATAAAAACCTGCTGCCGAAAGAAAGATGTTAAACAAAAAAAATTATTTCCAGGCTTTTACGATGAGGCCGGTGCCCGTAGGATGTGTCATGTTTACATCAAAATAGTTTAACACAAAACAAATTGGATAAAACAACAGATAATAGAATGGTAAAACAACAAAAAAGGCTTTGGTATATCCCAATGCAGAGATAGGATATTTCATGGATAAGCGCCAGGATATTTTTCCAGGAGTACCGTAAGAATATTTTGCTTCGGCACGGCTAAAACCATTTCGTAGCAGCTTTGCTTTTATATCGTCAATATTATAGCCATCGCGAACATGCTCTTCGATGAAAGATTGCTGGTCATCACCATGAACATCACTACCGCCCTGATCGCTTGGTGTTGAAATGACTAACATGCCTCCGGTTTTAAGCGATGCCGAATAATTTCTGAACACCTGTTCATCTTCAAGAATGTGTTCCATTACATCAACACAAACAACAAGATCGTAAGTTGAAGGTGATTGGTATTTTGTTAAATCTTCTATACCAAATTGTACGTTCTTATATCCTGCTTTATGAAAAAATGCATTACAATCACTAACTTGTTCTTCTTTTACATCTACTGCATATATTTTCCAATTCTTATTTCGCGAAGCAAGCCAGTAGGTGTATTGTCCAAAACCCGATCCTGCATCTAAAATATTTGCATTATCACCATATAATTTTTCCCACTGCCTTAGCTCTTTATGAATATGCCAGGCACGCAAGAGAAGTAAATCGAGTAAACGGTAAAATGTTTTTCTTAAAAATGGTGATTTATTAAACACCTCACCCAGTGAGCGTTTTATAGGATCGTATTGCATTCAGTGTGTCAGTCTTCCTTTGGGTCGTTTTTATGAATTTCTTTAAACAACTGTTCAATATGCTCTGCATAGTCTAAGCTTTCATCATTAAAAAATTTGAGCTCCGGGATATGCCGTATTTGATTTCGGATTCTGTTGCCTAACTTTCTTCTGATGTCGTGCATCTTATGATTCAGGTTACTTACTATCTGTTCGGCATCTTTTTGCTTGAACAAACTTAAACGCACATAGGCAATACCAAGGTCTGGTGTTACTCTGACATTGGTAACAGTAACAAAAGCATTTCCATAAAACGAACTGCCTTCGAGCTGAAACAAACTACTGATTTCTTTTTGCAACATTCTTGAAATTTTCTGTTGCCTTGTGCTATCCATTAAATCATACTTAAATTAAACTTATTTGATTTCGCCAAGCTTGCTTGTGAGAAGCTGAATGGCAGTGCGCTGACTGTCTATTTCACTCTTCTTCTTGTTCAGGTCATTTTCCTTTTTGTAAACATCGTCTTCTGCTTTTTTGATATTATCCTTATATTTTTCAATATCGCTGCGCAAAGTTTTAATATCTTTTTCTACAGAGCCTCTGTCGCTCTCCATCTTACCCAACAATTTTTCTGCATCTTTTAGTTGCGCCTGAACTGGTGCTTTTGTAGTTTCAACTGCAAAACTTTTTACCATCTGCTCTGCTGCTCCATACTTGGTGGCATCAACAGATGATGATAAATAAGCTCCTCCCAAATCAAAGGCAACCATCACTTTAACACTGTTGTCTGATTTGTTTTCTTCAAAACGAGCGTAAATGTCAACAGGATTGTTTCCCCAGTCTTTTATCAAAACATTGTCGGTAAAAGTTTCTTCTTTACCTGCTGTTACTTTTTTACTCTTTAAAGATTTCATATAGGTTGTCCAGCTATTGGTTACATCTTTAAGGCTGTTGTTAAAGCAAGTTGTAACAATTGCAGGCTGCTGTCCGGTAGAGAATGTTGATGTTTGCTCAGCTACAGTAAGAACTTGTGCCGAAGTAATTGTGTGCGCAAAAAACAATGCTGCCGCTAAAAATTTTTTCATACTTTTTTTGTTTAAAAATAATGATACAAAGGTAGTAAAAATGACACTTCGCACTGAAAGTACGGTGATTAAAATCATTAACCTCATTGAAACTGCTCTAAAGTTTATCAAGCCTCACTCTATAAGTATATCCTAACCTCACAAACCACGAATTTTGAATACTCATAGCGCTTTGTGAATCTATATTCCGATTCTTTGTTCCCAGAACAAACTTTCTGAAAACAGAATGTCCGGTTTCTAAAAACAATACATTGTTCTTCTTAATATAAAAATCTGCTGCAATTCTAAGCAAGTTGTCATTGGTTCTTAGGTAATAGCTGTCGTCCTTTCGGTAAGAAAGTGTTATGGTTTTAAGCGAAATTAAAAAATGTAATTTGTTGATGACGGCCTTATACTCTCCGTTGAGCGAAGCAGGAAGAATACCCCATAAATTCCATCGTGGTGTTATACGATAATCTATTCCGAGAAGTGGCAAAAAATAGGGACCGAAAAATTCACTATTATAATATATTCCAAGTTTGTAACTAATTCGTTCTGAAGGATGATAGGTTTGTAAAACCGCTCCTCCTATCTGATAGCTGTCTTTTTGTAACCAATATTTACTTTCAGAAATAGATTTTGGAATAAAAATAAAGGCTGTTTTAAAACGTTTGTTTTTCCACTCATGCTGCCATGTCAGTGTAAGCTGTCCACTCATATAATGTTTATCTTGCTGACGCAATCTGAAAACGAACCTGTCAAAAGAGGGATTAATGATAAAAATATTGTTACCGTTTTTTATAGGAAGCGTCAGGAAAAAATTGGTGTATTGAAGTGTTGAAGATTCATTGTTGGTGAATTTTAATGGACGATGATAACTATAGTTCAATGATGCAATGTCAATTAATGGCTGTGCCACTACCGACTGATTCAATACAAAAAGCAATAGAACTACAAGACGCATATTTATAGCTTATTTAATGCAAGATTAGCATTTGGGCTGCAAATTACCAACCTTTACAACCTGTTAATTTTTACTTTTGTTGTATATAATACTCAAACAATGTTTAGCATTTTTAAAAAAATATTGATTTTGCTTTTGTTGCCCTTCATTGCAAATGCACAATCGTTCAAAGCTTCCATTATTGCCGGTGTCAATGCATCACAAGTTTCCGGTGATGAATTAGGGGGGTTTAATAAAGCGGGAGTAATGTTCGGAGGCAGTACCTTTTTGTCTGTAACGCCAAAATCAGATGTTGCCATGGAGTTGTTGTTTATTCAGAAAGGAAGTAAAACTCCTACATCGAAAGACAACCTCAATGCCGACTATTACAAAATGAGTTTAAATTATCTGGAAGTGCATTTTAATTATACTTATCATGCATCTAAAAAAATAGGATTACATGTTGGTCCTACCTTTGGTGTACTGGTAGGTGAGAAAGAAGAAGATATAGCAGGAGAGTTGACAGAAAGACCAGAGTTTGAAAAAACAGAACTAGGTGTTGCGGGTGGGCTATCATTTCACTTCAGCGAGAAAGTTGGTTTGTATATGCGCTTGTCAAATTCGCTGTTGCCCATTCGTAAAATGGGTGCAGACACACGTTATTTTAAAAGCGGACAATACAATAGCGGTTTGGCATTTTTTCTTACTTATACTTTTAGTTCAAAAGACAAACAAAAGCAATAATGAAAAATAAAATAGTAGTTGCCGTTACCGGTGCCAGCGGTAGTATTTACGCATCAATGTTGTTTGATAAATTGTCAATGTTAAAAGAACAATTTTCAGATGTTGCAATAGTATTTTCAAAAAACGCAACAGCTGTGTGGCAACATGAATTAGGTAATGATTCATTTAAAACATTTTCTTTTAAAAGGTATGATACGATGGATTTCAATGCACCATTTGCATCTGGGTCAGCACAATATAATACTATGATTATTATTCCATGCAGCATGGGAACAATGGGAAGGATTGCTGCAGGAATTTCAAACGATCTGATAACACGCGCAGCAGATGTAATACTCAAGGAGCGCAGAAAACTTATTTTAGTTACACGTGATATGCCGTTGAATCTTATTCATATCAACAATATGAAAGCCATAACTGAAGCCGGAGGAATAATTTGCCCTGCATGTCCGTCTTTCTACAGCAAGCCGCAAACTATCAATGATGTGGCAGCAACAGTAGTTGACCGTGCGTTGGATCTTGCAGGATTTAGTTTAAACAGTTTCCGCTGGAATGAGTAAACAGCCTTCGGCATTTGATATGCTTTCCAATCTTATTTTCATCAGATTGCAGCAACTTAAACGCGAGTTGATTAGAACCGGATGGCTTTACAGTCTTATACTCTTAATCATTGTCGGGATTTTTGGATTTTTATTTTATCATTTGGTGCAAACACAAATTCATAGTTTTTATTTATCGGCTTTATTGATTATAACTGTGTATGCTATTCATAGTACCAGAAATGATTTGACATTTATCAAACAACAATTATGGAATCCGTATTTTATCCTGACATCTGAATACCTCTTGTTGACTCTTCCGGTTTTTATCTTGTTATTTGTAAAAGGTTTTTTTGCATCAGGATGCATAATAATTGCAGGTTGTCTCTTAGTAGCTTTAACTGTTCCCGGAAATTCAACAACCTTACTTTTTCCAAAACTTACAAGATGGATACCTTCAGGAATGTTTGAATGGAGGAGCGGTATTCGTAACTCTAAAGGTATTGCCGCAGTCTTTATTATTGGTTTGTATGCGTCCTGTTTTTTAAAGTTTTTTCCATTAATATTCCTGTGGTTAATCACCATATCAGTTGCCGGGTTTTATCAATTTGGAGAACCATTGTCACTTCTCTATTTACATGAAAATGCCAAACAACTGCTAAGAAGTAAAATTATTAGTTCTTTGTCACTTTACTTAAAGATAACTTTTATTCCGGTATTGGCGAATATATTTTTTCATCCTCAAATTTGGTGGGTTAACATACTGATTTATTCTTTATACACACTTGTTGTTATTTGTGCAGTGTTGATTAAATATGCTGTTTACAAACCCAATGAAAAACTAACAGCAGGAAGTATGTTGCTATCTATAGTTTCTATTTCACCGGCTCTTCCATTCACCATTCCTTTTCCCATAGTTGTTGCAACTATAAAGTATAAAAGCGCTCTTCAAAACTTAGATTACTACTTTCATGATCAGCATCAATAATCTGAAAATTTCTTTTGATAAACAACAGGTGATTAATATTGAAAAATATTATTTTAATACAGGAAAAACACTTGGTATTATTGGTCTTAATGGTGCCGGAAAAACAACTTTTTTTAATGCCGTATGCAAGTATTTAAAGCGTGATGTACAAGCCGTTTTGTTAAACGATAAACCATTTGAGCGTTGTGATGCAGCCTATCTGGAAACAACAAACTACTTTTATAATAACATTACTGCCGAAGAATATCTTTCGCTTTTTCCATCCAATAATTTACTTTTCAATAAAAAGAATTTGATTGAACTGCTTCAGTTAAAATCCAATGAGTTGATTGATACTTTCTCTACAGGCATGAAAAAGAAGCTTGCTTTGATTGCAATTATCTGTCAGGACAAACCGGTGTATATTTTAGACGAGCCTTTTAACGGATTGGATTTAGAATCGAATAAAATTCTGGAAATGCTGATTCAAAAACTAGCTGAAAATGGTAAAACAATATTTCTCTCATCACACATTCTTTCCCCATTGACATCATTGTGTGCTGAAATTCATTTGATTCAAAATGGACGTTTTGAAAAACAATTTCAGCCTGAACAGTTTAACGAAATTGAAAATGTATTATTTTCTAATTTCACCGAGAAGGTCAATTCAATTCTAAAAAAGTAATTTAGACAGTTACTTTCTCAAATGCTGCTTTAATTAATTGTTGTTGTTCTTCATCATGAGCACTGTGTGATCCTGTTGCAGGACTGGCACTTTCAACACGTGCAATAAGTCTTATGTTCAAATCCGGCATCATCCGTTTTATAAAACCCCATGCACCCATATTATCAGGTTCTTCCTGCAGCCAGATAATGTCATCTGCTTTTGAATATTTCCTTAGCAGTTTTTCAACCTGCTGATGTGGGAAAGGATAAAGCTGCTCAATTCTGATTAAAGCTATGTCAGAAATTTTTTCTTCTGTGCGATGCTGTAATAGGTCAAAATACACTTTACCTGTACAAAAGATTACACGCGAAACCTCATTAGCCTTAACTGTATCATCAATTACTTCACTGAATATTTTATCCGTAAAATCACTGATGGTAGAAACACAAAGCGGATGACGAAGCAAACTCTTTGGTGTAAATACAATCAAAGGTTTTCTAAAAGACCATTTAAGTTGACGTCTTAAAGCGTGGAAAAAATTAGCAGGTGAAGTACAGTTGGTAACAACCATATTATATTCTGCGCTTAGCGTAAGAAAACGCTCCATACGTGCGCTGCTATGTTCGGCACCTTGTCCTTCATAACCATGAGGCAGCAACATTACTAATCCATTCATACGATTCCACTTGTCCTCTGCGCTGCTCAGATACTGATCAATAATTATTTGTGCACCATTTCCAAAATCGCCAAACTGTGCTTCCCACAAAACCAAACTGTTGGGTGATGTAAATGCATAACCATATTCAAATCCTAAAACACCATACTCCGACAACAGCGAGTTGTAAATGTAATATCGTGCTTGCTTGTCTGAAATATGATTGAGTGGTGTATATTGCTCTTCAGAATCTTCAACACGAACAACAGCATGTCGGTGTGAGAATGTGCCGCGTTCACAGTCTTGTCCGCTCAAACGAACAGGAAACCCTTCATAAAGTAAGGTTCCATAAGCTAATAGTTCACCCATTGCCCAATCCAACCTGCCATCACCTTTTAACATTTCTTTTCTTTCACTGAAAAGTCGTGTTATCTTATTAAAAAACTTTTTATCTGCCGGAAGATCTGTAATTTTTTCTGCAATTGATAATAATACCTGTGACTTAACTGTTGTATCCGGAGACTGAACAAAATCTTCAGGAGTTGAAAAGCGGAGTTTACTCCATGCACCATCTTTAAAGTTAGGAACTTTTGTTTTCTCAACTTTTTTGGCAACACTTAATTTTTCTTCAAGCAATGCTTTGAATGATTTTTCCATCTCCTTCACCAGGTTTGTTTCTATCTCGCCTTGTGAAAGTAATTTCTGAATATAAATTTCTCTTGGGTTTGGATGTGAAGCAATAGCCTTATACAAAAGTGGTTGCGTGAAACGTGGTTCATCACCTTCGTTGTGCCCATATTTTCTGTAGCAAAGAATATCAATGAAAACATCACGATGATATTTCTGACGATATTCCATCGCCAATTTCACTGTGTAAATGAGCGCTTCAACATCATCGCCATTGACATGAAACACTGGTGACAAAGTTACTTTTGCAACATCGGTACAATAGGTACTTGATCGTGCATCAATATAATTAGTTGTAAAACCTACCTGATTGTTTATAATAAGATGTATAGTTCCTCCCGTAGAATAACCCTTGAGTAATGACATCTGAATAACTTCATAAACCACACCTTGTGCTGCTATCGCAGCATCACCATGAATCAAAATCGGTGCAATATCATCTGTTGTTCCCCCTTGAGCATCAATTTTTGAACGAACTATTCCTTGTACCAATGCATCTACTGCTTCGAGATGCGAAGGGTTTGGTGTTAATGAAATATGTACTTTCTTGCCATCATAAGTTTCAACATCTCCAGAATAGCCAAGATGATATTTTACATCACCACCAAAGGCATTATCTTCAAAAGCTTTTCCTTCAAACTCAGTAAAAATTTCATCATAGCCTTTATTGAGAATATTTGCAAGTACATTCAGGCGGCCTCTATGTGCCATGCCTATAACAAATTCTTTGATGCCCATTTTGGCACCAAATTCAATTACTGCATCGAGTGCAGGAATAGTTGTTTCGGCACCTTCGAGTGAAAAACGTTTCTGTCCAGCAAACTTTACATGTAAAAAATTTTCGAATGCAACAGCTTCGTTCAGCTTATTCAGAATTTTTCTTTTATCATCAATAGTAAACTCAAGGCTGTTTTTGCAGCTCTCCATTTTTTGTTCAAACCATTTTACTACTTCCGGGCTTCTGATATACTTATACTCCACACCAACACTGCGGCAATACGTGTCGCGTAGGTGTGCGATAATATCTGATAATGATGCTTTGCCAATTCCAATTTGATGACCTGCCTGAAAAAGCGTAGGCAGATCACTCTCAGACAATCCAAAATGCTGAATATCTAATGTAGGTTGATATTTCCTGCGCTCACGAACAGGATTGGTATCTGTAAATAAGTGTCCACGTTTGCGATAATCACTAATTAATCGCAATACCATAAACTCCTTTTCTATATGTGCTGCATTTGCTGCCGATACAACATTGCCACCATCAGGCGATTGGCTTTTCCTTGCCAGTTCAAATCCATCAAAAAAAGTCCGCCAGGTATGATCTATTGACTGCGGGTCTTTAAGATATGAGTTATAAAGTGCTTCTATCGCTACCGGATCAGCATTACCGAGGTAAGTACGTTTCTTTTCCACATTAAAAAATAACTGAATTCAGCGCACAAAGGTAGTCAATTTGCCGGTGTAAAAACTGATTTTGGTTAGCTCAATAGCCATTCTGTATTTAAAAACTCATCAATTAAACAGTTCGGTTAGTATATCAACACTTTGCAAACGAAAACCGTCCGGAAGATGCAGTTGATAATATTGTAATAAAACATTCATTAAATCTGTTCGCTGTTTATGATTAAATTGCGGATTATTGATTGATGAATTAAGACATTGATGTAATAAAAACGAAGTTGATGAATCAATGACATAGAGATGTGACGAGTTTTTTGAACTAAAATTACCATCCTTCAAGTCAAAACAAAGATGTTGCACATAATTATCTGTAGGTCCAAAACCAAGAAATGCGGATAGCTTTATCATAAAAAAAAGATGAAAATCAGGGTTGGCTGCTAATGAATTATCGAGTTGAACTATGCTATCAAACAAAAATCTGAAAAGTGCAGGATTAGCCTCTTCTTCACGAATAGTACGGTATAGCAATTCTGCCATAAAAATTGACTGTGTGCTTTTGGTAATATCAAAGGGAATAGTGATAAAGCGGTTTGCAAAAGCCAGATTCTTTATGCGTTGAAGTCCTTTGTCCGGACGATGATAAACAACAAGCTGCAGCAAGCATAAAGGTTGAAAAAATACACTCTTGCTTTTTGCCTTTGAAGAACGCACACCATTAACCAGATAGGTTTGTATGCCAAATTTTTCTGTATAAATTTTAGCAATAACAGATGAGTCGCCATAGGGCGACATGTTCAATACAATTCCGTCTGTGTTATGCAAGGCTGACATTCTGTTTTTTCTGTTCTGCGTATTTTGCAGCAAATTTATGACATGATTCTGACGATTCAGCATAAATATAAAAACAGTTTTAACACTGCATAAATACAATGAAATTGACATTTAAAAATAATTTACGATATTTTTGTCGTAAATAAAAAACTTCCTACTTTTGTACCCTGAAAAAACGCAACAATGTTTTCTAAAGCCTGCGAGCATGGCATAAAGGCCATAATATATATAGCAACACAATCCATGGATGGAAAGCGCGTAAAAATTGGTGATGTTGTAGAAAATTCCGGATCACCTGAAGCTTTTACTGCAAAAGTTCTGGGCTCATTAACCAAGTATCATATCGTAAATTCCTATACAGGACCTAACGGGGGATTTTTTATTGATGTTAAGGACATGAAAAAAATAAAAATGAGCGACATCGTCAATGCCATTGATGGAGATTCATTATATAATGGCTGTGGTATGGGACTGAGTGAATGTAGTAAAGCACAGCCCTGCCCTATGCACGATAAATTTATTAAAGTCAGAAAAGAAATAAAAGAAATGTTAACTACAACTACTGTTTACGATTTGGCATTAGGACTAAAGTCCGGAAAAACAGTTTTAATGAGATAATAAATTTATTTAAATCAGAAATATTCAATAGACAATAAAAAACACAAAACAATGGAGACTACAGAAATATGGCTACCATCGCTAATCACAAAAACACCTCAGGAGGGAAGAGAATTAGCAATTAAAATGGCAAGAAAATCAATTGCAGCAATACAAACAAATCCGGAGGTAAGAAAAAAACTACGTGACGATTATGCATCCGACACAAAACAACTGATAGCTTCTGCTAATGTAATAGCACTAGAATTTCAGACTGTGGCAGCAGCAAATAATTATTGGAAGTAATTCTTTACATTTTACTAATGAGCATTACAATTAAAAGATTTACATTAAAGTTAAAACAAACTAATTTTCAGTAATGGTGATGAAAGATATTGAAAACATAAACGATATACAATTATTGGTGGATAGCTTCTATAGTAAAATTCGCAATGACGAACAATTAGGTTCTATTTTTAATGGTATTATAAAAAACAGATGGCCCGAACATCTTGAAAAGATGTATCGCTTTTGGCAAACAATTCTATTAGATGATCAAACTTACTTTGGCAGTCCATTTGTTCCACATGCTAAAATGCCGGTAGATAAAAGTCATTTTGAGCAATGGATAAAACTATTTTCCGAAACTGTTGATGAAAACTTTGCTGGTGAAAAAGCAGAACAAGCCAAATGGCAAGGTCAGCGAATGGCAGATATGTTTCATTACAAGATTGAATATATTAAAAACAGTTCCACTACTCCACTATAATGACTGTTGTACATCTGCCCATAGCCTTAATTGCATCCACACTATGGATTGGATTTGTTAGTGCAATAAGTTTTATGGAAGCCTGGCTAAAATTCAGAGCACCGGGA
>Ga0138256_10005649_pt1 | contig 13220 bp, 9 predicted proteins | sample KNB2016incub_MG_FD_105486 | JGI IMG/M metagenome (GOLD analysis project Ga0138256, IMG submission 105486) | Active sludge microbial communities from wastewater in Klosterneuburg, Austria - KNB2014incub_MG | ecosystem: Engineered > WWTP > Activated sludge > Unclassified | place: Austria...
AAGTAGACTGGTACTTCAATAAGCCCTCTCCATGGCAAGAGGCGTTCAACGTACTCCGCACCATCGCACTGGAAACCGGCCTCGATGAAGAGTTGAAGTGGGGTCACCCCTGCTATGCCTACCAGAAGAAGAACGTCTTCCTCATCCACGGTTTCAAGGACTATTGCGCGTTGCTCTTCCTCAAAGGCGCGTTGCTGAAGGATGATGCGCACATCCTGACCCAACAAACCGAGAATGTGCAGAGTGCGCGACAGATCCGCTTCACCAGTGCGATGGAGATCAAGAAGTTAGCACCGGTGTTGAAGGCGTATATCCACAACTCTATCGAGGTGGTGAAGGCCGGAACGAAAGTGCCGATGAAGAAGACGAAGGAGTTCGAATCGCCGGAAGAATTCGCCAACGCACTAAAGGAAATGCCTGAATTGAGGAGAGCGTTCTATGCTCTTACACCAGGACGACAGCGAGGATATTTGCTCCACTTTTCTTCGGCCAAGCAGAGCAAAACACGCGAAGCAAGGATCGAGAAGAACGTGGATCGGATCTTGGCGGGGAAAGGGCTGGATGATTGATCACGATCCCCTCTCTTGTCTGGAGGTTGTGGGCATTAACCAGCCCTCAAGGCAGTTGCTGATATCGGATCTCTGTAGCCACTGTACCACCGATGTTCACCAAGATGATATCCCGGTCATTCCCTTGACCCGTGTACATAACCGAGGCATCCATGCTAAGATCTTCGCCGTAGTACCCCACCACCGTGTTCGTGGCAACAACTCCTCCGATCCTTGCCAGTATTGGGTCGCGATCGTTAAACGAGCCTGTATACTGGATCTGCCCGTTCAAACTCACATCCCCTGCCCACAATGCTTGTGCGGGAAAAGCACCGGTCATGTTCTTGCGTGCATTGGTCCCGTAGGTGCCGGTGCCGGGCAAGGTCAGGTCCACGGTGGCCGTGGTGGTACTAAGCGCAACAGGTGCTGCGGTCATGCACCCCATGTGGTTCCTGTGGCGAACGGCCACGTGATAATTGCCCACAGCAAGGTCGAAAGAGAGAGGTGAAACTCCGTTCATGTCCACTACATCGCCATCGCGTTGCAGGAGTGCGCTTCGTCGCGCCAGTACCGTGCTGGTCGCCGCTGTGCTGCGCAATTCTACCACCACCCAATCCACGATCGCATTGTTACCGGTAACCGATAGTATGGCGGGTGTGGTGGCCGAAACTCCTCCACCGATGTTGGGCAGTCCCAGCGCCGGGTAAGGCGCGCTTAAGGGAAAATTCGGGAGCGTCCGTAGCGCATCGCCCATCAGTCCGGTGGTGCTGTTGTACGGCCCTTCAAGGATCGCGCGTGCGTTCACCTGCAACTTCGAAGTGCCTGTATTGATGAGGAGCAACTGTCCTCCTTCGTACAGCTCAGTGTTGGTGGTGTAATGTGCCATCACGTTGAACAGGTATTTCCCTTCACCCAGAATGGCGGAAACATCAAGGATGCCGGTAGCTTCCTCGTTCTGGGTGAGGTAGTTGGCACCGCCACTCAGGAAGCGCGCAGGATCATGTTGTGCTACTTGCGTCAGAATATCCGTTGCGATGTCATAGCGCCAGATCTTTCCCAGATGCGCATTGTTGCCCACATCCTCGCACAAGAAGATATTGCCCAACGGATCGATCGTGAGGTTGTCCAGCATCTTCTGCCCTTCAGTTCCACCTAGCATGGCAGTGATCGTGCCACCCAACTCGGGCTGCAGAACATTGGTGAAGTGCAGTTTCCAAAGCCTGCTTGGCGCGGAGAAGGAATTGGTGGTGGTGAAATAGAAGTCGCTGGGGTTCGCTGGATCCCACGCACCGTCTTCTGGCCGAAGGAAATTGGTAATACCCACTGCGTTGCTGTTCGTATTTAGTTGCGCCCCGGAGATGTTGGAGACGTTGCCGAGGTCGATCAGAGAAAATGAAGTTCCTGGCGCTGGAAAGCTAGCGGAGACCTCTGTCGTGAGGCCGCTGACCGCCACGCCGTATAGGTTGCCGTTCAGCAAACCGGCCTGTGCGATCTCGGTTCCTGCTGATTGCTTCGTGCCCACATAGAAGTAGACCTGCCCGGGCGCGGTATCATCCATCAGCCCTACAACGGTCTTGTTGCTCTCTGTCGGACTCGCCACAACATTCTCCCAGTTCGCGCGGCCAAGATGTGGCAACTGATAGGATCTGCGTGCGTTAGGCCCCGAAACGATATGCGCCACCGCGCGACCCTCGGTCCCTCCTTCTTCTCCGTTCATGTGGATCCGGATCTGGGTTCCTAACCCGGTGCTTGCGTTGAAGAAGGCAGTGGGAGCCGGAAGGTCAGCCGAACAGAACCTGTTGAAGTTGACCGTGGATGCTACGAAGCTGCTACCGTTCCACAGATACACGCTTTGCATCAGGTCCTGTCCGCTCAACACGCAAAGTGTGGTCTTGTCGAGCACCCATTTGCTAACGAAAGCGCCCGTGCCACCATGGGCGCGAACAACGCCTGCACTGCTCGGCATTTCATGGTTCATCAGGACGGTGAACGTGCCGTCACCATTGTCGTATGCCCCCAAGCCATCAGGTGTGCCAACCATACGGTAGCCGCCGATCATGTTTCCCGTGGTCAAGAGCGACGTGGTGCTTACACCGGGTGCCGTGGCCAACATGTAAGGTGAACTCGAACTGCTGCAGCCGGTCACAGAAGATTGCGCCTGCAAGGTGCAAGTGGCGATGAGCAAAGAAGCGCAGACGAGTGAACGGTGCAACAGGGTGCGACCGAAAAGGTTGTGGCAAAATGGTCGCATGTTCCGCGTATTCGTGCATCGAATGTAGTGAGGAACAGTATCCCATGTAAAGTGTCGGGAAGTAGACGATACATTCCACAGCACTGCTAAAGAAATTTGCGTTGAAGGAAGTGGTGAAATGACCTACGCCTTCTTCACGAACTCGCTCTTCAGCGCCATCGCACCAAAGCCTTCGATCTTGCAATCGATGTTGTGATCGCCTTCGACCAATTTGATGTTGCGCACTTTGGTGCCTGCCTTCAACGCCTTGGGTGCACCTTTCACCGGAAGGTCCTTCACCATGACCACATCATCGCCATCCTGTAAGACGTTGCCGTTGGCATCCTTCACGATCTTGGGTGCATTCTCGGCGGTTACCTCATCAGGGTTCCACTCGTGGCCACATTCTGGACACATCATACTTTGGCCTGTCGGGTAGGCCAAGGCAGAATTGCATTGAGGGCATGGAGCAGGATCGGTCATGTTAGGTTGAGGTCTGTGGCGAAACTACAATTCACCAGCGGAGTGGATCTCAGGTCCTCCAGCGAAGCCATGGTTCGGTCCACTATTTCCACCACGGCTCCTCCTTGTTCGACTCCAAGAGATGGATGGTATAATGTGCTACAGCTTACTGAACCGTTCTTCCACAACGCCGCCGGAATTCCGAACACGAAGCATATATTGTCCAGCAGCCAAAGCAGAGATGTCGATGGTACTCGTATTCGCCCGTGCGGTGAGTACCACCCTACCCGTAAGATCAACCACCTCTACGTTTCCAATTCCCCCGTTCATCGTTCCAGACAAGTTCAATCGGTCCATTGCCGGATTCGGAAAGAGCACGAAAGTGTCATCGGTTGTAGTGGCAATTTCAGTTGTCAGAGGCTCGATCACGTCGATGACCTGATCAACACCACTCACTTCAACTTCTTGTACGATCCCAGATGGCCAACGCACCGAAAGGGATTGCACTTGGGTGTCCGCGCCCAAGCCAAAATGCACCATTAAGCTGCTCATGTATTTGAACCCATCGCCGGAGCGTACCTCTCGGATCTGTGTGCCAAGCGCGCTGGTGAGGGTGATGCGCGCACCAATGCCACCACGGTTGCTCACAGTGCCCACGGTATTGATCCGCAGCCAATGGTTCTCATTCCCCAAGTTCTGTTGGTAACCGATCTGCCCCAGCACATCCAGGAAGCCGTCGCCGTTAAGGTCGCCCACTGACCCGCTCCCGGGTAAGTACGTATTGGGTCGAAATGTCATATCTCCTTGGTTCATGAGCAGGGAGCTGGAAGAAAGAATGTCCAACCAGCCATCGTTATCGAAGTCGTGCGTGGTCCACTCGATGCTTTGGTTGGTGGACACGTCCATGCCAGAACCCGCAGTAACGTTCGTGAAGGTGCCGTCCCCATTGTTCTGCATGAACTTGTGGTATCCGCTTGCACTTCCACCGATGAGCACATCCAGATCGCCATCATTGTCAAAGTCGCCCCAGGCACTGCTCCAACTCTGGTGGTAGTCTTCAGGTCCAAAGGCCGAGGCCATGTTCACGAAGGTTCCATTTCCTTCATTCCGCATTAAAAGATCAGCTGGGTCGCAACCGCATTTGGCCACAAAGCAGTCCATATCCCCGTCATTGTCGTAGTCGATCCAAATGGATCCGTAGTTCCCGCAAGAATAACCGAGGCCGCCTTGGGTGTAGGAGAACCCCCCGTTCCCGTCATTGAGGTAGTACACATTGGGCGCAACATCATGGCAAACGAAAGCGTCAAGGTTCCCGTCGTTGTTGATATCGACCATGTTCGTGCGCTGGCTGAACACGTATTCCGGTCCAGCCTGCTGGGTAAAACCAAGTCCGTCATCTGTCCGAAGCATGATCGATACCCCGTAACCATTGCCGTAAAGCAGGTCCTTGTATCCGTTGCCGTTCAAGTCACCGGCCGCCATGCTCCAGGTGGGCATATAGGTCGCATTAGGCGTAGGAAGGATCACCGTTTCGAATCCACCCTCAGGCAATTGCCTATTGATGCCGACGAATGTGTTCTGCACCGCCACCACATCATCCCGGTTATCATTGTCCATATCTACCACGGCAAGTGGTTGACCTTGAGGTGAAAGAAAGGTGCTCTGGAACGTGATGTAGGTCTCAGTAAGGACAACTTGGTAGTTGGCCAATGTCAGCTCGAAACTGAAACTGTCCGCACTCCACAAGTCATCAAAGACGATGAAATAGGTTTGCCCGGCCTGCACGGTAAAGCTGGCGCGCGATGTGTATTCGGGTCCACCGTCGTCATTGCCTACCTCGCATTGCAGTGCCTCGCAGGTGCCACTATAGATGTGCATGCGGGTATTCACACGCGGTTGGCCGCTCACATCGGTACTGATCACGATCGTGGTATCTGAGGTGGCCAAGTAGCTGTACCAAATGGCGTGTTGGGCCGGTTCTTGTCCATTGGTCGTACACAATATGGTCGGGAGTTCAGTGCCGTCGACCGCTGGTACAATGTGTATTCCTGCAGAAACCGGCAAAGCGGTCGCACAGGTGGATTGGCCCAACGCGTGAAATGCTGTAAGCAGAAGAGAACTGAGGATGAGGGACCTGACCATGATCGTGTGTAATGGAACCGAATGACCGGACCGGGATGGTATCGGTTGCCTGATGGGTCACTTCCGTTCTGTTCCGTCCAAATGTAGGCGCCTAGATACGTTCGAATTCCGATCTGAATGGTGCAGCCTGCATGCCCCCTTGAATGATGCTAGTTGACCAAAACGCATAGGTTGTTCTGGTGATGAATACCCGTGAAGGGTCCCCGCCCTTCGGAATTACAATACTGACGACGAAGTAGCCCAGCTAAAGATCTGCCAATACCGGGATCTGCTTGAAGAGCCAAGAATAGAACTTCATGCTGTCAGGCTCATGGTACGGTCTAAAGGATAACCCTTGCGGACTTGTATTCGCATAATGTTCGGCAGCCACAGCCCGCTCCCTTTCAGTATAGCGCATGTAGTAGAAAGTCGGGTCGCAGTCCGTTCTGGTCAGTGTCACTTTCGGTTCGTCGATACTGCGAACATGTCCTTTCACATAAGCAGGATCAGGCACGTTCCAAGGATCATCCCAGTGGCCAGCAAAATAGTATTCATTGCTCATTCGGTAGGTAATGACCTTGTTCGTTATCGTGTAGGTTCCCCAACGGTAACGCATGGTATCACCCTGTTGATCAATGATAGCGTGTATGGCGTTTCCTTTCCGTGTAATACGCAATACACCTGTGCGGACCGGTTCAATTGTGATCGCGCCTTCAGTACCACACGTGACCGGATCCGTGCTCTCTTGGAAAAGGAACAATTGGTCCATGAAGGTCATTGGATCTTCCTTCGGGATATCGGTAACGGCGTGTGGTTTCTCGGCGCATGCAACGAACACGACCACTACGAGCAGAATGAACGGTTTTCGCATGATCATAGGTCATCAAGTTCTTCCACCCCTAGTAAAGGCTTTTCCTAAGCTCTTGTTCCGAGCAATGACCGAGCTAAACTACTGGATCGAAGCTGATCTAAGCAATACAATGATGTACAATGTATCGAACGTGTCTTGCAGCCAATGATCCCCAATTCGCGTTTTGAGCTACTTCCTGATCGATCCATCAAGGTCTTGATCATTCAACAATACCGACCTTTAGCGGCCAACGAAATGCTGAACACCATTCGGACCTGGCTTCAAATGCGCTACCGCACGATCACCGGTAGTATTGCCTTCTATCCAGCTGTTATCGCCATATTCTTCGCGGCCTTTGCAATGGCCCTCATCTGGTTCGACCTCTCCGGTCCGGGCCTGTACCTGAAGGATAAAATGGGCTGGATGAGCCTGAAGGATGCGGAGGCTGCCCGCTCGATCGTGTCGACCGTTGCAGCTGGTATCATCACCCTTACCGTATTTAGCTTCTCGATGGTGATGATCGTGATCAATCAGGCGGCGTCACAACTGAGCAACCGCGTCTTGGACCAGCTGATCGGCAATCGCTTCCAGCAAGTGGTGTTGGGGATCTATATCGGTACGATCGTGTTTGCGCTCCTACTGCTCACCACCATCCGGAAGGGGGATACCGGTAGTTCCGTACCGGCCTTGAGCACCTACTCCCTGATCTTGATCGTAGTAGTTGACATCTTCCTCTTCATCTATTTCTTGCACTACATCACCCGTTCGGTCAAATATGAAGTGATCATTCAGCGGATCCATCGTGAAACACTCGGTTCCATGGAGAAGGCTTTGGATGGCGAACAACCTTCTGTCCATGAAGTATCGGCCCCTTTGCCATTCGTGGTTGCGTCCACTGGTTCCGGAGTGTATACCGAAGTGGATCGCCGATCGATACTCAGCCTATGCGTGGAACACGACCTCCAAGTTGAGGTGGTTGAATTGCCCGGCAGTTTTGTGCTGAAGGGGTCGCCGCTGATCAGGATTGACCGACCGGTTCCCGAGGAACTAGCTACGAAGTTCCTCCGATCTGTACCGTTGGCAACGATGGAAAGCGTGGATGGCAATTACGCGTTCGGATTCCGACAGCTCACCGAAGTGGCCATGAAGGCCTTGAGCCCCGGTATAAATGATCCGGGAACCGCTATGCTCGCCATCCGATCACTCTTCAACCTCTTCGCATACAGACTGGAGCACCACCCACAGGAACGCCTGCAAGACGAACAGGGACGACTACGCATTACCATTCGCCAGTGGACATTTGAGCAGCTGTTCAAAGCCACCGTTCTTGCTGTTTGGGATTACGGAAAAGGAGACCGTTCCATACAACACGAACTTGCCAACTTGCTACCCCAATTGCGCACTGGTTCGGCCGAAGTGAAAGAGATGATCCTTCGCGTAGAGAGGGCGATCGAGAAGGAACTCATTGATCGCAAACAGGAGATCCATAGGCTGGAATGAGTTCAGGGTCCGCGGATTGTTGAGGAGGTCGATCATGGGACCTTCCGCAGTGCAGCAAACAGTTCATGGAATACTGGTGAACCCCACTGTTCCTACCTTTCCGGCATGATACGCAATGGTGTTGTACAAGATCTGGTACTGCTTCGACAAACCCCGGACGGGTGGGTGCTCGGTGATGATGATGAGGATGTTGCATTGTTGCCCAATGGCACCGACCCGAAGCAGTATACAGAAGGGGACACGGTGAATGTATTCGTGCATCGTGCTGCGGATGGTCGCAACATGGCAAGCACAGGAATACCTAAAGTCCAGGTGGGCGAATTCACAACGTTACAGGTGATCGCACTGGACCAATATGGCGCACATCTGGAATGGGGGTATAAGCCCGACCTGATCGTGCCGAGGGCCGAACAGAAGAAGGAAATGGAGGAAGGCCGGTGGTATGTGGTCAGGGTTGCTTCCGATGAACGCACTGGCCGACTCTACGCAAGCAGTCGCATTGACCACTTTCTCGACAATAGCACACTTTCCGTGCAAAAAGGGGACACCGTTCAGTTGTTGGTACACGCCAAAAGCCCACTGGGCATTTCAGTGATCGTGAACAACAAGCACAACGGCTTGGTCCATGCGAATGAGGTCTTTAAACCGATATCGATCGGGGATAGGGTTACCGGATACGTGAAAACCGTGCGCGAGGACAACAAATTGGATATCACTTTACAGCCGATCGGCTACCGGCAATACATCGACGTTAACACGGCCATGTTGGCCAAGCGTTTGCAAGGACGCACCGGTTTCCTTCCGCTCACGGACAAAAGCAGTGCGGAAGAGATCCACGCTGAATTCGGCATCAGCAAGAAGGCATTCAAGAAAGCCCTTGGCGCTCTGTACAAAGACCGGTTGGTACGGATCGAGGAATTGGGGATCATATGGGTTGGTCCTCAGCGCTGAGCGAAGTTCTTCCGCACGTTGTGAAGACCGAAAAGAAATTACTAATGGGCGAAATTGGAAGCGCACCTATAGCGCAGGAACACGGTGCTACGGTGGTCATATCGCACCGCATTAGACACGATGCACACGCCGCTTATGAAGATTGGTTGACGGCGATCGGACCCGTGTGCCGCAGCTTCCCGGGTCATTTGGATTGGCAGATCATTCGGCCGATCACCGGGTTGAGCGGCACCTACACCGTGGTGATCCGTTTTGATACGCAAGCGCACTTGGAGAATTGGATGTTCTCTGAAGAACGAAAAGGGTTTGTAGCCAAGGTGCGAACCTTGTTGGAAGCGGACGACCAGTTCCATATTACCACGGGTCTCGATTTCTGGTTCGCTCCTGAGGGTGCGACCAAGGTGCCCTACCGTTGGAAGCAAGCCTTGGTAACATGGTCCGCGATCTACCCGTTGGTCCTGGTCGTGCCTTTGGTCCTTCTACCCTTATTCAAGGTGATAGGCTTACCCGTCCATCCGTTGCTCTTGAACCTGTTCGGATCCGGTGTGATCGTTGTGCTCATGGCCTACGTGGTAATGCCGCACTATACGAGGCTTATCAAAGGCTGGTTGTATTCGTAGAACGTCGGAACTGAAGAGGATTTGAAGACGATCGACGGACAGGTTCTTCGGCCCACTCGATGGAACCACCCACTATTCTATAATTTGCAAGCGGCGGGTTGGGCCTTGGAACGGCATGCTTTATTGCAACACCGGGGCCCGATGGACCTGTAGTTGCCTTGGCCTTGAGCGGAATGCTCCAGAACTTTGGGGGTTGTGTTAGAATATGGTGGTGACTGCGTTACTGCAATTATCCCTTATGCATTTAGGCAATTAACCATGCGAATGACTTGGAACAATATTCGCAGGATCGGACCTGGTAAGGATATCGAAGCTGGAATGGAGAACCAATTTAGAACGGGAAATAGAGCGATGGTGTTACGACCTGCCGCAGTGGTAATGTGCATGTGGTCACTTCAGCTTGCTGCCCAAGTAACGAGCACTACTTATGCGGACCTGGATGCCCGCAAGATGGTGGACGCATCCTATGCAACACGATCCTTCATGGGGGCTGCTGCTGGCTTCGCAATTGATGGGGAATTCGTTTGGCAATATGCCGTTGGCCTTTCCGATGCATCCGACAGCACCTTGTTCCAATCGAACACACGAACGAGGATCGCATCCATAGCCAAGCCCATGACGGCGATCGCCACTATGCAGTTGGTGGAGCGAGGAGTATTGGATCTGGATGTGCCGGTCCAGATCTACTTACCTGAGTTCGCAGTAAAGAAGGAAGGCGTGGTCACCACGCGTCAACTCCTTCAACACACTGCGGGAATTGGTGAATATGCGACGGCAAAAGAGCGTGAGAACCAGGTCCACTACACCACTCTACTTGACGCTATTGACATCTTCAAGGATCGTGACCTGATCTCCGTACCGGGAGTGGAATTCAACTACTCCACGTATGGGTATGTGTTGCTGGGCGCGATCATTGAAAAGGTAAGCGGTCAGACTTTTACGGCATATATGCAGTCGCACATTTGGGATGTGGCCGGGTTGCAAGACACAGGTGTTGAAAATGGAAGGGAAGGTCATGCTGCGTTGTACCACAGCAATGACAAAGGCAAGATATCCGGGTCAAAGATCACGGACCTCAGCGACCGCATACCAGGCGGCGGCTTCTACTCCACCCTTACGGACCTTCTGAAATTCGGCAATGCAGTTCTTGATGGTTCGTTGATCTCTGCAGAAAGCTTGGCTGTAATGCTCAAGGACCCCGGCATCAAGACCGACGGCAATGGATACGGGTTGGGTTGGTACCTGTTCGGTGAAAACCCTAAATACGGCAATGTGTTCGGCCACAACGGATCACAGACCGGCGCATCCACGTTCCTGATGTTGCTTCCCGAACAGCATACCGTTGTCGCAGTGGTGTCCAACACCTCCAATGCGCTACCAGCCGTTTCAGCGCTAACCGTTGCCTTGTTCGATCCGGCCGCTATTGCGAAGGCGCAACGATAGGGCAATTGCGCTCATTACCTTTCGCACCATGGACGCAGGCACAGCACGCGAAATGGCACTTGACATGCCTGGTACATTGGAAAAAGTACGTTATGGAAGACCGAACTTCAGCGTAAAGAAGAAGGGGTACATGAACCTATGGCTGGACGAGGGTCGCGCTGTGATCAAACTCTCCGTTGGGCAACAGGAAACCTGGAATGATGAAGACCCGGACCACTTTACACCCTTACCGGGCAGGCTGGGTAAATTGGGCTGGACCAACGTTTTCTTAGGAACCATAGAAGAACGGAGATTCAGGTTCGTGGTGGATCTCGCTTGGCGGAACGTCGCCCCGAAATGGTTGATCCTTACCCGACAGGCTCCACCGAAGGGCTGAATTTCGTTAATGGCCTCACCCACATCAAAACAACAAGCCCCCCAACTTGCGCTGGAGGGCTTGCTGCTCTAATGAGCCCCTCATCGGATTTGAACCGACGACCTGCTCATTACGAATGAGCTGCTCTACCGCTGAGCTAAAGGGGCCTGAACGAAACAGGGGCCGCAAATGTAGGATACTTCCTTGTTCCGGAATAGGTTGGTCGTATTGGGACCGGAGCTTATTCGCGCTAATTCCTCCCGCCTTTGATCGGTCGTTATGCATCACGCCTAGGTGACTTGTTCGATCCAAGGTCGTCCAATTCTCGCATTGGGATGGACCAAGATCTGCACAGGAACCCAACATTCCATCCAAGTTTTCATTCGCCTATTGACCGACCGACCGATCCATTACTACCTTCGTGTCCCTTATTGGAGACCCCTTACCGGGCCCATTGCTCAAATGAAGATCAACTCAATAGTAAAGGAGAACAGCGCAGACCCGTCTGCAGAACCAACGGAGAAAACCGAGCGGGGCTTTGGCACCGCAGCGGAGTTGGGATTTGACCCTTTGACCGACTTGAACCTACCTGGTAGCTATGAAGAGGCCATGGCGCGGTTCAGCAAACTTCCCGGAGAACGTCCTTTGGAAGTGCTGAATTAGAGAAGTTCATGATCATTATTCGAAAGATCCCCGGGCGCCCTCGGGGATCTTTCTTTTTCCGGGTGCCGTAACGAAGAACATATTGCAATTTTCGCGGATCGTTTTACCTTCATCCTGCTTCCGCGTGTCCATCTAGACCGTGTGCGATAGGCTTGGCTGGACCTCCACGGTGGTGATCACTGATCAACCATCTAAACCCACCCATATCATGAAGATCTTCGATGCCAAGCACATCAAGAACATCGTCCTGCTCGGTTCCCACGGATGCGGCAAGACCACGCTGGCCGAAACCATGCTCTTCGAAGCGGGGCTTATCCAACGCCGCGGCCGAGTTGAGGACAAGAATACCGTAAGCGACCACCACCCACTGGAACACGAGCGCGGGAGCAGCGTGTACAGCACCGTTATGCATACCGAATGGCGTAACTACAAGATCAACATCATCGACACTCCGGGTCTGGACGACTTGGTGGGCGAGACCGTTCCTGCTTTGCGCGTGGCGGACACCTGCGTTTTGCTGCTGAACGCGCACCATGGTGTTGAAGTAGGCACCGATCTCGTTTGGGAACACATGCAACGCTATGCCAGGCCCGTGATCATAGGTGTGAACCAGCTGGATCATGGCTTGGCCGATTTCGATGCAACGGTTTCCCAGGCCAAAGAACATTTCGGCCCCGCTGTTACGGTGATGCAATACCCTATGGAACAAGGCGATGGCTTTCATCGGATCATCGACCTTTTGAAAATGACGATGTACGTGTTCAAGGATGCCGGTGGTAAGCCTGAAAAGCAATCGATCCCTTCCACCGAAAAGGAAAGAGCCGAGAGCTTGCATAAGGAACTGGTGGAGAAAGCCGCCGAGAATGATGAGACCTTGATGGAGCACTACTTCGCAAAAGGTGAACTGGATGAGGATGAAATGCGGATCGGTTTGCGAAAAGGTATGATGGCGCGCACCTGTTTTCCTGTGTTCTGCCTGAGTGCATTACGGAACATGGGCAGCGGTCGATTGATGGGCTTCATTGACAACGTTGCACCCAGTGCGATCGAGATGCCCGATGAAAAGACCGAGGACGGAACCAACCTATCCTGCACAGTGGATGGACCAACCGTACTCTTCACGTTCAAGACAGTGATCGAGCCACGTGCCGGGCATATCACCTTGTTCAAGGTGATGCGTGGAGAAGTGCAAGAGGGCATGGAACTGGTGAACGAGAATACAGGGAACACCGAACGGGTCAACCAGCTCTTTATCGTGGATGGCAAAGAGCGGATCCACGTGAACAAACTGCAAGCCGGAGATATTGGGGGTACGATCAAGTTGAAGGACACGGCAACGGCACACACATTGCACGCCCCGGGAAAGGCGGTGAAATTGCAACCCATTGCCTTCCCCGGACCACGGCTGCGCCAAGTGATCAAGGCGGTGGAACAGAAACAGGAAGAGAAATTACATGCGGCACTGTTGGAGATCCAG
>Ga0138256_10005650_pt1 | contig 13219 bp, 4 predicted proteins | sample KNB2016incub_MG_FD_105486 | JGI IMG/M metagenome (GOLD analysis project Ga0138256, IMG submission 105486) | Active sludge microbial communities from wastewater in Klosterneuburg, Austria - KNB2014incub_MG | ecosystem: Engineered > WWTP > Activated sludge > Unclassified | place: Austria...
GGTGAAAGGTTTTTCATATGTGCCTGAGTAGGTGAATACTCGCTGATAGGGCCTCGTAGACGATTAAATTCCTACTCCACGCATCCTCTTCAATATTCAATTTATCATATTTTTCAATAATTTCTTTTTTCATAAATTCATGTCTGGCTGTATTCAAATCTTCAACACATTAGCTTGCTTCTATACTACAGAAATTACCGAGCTCTACTATTACACGACTTATTTCTTCAATTTTTTCATCTCCCTCTCTAAAATTGAAAACACTTATTAGGTCCTTTATTTTTTTGGCATATTCGATTATATTTTGTCCGATCTTATTTTTAATTTTCTATATTTCATTAATCAATTCATCTTTTTTCTAAATGAAGTCTATGACCTATTTTTTAGCTAGTTCTAAATTTTTTAATCCTACATAAAGCTATCCAATTATAACTTAATCAATACCACTGAGTCTTAATGCCTTCATATGGGTTTCTTCCTATAACTATTTGATAGAACGATTAAGTAATTTAGTACCTTCCTTTAAATTATATTGACCAACATCATCTGTTTGCCTAGATAGACAGACTTCTCATTTGTTCGGAAACTGTAACGAAATCTTAAGATCTAATTGAATTTAAGAGAGCCGATAATGATGAATTTGAGAAAGTGTAAAACAAATCATCGTACTTACGATACAGTTCTTTAAATTTGCTATCTAATCTTCCTAATGTTTTTGCAATTTAAAGATGATATGGAAAATTCTATGTTTGAGAGAGTCGGTGCATGCTATTGAACTTTTCATTTAAAATTATAAATTCATCATCAAGAGCTTATTCAAATTGATATTGAATTTCTAAATAATCTCTAACTAAATTCGACTTTAAATAGTCTTAATTGTCATTTACTTCAAGTAATCTTCTCTATATATATTTTAAGCATATTGATTAATGTCCACAGTAGTATCATTTGTTTAAGTTTCTTCGAAATTTTTTATTTTCGAAAGACTATCGAATAGTTCCTATTTGAACATTTCTGCCTATTGCTTTATATGATTATTAAATGAATCTCTAATTTAGTTAACTAATCCATTTTGTAAACTAGAAATTTACGAACATGCTGATAAATAATTCTAACTCTTCTCAATTTTCTAATAATCGAGTGTTTAGCTCATTTTTTCGTCTTAATTGATACCCGGAAATGATTTTTCTATTATTGTTAAGACATTCTAAATGGAATCAATAAAAGATTTATTAGGTTTTTCAACCCCCTATTTAAAAGCCGGGTATAGAGGAACCAAAAATGTTAAATTTTCAATATCTAATCTGATTTCTTCTGCATAGATAATATTAGCATAATTGTCTATATTAAGATTAATTTTTTTTAATTCTGCTTCTTATTGAGAAAAGTAATCTTCAAATTATTCATCAATATCTTTTATTACATCTAAAAATACGTTTTCTTAGTAATTTTCAATCCATTTAGCTTTTCTGATTGATTGAATTCCTTTAACTAATTTATCGAATTTTACATTTCCTTCTTATCTCAAAATTCCTTGGAGAACTTATTGAATTTCCGATTCAGATGCTTAAATGATTCCAACAACTTAATCAAGCGAGTCGTAATATAGCTTAGTGGATCGAATATTTATTATCTACATCTATCTGAGCTCTGTAATCTCTTAAAATTTCTACTCAATTTACTCGAATCCATTCTCATTCTATTTTTCAAAGACTTTATCAATAATTCCAGGCATTCTATTTAAATGGTTTATTATTTCTCCAATGTAGGGTTCATATACTTTTTTACTAAATTCTTCTTTAGTTATGTGATTTTTCAAAGTTTGGCATTCCTTTCCTTTCTAAATAATTTCAATAGAGTCTTTTAATGTTTAGATATCATCTTTCGATAAAGAATCCTTTTCAATTATAGACTTATGTTTGACTATTTTTTATTCCAGATTGTTTATTAAACTATTTTTCATTGATTGATGCTATTAATCGTTTTGGTCTTTATTAATATGTAATTAAAAAGTATTTGTTGAGGACTTAAGTTTGTTAAGTAGATGTCCACACTTATTAAAATCATAATTCGTGATCGAAGGATCAAAGTGAGAAGTTATTTGTTTAAACAGAGTTTGAACTTGTGTTTACCCTTCAATATATTTATCTTTAAATTCAGGAAAGAAATTTGAAAGTAAATTTATTTTATCCAGATATATAGAAACTTGTTTTTCGTCAATTCCTTTTGTCACTGAAAGTTCTAAATTTTGATTTATACTATTTTGTTGAAGGTTGGATAAGTTTTTAATTTCTTCTTCTACACATTCTTTGATTTCTGTGAGCATGGCGTTTATTCTAGCTCTTAGATTCGATGTATAGGCATCTGGTGTAATAGACTACGGACCCAGATGATTATCCCTAATACGAACTAATTTTTATGTTTCTTCTATTTGAATCATATATTGTTTTATGTCTTGATCGCAGAGTTCATTTTGTTTTTCGAGCGACCTGCTGATTAAACTGGAAGAAATATTAAATTCATCGGCTAATGCTTTATTAACCTTCCCTGTATACTCTTTATAGTCTTTCTAAATAGTATCGTTTTCAAGCTCTTCAAGTAAAAATTTGAGCTAATTTAATTAATATCCAACCATCTCAAAATCTTTTTTTTAAATTGCTATAGTTATAGCCTGTTTATTCAAAAATACAGTCTCATTGATTTTTGCTCTTGACTAATCTGACAAGTAAATAGTAAAAGCTTCAGCTGGTCTATGTATAGGTTGAGTATCTATTAACAAATTTACGACTTCATCGGGTTAGTCTCTAATTGGATTAAGAATTACTACTTATTCAGCTTAAGCCTTTTTAAGGATATCACCCAAAAATTAGTTGAATCCCTAAGAAGTCTGATGATCGAGATTATTTTTTTTTACATCCTCTAGAATTGCCGTAATATTCTATTTGTCTGGAAATTTGGTAAAAATATAAAGAGAATGCTTTTAAATGTTCTCCACTGTTGGGAATTAGACCAATTAAAAGGTTTACCATCCTCTTAAGTAGTTCAAATCTGTCGCCTATACTTTAATAACTGAAAAGCAACACAGGTTTAACTGTTTTGCACTCTTTAACGGCTCTCACGATTCCAATCCCGTTAGCAATATCTACCTAAGGGCCTGCAAGATCCCCGAATCCAGGACTATCGCAAATGTAAAACCCTTTTCCATCGAGATCTATATTAATATCTTCGTCTTAAACGTGAACACAACTAACATATCTGGTTTCGGATTTAGCTTGAGGAGAACACTTCATTTTTTATTGGTTATTTTGTATGGATAGAAAACACTGTAAACCTTAAAAAACGCTGAGTTAGGCTTCAATCACAGCCAATCGAGCTCACGTTTAAAATACCTACTATAATCAATAAGAGTTGTAATAATCGAGTTAAGAAAGAAGAGTTGCAAAATTAGCAAATAATTTTGTAACTCATGCAGAACACTATTCAGAATCAAAATCAGAATCAAACTCAAACTCAGAGTCTGAGGAGTTAGAGTTAGAGTTAGAAGAAGAACTCAGCAGTCAAAAAGCAATACTATTTGAGAATGGCGATGTTTAACATAAAAGATAATAATTATAAACTGAAACTACTGCTTTAGTTTAGGTTTCTGAAGAACATATCTCAAACCAGCACCTCGTGCATCGTTTCAGCTACGAAAGCACTGGCAGGCAACCAGAAGTTGAAAAAATCTTCTCTGAAAATAATATAACTTTTAAAAACATCAGAAATCATCGCTTTGATTAAAATAAAAGGCTCGGTGCGCTTGACTAACCAGTAAGAGCCCCGAAGTTAGTTTAACTACAGAAATTACTGCAAAAACCAATTAAAATCCCTGGAGACTACCACCCTTAATAAATAACAAAGAACATTGAGAAGTTCCCTGAATACTCCTCCTCCACGAGCTCGACAGATAATTACGAGCCACTTCCTACTTTCTGGAATAGACTTCCCCCTGGGACGGTCATAAACATCAGCAGCAACAACAACAACAACAACAACAACAGCAGTAATATGAATATCCATGGGGAATAGAAATCACTTAAATCTTAGATCAAGAATTTAAGCGAAGTACATTCGATTCAAGTATAAAAATTGAACGAAAACTTTGAAGAGCAAATTTAAGGCATAAAGGAAACCAATTAGCAGGCAGCGATCGAGATAAAATAAAAAATCTAGAATGAATTTGAGCGTACAATATGTGGTTTAAAAATGGAAGAGTCAAATAAAATCTTTTCCATGCAACAACAGATTGATGGCTTAAAGAAAAATGTTGAAGAACTGAAAAATAAAAATATCACCGATCAACAGAAAATCGGCGGATTAGAGACTAAATTTCTTGAAATGTAGAAGGACCACGCCGAAAATCAAGCACTTTCACAGCAGGAAATCAGCCGGCTGAAAGCAAAACTTGAAGAAAAATAAAAGAATTAGTGTGAGTCTTTCCTAGAAAAAAACTATGATTTTATCACTTCATCTTGCCGAGCATTCGAAGTCCCTGCAAACAAGCAGTCATTGCCCAATTCACCGAACTTCACCTCTGACCAGTCTACGATCGTCGAGTATATTTAAAAAAAGAAATTTCACTAACAGCCTGCAGAAAAAACCCCCTCCGCGGCTGACTTAGAGAAGAAGAAGAAGCAGTAACAGCTGAGGAGTCCCAAAGCAGCTAAATAAAAAAACGCCTATGTGTCTTTTAATAATAAACAAATCGAACTGCTTTAAAAATTTGAAAGCGAAAAATAGAATAAGCACAATTCGCAAATTCATTTTTTGCTAAAAGCATCATGATTATTTCATTTTATTTCTTTTTATTGCACTTCTTTCATTTTTATTCTTAATTCAAATCTTTTTAAATTTTAATTTGATATATTTTAGCAAAGAAGAAGAAAAAAAGGTAAAAAATAATAGAAAATGAGCTTAAATAATAAAATAGAAAAATACTGTGACGATACTACTGACTCTGAAGATGAATGGATTGATGATAGTTAATTTTTTTAGTAGGACCTATTATTACTTACAGCAAATGAAGGTATTCGGATAATACATAGTAAAAAAGTAAGAGATGTCTACTAAGTTTTAAGAAATAAATTATTAACGGATGATTAGTATTAAGAAGATTAAGAAATATAGCAAATTATAGATATCTAGGATAAGTAAAAGAAGAAAAGGCTATACATGCAACTATTTTCAACTATTTAAATGCATGCAACTTCGGATTAGTAAAAAAAATTTCAGAAACCAAAAGCATTATAATTACACATTGATGGCGAGCCAGAACTTCATGGAAACACTGTAAATTATATCAAAAAATAGACTATTAATGATGCATATTAGATTGTATAGAAGAACATTAAGACATAATAAACTTCCCAAAAAATAATGTACAGTTTGAATAACAAAGTAAGAAAAGCATTGAGTCCACTATATATTCATCGAATAATAGGAAATTGGGCTCATGTGCATGCAACTGAATTACTGGATATTAGGTCACAAAAAAGATCTCATAAAAATGACGATTTCATAGAACTGTGTCGTAATTACATCTATGAAGAAAACATAGTTATACAAAAAGTTAATTCCATAAATAGCAATGCAATATAGGAAAAAATTTTAAATTTGGGAACATATGAAGACATTGTAAGAACAGTGGATAAGTTGTTTAAAGAAGAGACAGATGGAAAAGAATTGGCTGAACGCATAAGATAATCATATGTGTTACCTTAAGATATAATTATTAAAAATTAAATATTGGATAATTAACAAAAACAATTTATTATTAGCCTTACTCATTTACTCTTTAATACAGAAGCTACAAGAAGAAGTCCATCTGTGCTTATAGAGATCAATATGGGACTTGATTTAGTTATTGCACAACATGCAGAATTTTAATAATTTACACAATTATTAACTGGAAGCTCAGCCATGTCATTTACCCTTTAAGATGTTCCTATTGATTCAGGAAGGGCAATAAGTTAGAATTTTAAGAAATAATACCCATTTTTAAGAAAACATCATCATGACTATATCAGTAAATGTTAAATCGATGAAATATATGCTAAACATAAATTAAAAATCATTGAATCATGGAAAAATTTAAAATAAATTACTGATAACTAAAATCTAAGCAAAGCTATCAGAGACCATGATAATGTCTGGTATGCTGTTTCTGTAGTTTAGTGATTATTTTCATATAACTAAGATGCTTGTTATCGGCTTTGGAATGAATTCAGACAAGTTCGAATACCAAAATTAAATGATAGTTGGCTTTATAACTTTACTTTAAGTCTTTAATTAAGTAGAAGGAGGAGAAGAAGAAAAAGAAACTAATTCTAGCCCAATATACATAGAATATCATATATTAGAGGAAACTTGTGAATTTGAAAGAACTATTTATTTTGTTTTATGCCAGTAAAATATATATATATATAAAATTAAATTAATGGCCTTTTCCAGTTTTAATACACTTCTACTTCTAATGAAGATTTAATTATTTTTAAAAACTGTTAAACCCAAATTAAAGCTCGCAAAAAGCTTTTTCCCCCTTCCCCTTTGACCCAACCCCAACCCCAATCTACCAAACATTTATTAAATAAACACAAACTTTATAGAACCTCAGAATTTTTAAAGTTCACTGAAATTCTGTATTTCCGGATATGCAATGAGTTAAATATTTCTCTTTCTTTTCTTTTTGCTTACTAATTTTCAATATTCCAGTTGATTAATTGTTTATTCATCCCAGAGCCGTTATCATTATTCAATTGAGTTAATTTCGATTTCTATCCAGTAATTATTCCGTTAAGTCAGGAAAATCTTTATGTTTTTAACCAACTAGCTAATTTGTAGTAACGAAATAGAACCTTACTATTCAATAATGAATAAAAATTTTACTATATTTGTAATAAAATTTAAATAGTTTACATTTTTTAAAAAAAGATATATGAATTTTAATTAATATTGATAATTATAACATTATTTCCAAGCTCTAAATCAATTTTCACGATAATTACCTTTAGAAACACCGAAGATCATGGCAATTTGACAATACTCACTCTATAAAAATAGTCTAAAAATCAATTAATGAAGTATTTGAAGCTGAATGCTCATGAAAACCTACCAATTACAAAAAATATTGCATATATTTACAATTAGATAATAATAGATATTCTAGAAAATGAAAAATGAAATTTTTCAGTACTATTCCCCCAAATAGTTTATCTTTGCACAAATTTAACTTTAACCTCTAATAACCAAACTAATAGCCTCGATCTGTCACCATAATTTAATAAGAACCATTTTAAAATAAGAAAATTGAGAATATATCTAAATAAATTTTTGAAAATACATCATAACCAAGATACATAATAATAAAATCAAAAAATATGGTGATTTATCATTAGATATATTTGAAATTTAATAGATTAATTAAAAAATATTAGATTTACAATAATATTTTCTTCACTTGGAAACGTGAATTTCTTTGTAAACCTTATGAAATCGAAAGAAATGATAGATACTATTTAATTTCAATTCAGACAATTTAATAATCTATGCTTTAAAAATACTACTTTGTACATTAAACAAATTATCGAATATATATAATATTTATATATAAGCAACTCAATTAGAGATAATTTCGAGAATAATTAAATTGTATTGATCAATTACAGTAGTTTAAAAGTCTTCATATGTATCTAATAATTTCTTAGTTTCTAAAAATAGATCCCGTTTAATATATCAGATAATCCTGTCAGAATGTTTAAGATTAATTTTCATATAAACTTTTAATTTTTACATAACAAAATATTAATATTAAAATCTTAAAAACTAAATTATTAAAATCAAAAAAATAATCATGCAAATCTTCGTTAAAACTTTGACAGGAAAAACCATAACATTGGACGTTGAAGCTTCTGACACAATTGATGCTGTCAAAGCTAAGATCCAAGACAAAGAGGGAATTCCACCCGATCAACAGAGACTTATTTTCGCAGGATAACAATTAGAAGATGGAAGAACCCTTTCTGATTATAACATTCAAAAAGAGTCAACCCTCCATTTAGTACTAAGACTTAGAGGAGGTATGCAAATCTTCGTTAAAACTTTGACTGGAAAAACCATTACTTTGGACGTTGAAGCATCTGATACTATTGATGCTGTTAAAGCTAAAATCCAAGACAAAGAAGGTATTCCACCCGATCAACAAAGACTTATTTTCGCAGGAAAACAATTAGAAGACGGAAGAACCCTTTCTGATTATAACATTCAAAAAGAATCCACCCTACATTTAGTATTAAGACTCAGAGGAGGTATGCAAATCTTCGTTAAAACTTTAACTGGAAAAACTATTACTTTGGATGTTGAAGCATCTGATACTATTGACGCTGTGAAAGCTAAGATCCAAGACAAAGAAGGAATCCCACCTGATCAACAAAGACTTATTTTCGCAGGAAAACAATTAGAAGACGGAAGAACACTTTCTGATTATAACATTCAAAAAGAATCCACCCTCCATTTAGTGTTAAGACTCAGAGGAGGCATGCAAATCTTCGTTAAAACTTTGACAGGATAAACTATTACATTGGATGTTGAAGCTTCTGACACAATTGACGCTGTCAAAGCTAAGATCCAAGACAAAGAAGGAATTCCACCTGATCAACAGAGACTTATTTTCGCAGGAAAACAATTAGAAGATGGAAGAACCCTTTCTGATTACAACATTCAGAAGGAATCCACCCTCCATTTAGTATTAAGACTCCGAGGAGGTATGCAAATATTCGTTAAAACTTTGACAGGATAAACAATTACATTGGACGTTGAAGCTTCTGATACCATCGATGCAGTCTAAGCAAAGATACAAGATAAAGAAGGTATCCCTCCTGATCAACAGAGACTAATTTTCGCTGGAAAACAATTAGAAGATGGAAGAACACTTTCTGATTATAATATTCAAAAAGAATCCACTCTTCATCTTGTTTTAAGATTAAGATGAAAGTTATATATATTTATTGTTTTTATCTAACTCTCAATTTTAAGTTAATAAATTAAGTTTCATCAAAGAAAAACTCTTTGAAATTATTTCAAATACTCTTTGCATTTTCCATAATGAAAATAAATTTTTGAAAACATTTTTATAAATTATGGAAATTCTTACAGATTCCTTTAGACATGTTGATACACTTTCAAAAGGAATATAATATTAAAAAATTATACATAGGGTAAGATTTGATAGGATTCTACCAAATGTTTTATTTTTATAATTTTTTAATTAAACAAAAAAATGTTTTGTATATAGAAAACCAGGAAATGTTACCCTATAAGAAACACTTGTAATATTAAGCTTTTTTAAATTTTCAAGGCATATTAGTAAAATAATGGATGTAGATTTCAAGAAAAAGTATAAAATTTAAAATATTTAGTTAGTAAAAATCAATGTTCAGAAAATTTACATTCTTTTCATAAGTTAATAGCTTAAATAAATTCCATGTTTCTATAAGGGAGAGTTATGGAATACTATGCATTTTATAAAGGAAATTTGCACCTTGTAATAAGTAGTTTACATTTATTTTAAAAGATATGTGAAAATTCAATTATATTAATAATTATTAAAATTTCTTCCTTGTAATCCCAATTAATCATCAAACAGGTTAATTTGTAAAACACCGTACTCGATTTTCACAAAAAAACAATAATTATGCTTTCTTTTATGAATCTTAATTATTTCCTGAAGTTGATAGTTTGATAAACAGAACAAATTTATGTTATTTTGAATGAATCTCAAATTTGTTATATAAAATGATATTGAAGAGAAAATTAATTAGATAGTACTCGAATCCATAATTTTATTATCATAAATTTGTGTTAAAATTCTGATTTGAATCAATAAAGAATCGCTAAATATCAAAGTTATATTATCAGGCCAATTGGTCAATTGTTTGTAAGAATTCTTTCTGATTATAACAAAAAATTAATTTATGTTCAACTAATTTAGATTGCTCTTGATAATAATGAAATTTAAGGAGTTATCATTATTTCTTTCTTTAATATCAAAGTATATCTTATTATTGAAGATCTTTACCTTTTATTTTCATAAATACCAAATAGAACGACAATATTCAACCAAAAATTAAAAATTTTTAAATAGTTTACAATTTTTTCATAAATGATATGCGAATTTTAATTAAATTAATAATTATAACATAATTTCCAAAGAGATAAATAAATTTTCACATGAATTCCTGTAGAAACAATTTAGATCATGACAATTTTATATTATTCAATCAATCAAAATAGTCTAAATGTTTTTAATGCATTATTTGGTTCTGAATGCCTTTAAAAAACATCCTAATTACAATAAATATAGCAATAATTCCTATTAATTAAATTTTGGATATTCTACAAAATGAAAACTGAATTTTCAGTATTAATCACACAAATAGAGTATCTAAGCTTAAAAATTAACATTACCTTTTATATCCAACCTAATAACGATAGTCTATCACCATAATTATTTAAAAAGATTTGTCTTAAAACAGAAAATTAAGAATAATTTTCTTATAAACTCAAATATTTTTTTTATGAACTTCGATTGGAAAAACTATTAAATTGAACGTTGAAACTACTGATATAATTTATACTGTTAAAGCTAAGATCCAAGACAAAGAGGACTGGATAAAACATAACATTGGACGTTGAAGCTTCTGATACATCAATACAGTCTAAGCAAAGATACTAATTAAAGTAGGCGATCATCAGATACTGATTTTAGCTTGAAAACAATAAGGTAATGGAAGAACACTCTCTGAATATAATATACATAAAAAATCCATTCTTTTAAGATTTGGATCATTTTGAATTTTCTTTAGAAACATAAATAGGATAGATACCTCCCCACACGAATAACTTCATGCTGATAACAGAGATCACAATTTATTGAATTTAAGCAGCACAAGTACCCCAATTCACCGTAAAGCAAATATTATTTTAATAAATACTCAGTGGCAGCAAAGAGAATACTCGAGTAACCCGATTCCTAGAAAAGCGAAAAAATTTCAAAAAATTTATCAAGTCTCAAAAATTTTCACCGAAAAATAAATGGAAAAACAATCAAAATGACACTACATGACTCAAATAACTTATTAGTGAGATCCAATTTAATAAACAAGCAACCTAACTAACCCAATCCCTAGAAAAAAGAAAAATTTCAAAAAATTACCTTTTCTCAAAAATTTTTTCACCCAAAAGAATGCCAAAAAATATGAAGGGCATAACAATAAAAATTTATACTAAATGACTCCAATAACTTATTAGTAAAATGAAAGTAAATAAAGGAGCAAATTTATACCCAATTCCGAGAAAAGAGAAAAATTTCCAATAAATTTATAAGATTCTTAAAAAATTTCCAGCGACCTAAGAACCAAAAATAACAACAAATCTAATATGATTTATCAACTTATTCATCTTAGAGCGATTCACTTCCCCTATTTATATATATATAAAAAGATTTATTAAATTACAATAAAATAAAATAATAATATCACTGCCAAATTAAAATAAATGTTTTTCATTTGTGGTCACTACTCACCCCTGGAAAGTTTAATTGCTCTCCAGTGGGATTATGATCTTTGATGTATCTCTCCATTCCTTCCAAAGTTTTTCTGACATATTTTTCTCCTAGTTAGTCTTCGTCATCGTTTTATTCAAGGAGTTTCAGCAGAGCAAATTCCTTACCAGAAAGCTCCAGAGAGGGCATTTATTTCAAAAGAGAAGAAGGTCGTATGAGCCTATCAAATCGCAATCGGTGTAGAATGTGGCTATCTTTGGATAGGTTTACAAATTCAAGGCAGTTAAATCCTTAGACCAAGAGAGATTACTTCAGCTCGCTCTCTGTGCCAAAGTAATTGCTGAGATAAAACGTGTGAACAGAGTTTTGGGACTTGAATTTTTCATGGCTGTTTTTCAGGTGGTGAGTTGCTGTCAGTTTTTTGCTTGGAGTTGCCTCTTCTTATCCTCCTCCTTTGGTTTCATAATATTTCTCTTTTATTTCTTCTTCTTCCCTTTCTCCAGTTTTCTACACGCTTTAGCTTGTGCCAGCCCATTAAGCCGATTTTTGAGCTTCTATTTCTTATTAAATTAAATTTTGCTCCTCCCTGAGGCTTATGATCTCAGCCTTAATATCAGCCAAGCAATTGAGGATCAGATCGTCTTTTGCTGGAGTTTTGTTACAACTGTCCTTCTCTCGGTCGGAGTGCTTTCGCTTTGACAGGAGTTTTTCTGCAGAAGGTGATAGCTTTTTATTCAGGTGGTTTGAGTTCACTGATGCAAGCGATTTGTTTTATTATTCCTGCTCCGTCATTTGGCTTTATTTATTTCTGTGTTAAATTAATTGAAATATGTTCAATTTAACAAATTATTTGAAATTTTATCTTGTGTGAAATTTAACAATTTATGTGTAATTATGAAAATTAACAGAATATGTGAAATTAAATATATTTGAAATTTAACAGATTATGTGAAATTAATAAATTTTACAAAATATGTGAAATTTAACACATGCGAATTTTAACAGATTATGTGAAATTAATAAATTTTACAAAAAATGTGAAATTTAACACATGCGAATTTTAACAGATTATGTGAAATTAATAAATTTTACAACATATGTGAAATTTAACAAACGTAAATTTAACAAATTATATTAAATTAGGCAAAATATTTTAAATTATCCAAATTATGTGAAATATAACATAAAATATCCAATACATAACCAAAAGAAAACAGCGTAATGGAAGAAAGAAAAAAATGAATATATGCATGTTAATAAAGAATATTTATATTTATATGAAACAGTGTATCTGTCTATCAATAGTTTTATCCATTTCATTCATCTAAAAATCTCCATATTTTTTCTCTCACTCAATTGCTTCTCCAACAGCTTCAATTAAAATAATTTTAGATATATATTTTCAATTAATTTGGCTTCCTAGTAAGCAATTAATTCTTAAAAATCAGACCACTTTTAAAATCTGCCAAACTTGTTCCCCCCTTCCCCTTGGACCCCAATCCCAACCCAACCCCATTGATGAAAAATAATTATTTTAGACATTTAAATGTGCGTATATGTTTCACAGTACACCAATCTACAAACATCCATCAATAACCAAAGCACTTTATAATACATTAGCGA
>Ga0138256_10005651_pt1 | contig 13219 bp, 10 predicted proteins | sample KNB2016incub_MG_FD_105486 | JGI IMG/M metagenome (GOLD analysis project Ga0138256, IMG submission 105486) | Active sludge microbial communities from wastewater in Klosterneuburg, Austria - KNB2014incub_MG | ecosystem: Engineered > WWTP > Activated sludge > Unclassified | place: Austria...
GACGTATTCAAGGTCGGCATGCACCGCCAACGCAACGTTCGAGACCAGCGTCCAAGGCGTCGTCGTCCACACCAGCAACCGACGCCGACTCGCGTCCCCCGTCTCCCGTCCCCCGTCCGCCTCAACGAGATCCAGCGCTACGTACACCGACGGATCCTCCACGTCCTCATAGCCCTGCGCCACCTCGTGCGACGACAGCGCAGTCCCGCAGCGCGAGCAGTACGGCAGGATCTTGTGCCCGCGATACAGGAGGCCCTTCTCGTACAGCGTCTTGAGCGCCCACCACTCGCTCTCGATGTAGTCGTTGGTGTACGTGACGTAGGGCTGGTCGTAGTCCATCCAGTTCGCCACGCGCTCGACCAGGCGTTCCCATTCCTTGCGGTACGTCCACACGCTCTCGCGGCAGCGCGCGTTGAACGCCTCGACGCCAAAGGCCTCGATGTCGGGCTTGCCCGAAAGGCCCAGCGCCTTCTCGACCTCGATCTCCACCGGCAGGCCGTGCGTGTCCCATCCCGCCTTCCGCGGCACGAGGTGCCCGGTCATCGTCCGGTGACGGCAGAAGAGGTCCTTGACCGTGCGCGCGAACACGTGGTGGATGCCCGGTCGGCCATTGGCCGTCGGCGGACCATCGTAGAAGACAAACGTCGGGCAGTCGGCACGCTCGCTGAGCGTGCGCTCGAACAGCCGCTCCTCGCGCCAGCGCGCCAGCAGTTCCTGTTCGAGGTCGTCGGCCGGCCGGTCCGCCGGGAGCAGTTCGTATCGGGGCGTCGTCACAGTCGTTCCAGCACACCGGTGATCAGGGACGTCAGGTGCGGCTCGGCCCGCATCGCGACGGCGACGATCTTCTCCATCGACGCCGGTTCCAGCGCGTCGGGGAGGCACAGATCCGTGATGATCGACACGCCGAGCACGCGCATCCCTGCATGCACGGCCACGATCACCTCGGGGACAGTCGACATCCCCACCACGTCGGCGCCCATTGCACGCAGCATCCGGTACTCGGCGCGCGTCTCGAGGTTGGGACCGGGGACGGCCACGTAGACGCCCTCGCGCAGCACGATCCCCTGGCGCCGCGCTTCGGCCCGCGCCAGCTCGCGCAGCGCCGCGTCGTACGGCTGCGACATGTCGGGGAAGCGCGGACCGAGCCGGTCGTCATTCGCACCGACCAGTGGATTGTCGCCCAGCAGGTTGATGTGGTCCGACATGAGCATCAGGTCACCCGCCGCCCACAACGGGTGCATCCCCCCGCCTGCATTCGAGACCACGAGCGTGCCGGCGCCTAACGACCGCAGCACCCGCACCGGGAACGTGACCTGTTGCAGCGAATACCCCTCGTAGCGGTGGAACCGCCCCTGCATCGCCACCACCGTCTTTCCCGCCAGCGTGCCACAGAGCAGCCGACCCTCGTGCGACTCCACCGTGGAGCGGGCAAACCCAGGCAGCTCGGCGTACTCGATCACCACCGGCGAGTCGATGGCCGTAGCGAGACCGCCCAGCCCCGTCCCGAGGACAATGCCCACCTCGGGGACGCGCGAGAACCGCGCCCGCACCACTGCGGCCGCCGCCTCGATCGCCTCGAAAGAATGCCCCGTGCTATGCATGCGTCACGCCGTCGCTCGAGTCACCATGCGTCCCGCTACTCCTTCACCAGCGCGTCCAGCCACCCGGGCGCTTCGACCGGCGCGGCGCTGGCTGGCGGTTCGGATCGTTCGGGCGTCATCGCGGCGGTGCTCGCCTCGGCGGCCTCGACCTCTGCCAGGTGCCGCTCGATCATTGACCGCGCCTGCGCCAGGTAGACTCGACGCTGGCGCACGAGCGCCTCCAGCTCACCCTCGATCCGGCGCGTCTCGTTCTGCGCCGCGGCCACGATGCGCTCGGCGTCCGCCCGCGCCTCGCGCAGGATGAGCTGCCCCTCGCGCTCGGCCTGCTCGCGCACCTCGGCGCGCAGCTGCTGCGCCGAGATGAGCGCCTCGTTGATCGCCTTGTCCCGCTCGCGAAACGCCCGCAGCTGTTCGTGAAAGCCCTGCGCCTTGGCCTCCAGCGCCTGGCTCTGCCTGACGAGTCGCTCGACCTCGTTGGCCGCCTGCTCGCGAAACTGGTCCACGCGCGTGCGATCATAGCCGCGCAGCGCACTTCCGAAATCGAAGCGACGAATGTCGAGCGGGGTCAGGTGGAATGATTCGTCGGTCATGGCGTACGCTCTCCAAACAGGATCGTGCCCAGGCGGACCATCGTCGCGCCCTCCTCGACCGCTACCTCGTAGTCGGTCGACATGCCCATCGACAACTCCCGCGCCGGGTGCCCGGCCTCGCACAGCGCCTCGCGCGCAACGCGCGCGCCGGCGAACGTCGCCCGCAGCACGCGCTCATCGGCGTCGAAGGGCGCCATCGTCATCACGCCGACCACCGCGATGCCGTGGAGCGTGCGCAGCCGATCCGCATCGGCCCGCACGGCATCGACGGCATACCCACCCTTGCTCTCCTCACCCGAGGCGTTCACCTGCGCGAGCACGCGAATCACCGTCCCTTCGCGCACCCCGACGTCGTGCAGCGCATCGGCGAGCCGAGGGCTATCCATCGATTGCACCAGGGCAAAGCGCGGAGTGAACTTCGCCTTGTTGCGTTGCAGGTGTCCGATCAGGTGCCAGGCAATCGGCACCTGGACCTCGTCCATCTTCGAGAGCGCTTCCTGCACCTTGTTCTCACCCACTGCCCGGAGACCGCAGTCCCACGCGGCCTGCACGGCATCGGCACCGTGCGTCTTGGTGACCGCCACGACTTCGACTCGCTGGCCGTGGCCGCCTCGCGCCACTGCCGCAGCGATGCGGTCCTGCACCACGCGCAATCGTTCAGGAAGCCCCGGAAAAGGCATAACATGCCAATTTATCGGAAGTTACAGATCGATTCAAGTAAGCCCGGCGCGACCGGCGTCGGCGCGACCAGTCGCTGGCGGGCGAGCGTCGGACAGGTGAGCAGTCGCTGCACGTAGCGACCCGCCGGATCGCGAGCGTTGAGTCCGAGCGTGGCGCCACTCCGTCGCTGCCACCACTGCTCGGCCTGGGACACGGCGATGGAATCGATCGACAGCGCGCCGCTCGACGCGTCGCGATCCAAGGGGCGGTACCACATCCCCTCGAGTGTCCAACCACGCTCCGGGGCAACGGCCCGACGATCGGCCGGGGCGACGGAGACCGCGACGACGACCGGACGACCGAGACTCCGCCCTGCGCGGCCGATCATCCTCAGCGTCGCGGCCACCCCGCCCCACGAGGACGCACTCTCGACGGGCAACAAGTCGTGACGTCGCTGCAGCTCGCGGCGATACCACCCGGCGCCGAGCAGCGGGATCGTCACCGGCGTCACGTCCGTCCGCACGCCCTCTACCTGCTGCGCGTACCAGATCGGAAAGCTGTCGTTGTCGCCGGCCAGGACGAGCACCGCGTGCGCCGGGAGCCGCTGTAGCAGCGCGAGGGCGACATCGTTCGCCAGTGTCGCCTCGCGACCGCGCCGTCGGTCTACCCCGCGCCAGTTGAGAACGAGCGGCAGCGCGACCAGCAGCCAGGCCGCGCGACCCGTCGCACCACGCCATCGCTCGGTCAGGGCCGTGATGCCGCAGCCGATCCAGAGTCCGACGACGAGGAAGGCGAGGGCAAAGAAGTAGTCGCGCTCGCGAGCCTCCCGCAGCGCGTCGTCGGGCAGGATCCCCCAGCCAAAGGATGGCCCCGCCCTGAGATTCAGCACCGCCACCACGCCGAGCGAGGAGCACAGGGCGAGCAGGGCGAGCACGTTCCAGCTGCGCCGGTCCCGACGACGATGCCAGCGGGCGCCGAGCACGGCCAGCGCTGCATACACCAGCGTGATCGAAGTGCGCCACGGCGACGGTCCTGGGTCGCTGCTCACCCCCACGGCCACCTGCCAGTCCGCGTACTGGATCAGGTTGCCGAGCTGCAGCCAGGCCGGGGCGCGCCGCGGCCAGAGCGGAGGGACGTCGTACTGGCGCCGGGCGATCACGTCGAGCAGCGACTGCCAGTGCGCGGGGTTCCCCTCGTTGATTGCCGGATCGTGCTGAGCGCGCACCAGCATGACGAGCACGAAGCTGGCGCCGAGGAGTGTCAGCGCGAACGCGAGCAGCGCCCGGGGACGTCCCTGGCCAGCGGGATCGGTGTCCGAGAGCGCGCCGGCCACGACGAACAGCGCTCCTCCCAGCGCCACGGGGAGGATCGAGACGGTCCCGATCCCGACCGCCATCGCCCAGGCGCCGGCGGGGACGAGCGACGCCCGGAGTGACCAGAGGCCTGCGCGGTCGGTGGCGGCCAGCAGGATGACGGCCGGCCCCGCCACCAGGACGCTGAGGTGCAGCGGGACGGCGAGGCCGAAGATGAAGGCCAGCACCGTGCGATGTCGCCAGCTCCACCGCGTCCCCGCCACCTCCGCGACGAGTAGCGCCAGCCCGACCCCGAGGAGGACGTGGCTGTAGACCTCGGCCTCGGTCGCGCTCTGCCAGACGGTCGCCATCGTACCGCCGACCACCGCGCCCACCAGTCCAGCGGCCGGGCGACCGGTCCATCGCGAGACCAGCCAGGCGAACAGCGCCGCCCCCGTCGCGGCCGATGCCGCCGACGCCAGGTTGACCGCCAGGGCGAAGGGAAGCCACCCGAACAGCGCCGCCCACGCCCGCGACCAGAAGATGAAGAGCGGGGTGCCGGGGGGATGCGGGATGCCGAGCGTGCGCGCCGCGGCGAGAAACTCGCCGCTGTCCCACAGGGTGACGGACGGGGCGAGCGTGGCGAGATAGACGGCAAAGAGGGCGCCGCCGCTGATCGCGGCGGCGCCCTCGGCCGTCAGTCGAACCCGCCTCGGCGCGTTTATGCCGGACTGATTTCGGGCCCACCCAGCATCGGGGGGGCGGCCGGCTTTGGCTGCGCGACCGGGGCGGCCGCCGCAGGCGGCTTCGGAAGCGACGAGGGAGGAAGCGGCGCGCGCGGCGGCAGCGCCTCACCTCGCACGAGATACTCGAAGTCCTCGCGGGTCAGGGTCTCGCGCTCGAGCAGCATTGCGGCCACGGCGTCGAGCAGGAGCCGGTGCTCGGTGAGCGTCTGCACCGCGCGCCCGAAGGCATCGTCGATCACCCGCTTGACCTCGGAGTCGACGAGCTGCGCCGTCTTCTCCGAGACTTCGCGCCGGCTCATGAGTTGCTGGCCGAGGAAGATCTCCTGCTCGACGTCGCCGACCAGGATCGGTCCGATGGCGTCGGAGAGCCCCCACTGCGTCACGTAGCGTCGCGCGATGGCGGTGGCCTGCTGGATGTCGCTGGACGCTCCGGTCGTGACGTGATCGCGACCGAAGACGATCTCCTCGGCAGCGCGCCCACCATAGGCCATGACCAGCCGCGCTTCGAGCTGCTCGCGGGTGACCGAGACGCGATCATCCTCGGGCAGGGTGAAGGCGATGCCAAGGGCGCGACCACGCGGGACGATCGTGACCTTGTGCAGCGGGTCGTTCCCCTTGACCATGACCGCGCAGACGGCGTGGCCGGCCTCGTGGTACGCGGTCAACCGGCGCTCCTCCTCGCGCATCACCAGCGACTTGCGCTCGGCGCCCAGCATGACCTTGTCCTTCGCCTCTTCGAAGTCGGTCATGTAGATCTTGTCGTGCCCGCGACGGGCCGCGAGCAGCGCGCCTTCGTTGACGAGGTTCGCGAGGTCGGCACCGGCCATGCCAGGGGTACCGCGGGCGATCTTGTTCACGTCCACGTCTTCGGCAATCGGCTTGTTGCGCAGGTGCACGCGCAGGATGCCCTCGCGCCCACGCAGGTCCGGTGCGTCGACGATGATCTGGCGATCGAAGCGACCCGGGCGCAGCAGCGCCGGATCCAGCACGTCGGGACGGTTGGTGGCGGCGATGAGGATCACGCCGTCGTTGGACTCGAAGCCGTCCATCTCGACCAGCAGCTGGTTGAGCGTCTGCTCGCGCTCATCGTGCCCGCCACCAAGCCCGGCACCGCGATGCCGGCCCACGGCATCGATCTCGTCGATGAAGATGATGCAGGGTGCGTGCGCCTTGCCCTGCTCGAAGAGGTCGCGCACGCGCGAGGCGCCAACGCCGACGAACATCTCGACGAAGTCGGAGCCCGACATCGAGAAGAAGGGACGGCCGGCCTCACCGGCGACCGCCTTGGCCAGCAGCGTCTTGCCGGTTCCCGGGGGACCGATCAGCAGCGCGCCTTTGGGGAGCCGCCCACCGAGCTTGGTGAACTTCTGCGGGTCCTTCAGGAACTCGATGATCTCCTGCAGCTCCTGCTTGGCTTCGTCGCAGCCCGACACGTCCTGGAACGTGACCTTCGGGGTGTCGCCCGTCAGCAGCTTCGCCTTGGACTTCCCGAACGAGAACGCCTTGGCTCCACCCGCCTGGATCTGCCGAAACAGGAAGATCCAGATGCCGATCAGGACGATGTACGGCAGGAAGTTGAGCAGGAACGTCCCCACCGACGGCCGCGCTTCCTGCGCGTCGATGACGACCTTCTTGTCGCGCAGCGCACTCACCTCTTCGGGCGAATCGGCCATGGGGAGCTTGACCGAGAACTTCTTCACTTCCCGCCCACTGACCATGATGCGCTGGGTGAACTCGCCCGTGACCGAGTTGCCGGCACGGATGGTCGCCTTCGAGATGTTCCCACGCTCCAACTCGGATCGATAGTCCGAGTAGGTCACCTGTGTGGCGGGTTCTCCCTTGGCGCCGGAGAACTGGATCACGGCGACGGGGATCAGGATCACGAGGATCCAGAACGAGAGCCCCTTCGAGAAGCGACCCCAGTTGAACGGCTTTTTCGGAGGAATCGGAGGCATGTCAGCGGTCCCTGGTTACTGCAAACTTGCGATGTACGGCAGATGGCGAAAGCTCTCGGCGTGATCGAGCCCATACCCGACGAGGAACTCGTTGGGGGCATCGAAACCGACAAACTTCGGCGGATAGGTCAGGTGCGTAGCAACGTGCTTGTCGAGCAACGCGCAGATCTCGAGCGAGCGCGGGTTCCGCTGCTGCAGAACCTCGATGACCCGGCTCAACGTGCGCCCCGAGTCCACGATGTCCTCTACGAGTAGAATGTGTTTACCCGCGAGCTCTGTTTCCGGATCATACACCAAATGCACGAATCCGCTCGATTGTGTCTCGTTCCCGTACGACGACGCGACGAGGAAGTCGACGTGCAGCGGTCGTCGCACGCAGCGAACGAGGTCACTGAGGAAAATGAAGCTCCCCTTGAGCAATCCAAGGACGAGAAGCTCGCCGTCCGGATACGCGCGCGTGATCTCGTCGCCGAGCTGCGCGACCCGATCCTGAATCTGCTCGGCGCTCAGGGCGATGCGCTTCACCGGCCGCCCTTCGAGGCGGGGATCATCCTTGGATGCGTTCACACACAATGCAGACTCTCGGTCGACCGGACCGAGCGGATGCCGCAGCGGCGCGGCGCACTCCTGGAATCCAGACAATTTCGCCATCGGACACAACGACGGGCCACCCCGCACGATCGGCGGCGGCCACGCGACTATCGGAAAGAAACCGTTTCACACGCCGCAAGCCACTGCCTGACGACGGCATTCGGTCGCCAGCTCGCCACGGCCGCACTTCGGTCGTCGCATCGACGGGGAGCCACGCCATCCACGGATCGTGCGCGGGGGGCAGTTGGTGCAGCGCTGGCTCAGCGACCTCGGTCGATGGACCGGCTCGTTCCTCGCACTGCGAGGCCGCACGCCGCCGAAAGTGCCACCCCCCGAATCGTGCGTCCCACGGCGGTCGAAGCAGCACGGGCGCCGGCACGACGGCGGTGCGTCGCAACTCGATCGTGTCGTCGCGCAGCACCGCCTCGAATCCCCCGGCCAGGGGAATCCGGCTCCCTGGGCGCCCTTCCACGATAAACCGCGACAGGCGGTCGGTCCCGCGCCGGTCCAGCGTGATGCCGCCGAACTCAGCGACGGTCTGGCAGAGCAGCGCCCGCGCATCCGAGCCCCAGGTCGGGTCGGCCACGCGGCTGGCGACGACCCGACCGTGTGATGCCGTGCGCACGAGCGGTCGCACGACGTCGATGCACGCGCGTCGAACGGCGGCGGCCTGCTCGGCGATCGTCAGCAGTTCGCCATCGATTGCCGGTCGCACGCGGCGGAGCGCGGGGAGCAGCTCGAGGCGCACCCGGTTGCGCAGGTAGCGGCGGTCGACGTTGGAGGGATCATCGGTCCACGTCACGCCCATCTCGACGGCGTACCGGACAATGTCGGCCCGGTCGATGGCGATCAGCGGACGACGTACCAGTGACTGGGCGCGCATGCCGCTCATGCCGCGCGCCCCCGACCCGCGAAGAATGCGCATCACGACCGTCTCGACCTGGTCGTCGCGCGTGTGCGCGGTCGCGACGTCTCCCCGCATGTCGGCCGCGATTCCACGCAGGAATCGCCACCGCGCGTCGCGCCAGGCCATTTCGCCGAACAGCGGGACCTGCGTTCGCCCCGCCACGCACCGCACCCCCCACCGATCGGCGCTGCGACGCACCTGCTCCACCGCACGCTCCGCATGCGAACCCGTCCCATGGTCGAACGTACCCACGACAACGTGATCGCGCGGCCCCGACCCCAACGCCGCTCCCACCGCGTTCAGGAGCACCATCGAATCGACGCCACCCGAGACGGCCAGCACCAGCGGGCTCCCCGGCGCAACGAGGGAGCCCGCCGCCAGCTCGATGCGCTCGCTCGCGTTGCTCGTCGAGCTCAGGGAGACGGAGGACTTCGCGGTGTGGGTGGACACGTGGATGAATCTACCGAGCGTCCCACGCGTTTTCCGTCGTCCATTCGGGCGAGGGAGGGCGAAGGAGCGGACTGGTGCCGCTCGCCACGCACGAGTACTTTCCCCGCAGAAATTTCCCCAACCCGAACGAGAACGCACCGTGGAGCATTCCTCCGTTTTTGGCACGCTGTGGGCCGGACTCGGGCTCGGCGCCTTTTATCTTGCGCTCACCTGGGTCAATCTCCTTCTCGGGCACTTCCTCACGCCGCTGTTCCTCATTCCCATGACCTGGCTGCAGGACGCCGTCAACGCGAAGAAGGGGTAGGTCGTGGGGGCACGTCGCCCGCTCGAACCGGTGCACAGGTCGTCTGAGGGACGAGAGCAGGCTGCTCTCGTCCCCCTGTTGTTTCATGCACCCCCCTGCCCCGCCGCGCACGGGCGCTCCCGCAACGTGGGGACGACGCGCCGTCGTCTCGATCGGCCTCGATACGGCGCAGGACACACGCGGGCTGTGAGCTACGACCGACGATGGGGAGCGAGCGCGGGTATATACTCGACCGCCTGTCCCTCGATTCGTCCACTCGTACGATTCCGCGCCGCACGATGCTCCGACGCTCCCACACGCTGGCCCTCGTATTCGCCGTGTTGTTCGCCGCCGCCCAGCCGACGAGCGCGCAGGACCTGACGCGACCCTCCCGGGACTGGCAGAGCGTAGAAACGGCGCACTTTCGCCTGCACTTTCCCGCCGAGATGCGGACCTGGGTCCTGCCGATCGCCGAGCGCATGGAATCGTATGCGGCGGCGGTGAACACCTTGGTGGGCAACGCGCCCTCGGCAAGGGTGACGGTGATGGTGGACGATCCGGCGAACGTGGCGAACGGCTTTGCCGTCCCCTTGCTGGAGGGACCTGTCATCTTTCTCTGGCCGACCCCGCCAACCCCATCGCCGAGCTTCGGGCAGCACCGCGGCTGGGGCGAGGTGCTGGCGGTGCACGAATACGCCCACATCGCCCACCTCACCTTCGCGCCGCGGAATCCGGGCGAGCGTTTCCTCTGGCGCCTGCTGCCATCGCGCATCGGGCCCGTCGCTCGCAAGTCACCCGCGTGGGTGATCGAGGGTTATGCCACGTACGTCGAGGGCCAGCTCACCGGCAACGGGCGCCCGCATTCCGTCGGGCGCGCGGCGATCCTCCGCCAGTGGGCGCTCGAGGGACGCCTGCCGACGTACGGTCAGCTCAATGCAACCGGGCCGTACCTGGGCGGGTCGATGCGCTATCTCGTGGGATCGGCCTTCCTGGCATGGCTCGTCGAGCGCAAGGGCGAGGAGAGCCTGAACCACTTGTGGCGTCGCATGAGTGCCCGGCAGCGCCGGAGCTTCGCCGACGCCTTTCGTGGGGTCTACGGCGCCGCACCGGATGATTTGTACGGCCTCTTCTACACGGAGGTCATGGAGAAGTCGCTGGACATCCGACGCCAGCTGCAATCGGCGGGGACGGTGGAGGGAACGTTGGTGCAGAAGCTCGCACGGGGAACGGGAGAGCCTGCCGTCTCGAAGGACGGCGAGCGAGTGGCGGTGGTCCTTCGCTCGGCCACCGCGCCGTCGCGCCTCGTGGTCTGGTCCGCGCGCACCGAACCGATCGACTCCGCCCGCATCCGCGCGCGTGAACGCATGCTGCGGCGGGACCCACTCGACGTCGCCCCGTTCGACTCCTTTCCGCCGCCCCGCAAGGTGCTGAAGACGCTCTTCGCCGTGGCGGGGCGCAGTCATGAGAATCCGCGGTGGTTCGCCGACGGCGAGCGCCTCCTGGTCAGCCGAGACGAGCCGCTGGGTGACGGTGCCTCGAGACCCGACCTGTTCATCTGGGACACGCGACGTGGCGGGGTCCGTCGGGTGACCCACGGCGCCGGCATTCGCGCGGGCGATCCGTCGCCCGACGGACGCAGTGCTGCCGCGGTCCGATGCGAGGCGGGGATCTGCGACCTGGTGCGCGTGGATCTGCGCACCGGCGCGTGGAGCACGCTGGCGCCGGGGTCACCGTTCATCGTCTGGCACCGTCCGCGCTGGTCGCCCGATGGTCGACGCATCGCCGCGAGCGTGCAGCGGGACGGCCAGTGGTTCACGTTCGTCGTCGACGCCACGACCGGGAACGCGCACCCGGTGAGCCCGGGCGACCGCGCCAGTCGCCATTCCCCCTCGTGGACCAGCGACGGACAGTTGGTGGTCGTGAGCGAGCGTGGGGGTGTGGCGAACCTCGAACTGCTGGATCCCGAGACCGCCGCACCGCGCGCGCTGTCGCGCGTGATCGGCGCGGTGGCCGCTCCGGAAGTCACGTCCGCTGGTGAGGTCTGGTATCTCGCCCTCCACGCGAAGGGCTACGACATCCGGCGCCTGCCCCTCGCGACGGCGCAGGCGAGCGGCGCCGAGCGCGTCGTGGCGCTGGACGCGCGCCTCTCTCCGGCGGCGCCGAGCGGGTTGGACAGCGGGTTGGTGTTCGCGCCACAGCCGGTGCAAGGACCACGCGAGTATGGATTGGGGCCACGAGGCTGGCGCGTGCTGCCCGGCGTGAGCCTGGGCCCGGACGGCGACATGGTCTCGCTGATGGTCGCGAACATGGACCCGGTGGGACGTTTCAGCGTCGTCGGCCAGGGAGGGTACGGACAGCGCGGCGCGTGGCGTGGCGGATCGCTGGCCACGGGAATTCGCCTGTGGCCGATCCAGCTGGAAACGAGCGCGTGGTACACCGACCATGCCCCGTCCGAACAGGTGGCCGGGTCGTTCGCCTCGCTCGACATCGACGCGCGGTTCACCGGTATGGGGTTGGCCGCCCGTTTCGATCGCGACCGCGGACCCTGGGGGGTGTCGTTGCGGGCAGGGGGAAGCCTGGCCCAGGTCGACGGGAATCAACTGGATGGGGCCGGGCGCACTATGGGATTCGGCGAAGTGCGAGGGCGGCTCACGTGGTCGTGGCGTGGGCTGACGGTGCATCCCCTGCTGCATGCGCAGGTGGCCCAGGGTGGGACCGGCGGCGACTCGTGGACGCGGACGGTGACCACCGGCTCGATCGCCGTGCGAGGGGGGGGCCGTTCGCTACGCGCCGACGTGACCGTCGGATCGACGTCGGCCGCCGGGCCCGGCGAATTTGGCCGCGCGTACGAGCAGTTCGCGGTGGGGGGCGGCTACCTCCCGTTCGTGGATGGGGCGTTCCTGTCGCAGCGCATCTCGCTTCCGTCAGTCCCCGTGGGATACGCGTCGGGACGCAAGCTGGGAATCGGACGCGTGTCGACCGAGTTGTTCGGGCTGACTCCGTACGCGGTCTGGCTCGCGGCCGGCGACAAGCGAACGCGCTACCAGCGGATTCTCGGCGCCGAGCAGGAGTGGCAGTTCTCGGGACTCGGCTTTGCGCGACTTCCCGAGACGCGGGTGCGGTTCGGGGTGGGATACTCGATGGATGATCCCTACAAGGAGAAGATCCGCCCGTACGTGAGCGTGACGTACCGACCCTAGCCACCGTCGCGTCGATCGCGACCCTCGCCAATTGTGCGCGCCCTGCCGTGTCCCGCGGGAGCGCGTCAGGTCGCACCGGACGGGGCGGGCCTGCTCCAGAACAGGTTGCACCCCGCTGGACCGAACGTGGCCGGCGGGTGATCTCCCGTTCCGAGGAGGTCGTGGAGCATCTCGTGCTTCACGAGTGCCGGGTGGTTGATCCACCGCTCGGCGATGTAGATGTGATGCGGCGACTGCCAGCGCCCGGCACACGGCCCGTCGGGACACGGAAAGGTCTCGCCCTTCACCGTCCAGAAGCGCAGCCGGTCGAAGTCGGCCGATCGCTGGGCGCAGCGCTCCAAGTCTGCCCACCAGGTGCGATACGCATCGGGGACGTCGAGCGGTGCCGCGCCGTCCGGCTCGAAGCGGCACGAGGCAGTGGTGAAAACGACGACAACGAGGGCTGCAGCACAGCGAAGGTGGCGGGCCAGCATGTCGGGTTCGCGGTTTCGTGCCGGTGAGACGGCGAAATGGTGACCCAGGTCACATTTTCCTACCTGCCTCGCTGAATTGCGGGAATGGTGCCGCCGCTCGTGACGCGACGAGGGGGATGCGCGTCAGGGCGAGCGCTGGCGGTGGCCGGCGCGTAAGCTGTTGTGTGCGTGCGAGAAACGACCTCATGCGGTGGCGCGAGCGGCGCGCTGGGCTTCCGCACGGGCGGCAAGTCATGCCGCAGGGTCGACGGTCGCGCGCGCCTTATTGGGGAGGCTGCGCCACATCAGCGCGGCGGACTCCCGATGGTGCCCCAGCGGACGGGCGCCTACTTTATCGCGCGTCGCGCCGCGACCCCTGCACCAGACCCCTCGCGCCGCGACCCCTGCGCCGTGACCTCTGCGCAGCGACCCGTGCGCGCGTCACTGCGGGTGGTCCTTGCGCACCGCGTGCGTGTTTTCCCGATCCTCATC
>Ga0138256_10005652_pt1 | contig 13219 bp, 9 predicted proteins | sample KNB2016incub_MG_FD_105486 | JGI IMG/M metagenome (GOLD analysis project Ga0138256, IMG submission 105486) | Active sludge microbial communities from wastewater in Klosterneuburg, Austria - KNB2014incub_MG | ecosystem: Engineered > WWTP > Activated sludge > Unclassified | place: Austria...
CCATAGTACCCAATCCGGATCCAAATATTTTTTCCAGGGGGTTTAATGTAAGCGTAGGGGCTAGTTGTGAATATCTGGTCCCTGATATGCGATTTCTATATATTAGCCGCACCGGACGAGGCTGGAGGCAATCAGGTACCATACAACAGGTGCCGGCCCCAGGGACCAGGGTGGTTGCTGCTTCAGGTGGTTGCATCCGTCAGTTTATACGGGTAAATTTTAGTGTAGATTTTCATTATAATAATGGCACCCCAATAAATCCGAGGGATGACCGGTATTGTTCGGTGGATCGCATAGACTCCTTCCTGCTGGAAGATAAAATAGCACCGGTGGCCAGGAGTTTTTCCTTCACGACTTCCAACACCGATTTTAACCCTGCCAGCCTGAAAGCTAATTTCATTTCTCCAAGTATCTCAGACAATTGTACTCCGTTATCCATACTTCAGGATAATCTTCAATTTGTCAACGATCCCAGGCGCCCTGCACAGGTCGGAATTCGATGTGGGTCAACCAATACGTATAGGGTGTCGTTTCGAACCAGTGATGCATGTGGCAGACTATCCAACTGGGCCATTGCTACCATACGGTTTGTAGACGGAATAGCCCCCAGTCCTCCGACAATAATTTCTCCTTCTTACTTTTATACCAATAATACCTGCAGGTCTTTTATTTCTCCGTCGATGCTCACAGCATACAGCCATGATGATTATACCCCGGATGCGCAAATCAGGTACAGCTATCGTATTATTTCTCCTGCCCACCTCAGAGGGGATATACCAGCATCTGGTCGGTGGTTAAATGCTGCCGGTGCCTGTCCTGTAAACGGATTGGTGACACTGAGAGTATGCGCCCAGGATTGTTCAGGCAATGGCAATCTGCACGTCGGTGATAATATTCTCGATGCCAATTGTGATTTTATACAGTTTAATATTCGGGACACCATTCGGCCAATACTACTGTCGGAATGCGGCAATACAACTGTGAATCTGTTTGCTAACTGTACGAATACCATGCCTAACCTCGCATCTACCCTCAGCGTAACAGACAATTGTTCAGCAGTAAGTATTTATCAATTGCCGGCTCCCGGTTCTATCCTCAATGATGGAGTAAGTAATGATCTGGGACTGGCTTCAGGATCTCCCCGCAGCTTTACATGTACCATGGACAAAGAGGATGATGATTATGTCGATTGCACCAGCTCCACCGGCATTTTCAAATCCATACCGGTCAGTTTTATTTTAGTGGATTGCGACGGAAATTGTACCATTCAGCGCAATTGTATCATCGTAAATCTTACGAACACAATAAATAATATGGCTACGGGCAATACTTCATACCCTTTACTTAAGGAGGCGAAAACTAAATGGAGCAGCAATGAATCTACTTTATCGATTAACAATCAGCCCAATCCATTTCAGGATTTTACAGATATAAAGATTAAAGGGGCATCATCCGGAAAGGGGATTTTACGATTTTATACTTCGGAAGGCAGAACACTTCACCACCGTGAAGTTAAACCAGGTGAATTCACTCAGCGCATTCAAAAACAGGATCTCAACACCAATGGATTGGTATTTTATACCTATTCTTACCGGGATGACATCACGGGGGAAGAGAGGATCGTCTGGAATAAAATGTTGGTCTATTAGAATTAATAATTTTCTTTGGCCGTATGGCGGAGCGGCAGGCTTAAGCTGACCCGGGTACCTTTAGTCAGGCGCTCAATCTGCATATTACCATGCATCTTCGCCGCTCTTTCCTTCATGCTGTTCATACCTGTACCGGTTGAGTTTGAATTATTTTTCCATACTCCGTCGTCCGTAATGGAAAAGAGAAGGCTATTCGACTGTTGTCGGCAATTAATTTCAACATGACTGGCATGGGCGTGCCGGATAATATTGTTGATCGCTTCTTTTAAGATCAGAAGGATCTCTTTTTTGCGGAATTCATCCAGGGTGCCTTGCATCATTTCTTCGTCGGCGTTGATTTGCACAGCAATGTTTTCAGGCTCCAGTGTCAGGGCGGCAAACTCCCGGATGCGGGAAACCAAAAACTCCACCTTTGCGGTATCCGGACGAATAGACCAGACAATATCACTGATATTCTGTTGAACGGATTTGCTTTGATCATTGATGCGGGCAAGGAGTTCTTTGGTTATCTCCGGCTTCTGGTTTACTGCCAGCTGACCAGCTTTGCTGAGCACGTTAATGGAGGTCAGGGTGCTACCTACTTCATCATGCAAATCTTTAGAGATCGCGTTTCGTACCGCCAACATCCGTTCCTGCGCCAGGATTCTTTGACGGAGTTGATACCGGTTGAATAAAAACCAGGCAAATAAGAGTAAGGTAAATAAACCGATCAACATAAAGTTGCGCAACCATTTCTCCCTGTTTATCCTGCTTTCTGCCAAAAGATTTTCTTTTTCGAGTAACTCTTGTTGCATGGCAGATTCTCTGGCTTTTCTTTGAAGGTCCATCTGCTGTTGAGCATTAAGGCTGGCTGTTAGTTTTTGTTCCTGCTCCAGTATCAGGATCTGATTTTTGTTTTGCTCCTGTTCCAATAAGGCGGATTTGAGAGAAATTTCCTGGTTTCTGATGGTCAGTTGTTTGAGTTTTTGATCTGCAGTTAACCGGGCTATTTCAAAATCTTTTTTCTCCGTCTCATATTTGGTTTGTAACTCAGCGATATTGGCGATCGTTTTTTCATTGAGCAGACTGTCTTTGTATTGCTGGTATAGCTCGTTATGCTGCAGCGCCATTTGAAAATTTTTATAGTCTCTATAGAATAAAAATTTCTGCAAGTAAAGGTTTTGAAGAATGGGTTTGATGTTTAATTCCTGCGCAATGCCTTCAGCTAATCGAAAATGAGTTTCCGCTGATATCGAATCGCCCAATGCTTTATTGGCCAGTGCGGTGGAAATATGCCGGTTGGCTACCTTAGTTCGATCGCCTATTTCTGAATACAACCGAATCGCTACTTCCTCATATTCCAGGGCCTCTTTAAATTTTTTTTGCCTTGCCAGCAACATAGCGGTATTGGTATTAGCCTGGGCTATGTTGGCCTTGACACCTGTTTTGGTAGCATGAATCAAAGCCAGCTTTTGGTAATGAGTAGCAGAATCAAGGGACAAGGCGCCATAAGCAGTAGCAAGGTTGCCGTAGATTGCGGCCAGTCCTTTAGAGTCTTTAATCTGCTCCCGCAGCAGGGCGGATTCTTTAAATAATTGAATAGCTGTTTCTTTTTTATTCATCCGGTAATACACGACTCCCAAATTGCCTTTCGAATTGGCCAGTTCCTTAATGTTCTTTAATAGCTCAAAAAGCTGGATGGCTTTGAGGTTAAATGATACAGCGGATTCATACGCTCCCTGCCTTTCGAAGATATAACTGATATCATTGTACGTCAGGGCCAGATAATTGATATTTCTTATTTTCTCATAATATACTGAGGCGTTCAAAAAAGAAGCAATGGCCTGGTCATATTGTGTTTTGTCGCGATAATATTGTCCGAGCTGATGATGTCCAAGCCCGATCATTAAACTATCCCTTAAGCGCTCACCAATTCGGATACCTTCCTGGCAGAGATTATGGACACTATCGGTTCCGCTCATTTTTAATAAAAGATCAGCAGCCTTTAGCAGGGCATAACCTTCTCCGGAAAGATATTTTTTTTGACGGCTCCAATCCCTGGCTTTGTAGGTATAATGCGCGGCGGAATCCAACCGACCGGTTAAATCAAACTCATCCGCTTTTTCCAGCCAACTGAAAACCAATAAAGAGTCGGCTTGATTGTGTACATGCTGAGCTCTCAGGTCAGCAGGATATCCTATTATGTTGACCAGACCGAATAAAAACGAAAGTCTGTGTATAAGGTACATTTTCAAATTGGCTATGAAAATGTACGAAAAAATCAGACAAGAGCCAAAAGGGACAAACTGCCCCTTTTCCATCTATAATGTGGTATTTTTGCCGATCTTATTCATGGGCATTTTACCACGCAGACACTCCTACAGCTCTCCCCTCCCGGAAATCCATAAAATCGATTTACCCAATGGGGCTGAACTTTATCCCATCCGCAGGGGCCATGTAAAGGCTTTGAAGTTAGAACTTAGTTTCGCTGCCGGCAGGCCTTATGAAGATAAGATCGGATTGGCGAATGCTACTTTACAGTTATTCAAAGGAGGCACTCGAAAAAAATCTGCTACCCGTCTGGCTGACGGTTTTGATTTTTGGGGATCTTCTGTCAACCTTGATTTTTATGTGGATACGTGTGGAATTAAACTTTTTGTACTGGAAAAATATCTGCCCCACGCCCTGCCCCTTTTTATCGATATGTTGTCAGCTCCGCGTTTTCCATTATCCGAATTAAACCTTTATAAAAGGCAACAAAAAGAAAAACTGCGCAGTGATCAGGCCCGAGGGGACGTCGTAGCTTACCGGCATTTTACGGAAAATCTTTTTGGAACCCACCACCCTTATGGTTACAACAGTACGCCGGAGACCATAGACAAGATTACGCGGGATGATTTGTTTGTCCATTATCAGGCAAATTATTCCATGAATGGCTGCAGGATTTTTTTATCCGGAAACTTTTCTGATCAAACCCTGGAGCTGATCACCCAATCATTAGGATCTGTGGTGCTTTCCAATTTGACACCAATTCCTAAAATCTCCGAACAGTCCATACCCTCTCCCTCCAAACAAATCATGAATATTGAGGATTCAGTTCAAACCTCCATTCGACTGGGCAGGAGGATGTTTAAAAGAGACCATCCGGACTTTGAGGCTATGTTTATGTTAAATACGCTGCTTGGAGGATATTATGGTTCACGATTGATGCAAAATCTTAGGGAAAAAAAAGGACTCACCTACCATATTTACTCCAGCCTGGATACCTTTCTTTTCGGTGGGTATTTCCTTATTTCTACAGAAGTGGATAAATCCCGGAGTGAATTGGCGCTCAATCAGATTAAAAAAGAGATCAAACGCCTTCAGGATCAACCCGTTCCGGCGCGGGAGCTCCAAACGGTAAAACATTATCTCAAGGGAAGTTTCCTCAATTATTTTGAAAACGCCTTCGCTTATTCAGAATTGGTGAGGGCATTATCCCTTGAAGGAGGGGTGGAGACCTTTAAAAAATTACTGGTCGGACTGGAAAATGTTGATTCAAAGGCCATTTTAGAGCTGGCTAACAAATATTTTCAGGAAAAAGACCTTACCCTGGTCATGATCTCGTAAATTGGTTAAAACTTTGAAAATAAATTTATTATCTCCGGCTGGAATTCTAATATATTTGCTTCCTTTGCGTTTCAATCCTGTGAATTAATGAATGTTAAAATTTTAGGCAAAGTTTTTGCTTTATAGTTAATTATCGGGAGAAGATATAGGAATGAAATGGTTTAACTTTTTTTCACAGGAGTTGGCGATTGACCTCGGGACTGCCAACACCCTGATTATGCAAAACGATCAAATCGTGATCGATGAGCCTTCTATTGTTGCAATTAACCGAAAAACGGGAGAAACTATTGCAGTTGGGTCCAGAGCAATGCAAATGCATGAAAAAACCCACGAAAACATCAAGACCATCCGGCCTTTGAAAGACGGAGTGATTGCCGATTTTCAGGCTGCAGAGAAACTGATCGAGGGTTTGATCAATATGATTGGCACCAAGCGGAGCTTTTTTACCCATCTCAAAATGGTGATCTGTATTCCATCAGGTATCACGGAGGTGGAAAAAAGGGCGGTTTTTGACTCTGCAGACCACGTCGATTCGAAAGAAACATATCTCATCCATGAGCCCATGGCTGCCGCTTTGGGTATCGGACTGGATGTGGAAGAACCTGTTGGTCATATCATTATTGACATTGGCGGGGGCACTACCGAAATCGCGGTGATCGCGATGTCCGGTATCGTCACGGATCAATCTATACGGACCGCCGGGGACGAATTTAACTATGATATTATGGAGTACATGAAACGTGCCCACAATATTCTCATCGGCGAAAGAACAGCAGAACAATTAAAAATAAACGTCGGCTCGGCATTGAAACAACTCGAAAATGCACCCGATGATTACCCGGTCAATGGCAGGGACCTGATGACAGGTATACCAAAACAAATCACTATCGGCCATACCGAAATTGCCACCGCACTGGATAAATCAATCGCCAAGATTGAAGATGCCATCCTCAAAGCGCTGGAATCCACACCTCCCGAACTGGCAGCAGATATTTATAAAAACGGACTTTATCTTACCGGTGGAGGGGCTTTGCTCCGGGGACTGGATAAACGGATATCGGCCAAAACAAAATTACCGGTACGGGTAGTGGATGATCCGCTGAGGGCCGTAGTTCGCGGCACTGGCTTGGCTTTAAAAAATTCAGACCGTTATTCTTTTTTGATTGACCGGAAAAGTGTCTGATCTTTGAGGCCGGAATATGCAAAACCTGTTTGCTTTTTTTTACCGGTACGCTTTCGTTTTTTTGTTTCTGATCTTCGAATTCATCAGTATCCGGTTTATTGTCAGCAGGAATGCTAATCAACGCGAAATTTTTCTAAATTCTTCCAGTATTATCAGCGGGGGATTGTTTGATCGGGCCAGCCGGATAAAAAAATATTTTGGACTCCAGGAGGTCAACACACAACTCGCCCAAGAAAATGCAGCCCTGAAAGCGAAAATCGATAACCTGCTGGCCTATACCCCGGATGCCGTGGACAGCATAAACGACACCGTCCACCTTCAACGTTTTGTACTCCACCCTGCCCAGGTCATCAACAATTCGGTAGAACTTAGAAACAATATGATGACTATCGATAAAGGCAGTGCCGACGGGGTGTTTAAGTATGCTACCGTCATCGAACCCCTCGGAATCGTCGGATTTGTGACCCATGCCGGCAAACACTATTCCTCCGTAATGTCTATTCTAAATTCGAATTCCAGGGTGAGCGCTATGATTAAAAGGACGCTGACCCGTGGCAACCTCGTATGGACAGGGACGTCCCCAACAGTTTTAAATGTGGAAGCCATACCAAAACATGCGGATGTCAAAGTGGGTGATACCCTGGTCACGAGTAGTTTTTCGCACTTCCCCATCGGCCACCCCATCGGAGAGATAGTCACAGCCATCGTCGAACCCGGTGAAAATTTTTATGTCATTGAAGTCAGGTTGTTTAACGACTTGTCCCGGACCAATTTTGTATATGTAGTCAATGACCTGCATAAAAATGAAATTGACAGTTTGACCACGCTAAATAACCTGAAATGAACTCAAGCTGGTTTAGTAATGGTCTTCGTTTATTTTTTCTCTTCTGTTTTCAGGTATTGGTATTAAAACAAGTGCACCTCAACTGGGGTTCTTTCAACTTTATTTCGATCATGATCATTCCGCTTTGGATCATGCTGGTTCCGGTCCAATCACCTAAATGGTTATTGGTCGTCGGAGGTTTTTTTATTGGATTAGGGGTGGATTGGTTTTATGATTCCCCGGGTGTCCATGCCAGTGCGGCAACCTTTATCGCTTTCATCCGGCCATTTATCTTAAAATATCTTGAACCCCGCGGGGGATATAACCGGGTGCCTTTACCCAGTAAATTTCATCTGGGTCTCAATTGGTTTGTGACCTATGCGAGCGTGATGCTCTTTGCTTACCTCTTTTTTTACTTTTCCATGGAAGTCTTTACGCCATCGTTGATCGGGACCATCTTGGTTAAAACTATATTCAGTTTTATCATGTCCATACTTTTGGTGCTTCTTTATATGTTTATATTTGACCCCAAATGAAACACAACACAACCTTTATCATTCAGGTAGCCATCTTGATTCTGGGAGGGTTGTTGTTATTTCAGTCCTTTTATATCCAGTTTATGGACAAGGACATCAAAAACAAAGCGAAGTATGCCGCTCTGGAGAAAGCGGTGAGTTATCCTGCGCGAGGCGCGATCTATGACCGTAAGGGAAATCTCATTGTGTACAATAATCCGGTGTATGATATCGAGGCGGTATTCCGGAAAGTTGATAAAAATATGGATACTGCCCGGTTTTGCCGGTTGTTGGGTATTGATAAAACTACATTTATCACTGAACTCAACAAAGACTGGTCCAATAAACAGTTTTCGAAAAGCAAACCATTTCCATTTATCAAAAGGGTGCCGGTCGATCAATTCGCCGGATTCCAGGAAATGATGCACGAATTTCCCGGTTTTTCTGCCCAACTTCGTTATATCCGGGGATATCCAAGACCCATCGCCGCCCATGCCATGGGGTATATCAGCGAAGTGGACCCTGCTGAAATAGAAAAATCCGGCGGCTTGTATGAACGAGGGGATTACAGGGGATCAAATGGAATAGAAAGGGCCTACGAATCCCAGCTTAAAGGGGTAAAAGGTTATAAATATTTATTAAAAGACAACCTCGGGGTCACCGTAGGTTCATATCAGAATGGCGCACTGGATTCGGTTGCTCAGAGTGGAGATGAATTAATGGTTTCCATCGATGCAGACCTTCAGGAATATGGGGAAAGACTGATGCAGAATAAACTGGGATCGGTGGTCGCCATTGAACCCTCTACCGGAGAAATACTCTGCCTCATTAGCGCCCCCACCTATGACCCCAATCTATTGACGGTAGACCGGGACAGGGGCAAATATTACACCGCGCTCGTACAAGACACTTTAAAACCATTATTTGACAGGACAGTACAAGCCCAATATCCTCCAGGTTCCATATTCAAAACAGTGGTTGCCCTTGCCGGTATGCAGATGGGGGTTATAGATCCTAATAAGGGCACCTATTGCTCCGGCACCTATACTCTTGGCCGGGTCTATAAATGTAGTCACGTCCATCACCAAATACCCAATGTCCAGGAAGCGATAGGGCATTCGTGCAATGTATATTTTTATCAAAAAATCCAGGATATCATCAATAAATACGGTGCAGACAAACCTGCAAAAGGTTTGGATGAATTCGCTGGTTATATGACTCAGTTTGGATTGGGCAAAGTACTGGGATTGGATTATTTTAATGAGTTGCCCGGTACGATTCCAACAGATGCCTATTACAAAAGGCATTATTACCGCTTATTCAGGGATTCTACCTGGAAGGCAGCTTATGAAATTTCAATAGGGATTGGACAAGGAGTTATCCAATTGACTACAGTGCAGATGGCCAATTTGTGCGCAGGCATCGCCAACAGGGGGTTTTGGTATACCCCTCATTTTTATAAAGGGGTGATCAAGGATCACAAACTTGTCCCTCAAAACAAATTTATAGAAAAACATAAAATCAACATTGACTCCAAACATTTTGAGGTTGTAATCGATGGAATGGAGCGCGCAGTATTGGGTGGTACAGCCCGTGTCGCCCAATTAAAAGGCATTGAAGTTTGCGGAAAGACGGGGACTGCTCAAAATCCTCATGGGGAGGATCATTCCGTTTTCTGTGCATTTGCTCCCAAGGTCAACCCTAAAATAGCTATTGCCGTGATCGTAGAAAATTCGGGTTTCGGCTCCACATTTGCAGCTCCGGTTGCTTCATTACTGATGGAAAAGTATATCAACGGGTATATAGACTCATCCAGGTTGTGGCTTGAAAAAAGGACACTTGAGCAGGACCTCATTCACAAAAACACGATAGCTGCAAAGCCCTGAACGGAAAAATTATGGACATATCCTGTATAGTCGCTATGAATCCGGATTCGGTCATTGGGGCTAACGGTCAGATCCCCTGGTATCTGCCGGCCGACCTGAAGTACTTTCGAAAAACAACAACACCCCATCATATCATCATGGGCAGGCAAACGTATGAAAGTATAGGTAAACCCTTATCAAACCGCATCAATATCGTCATTACCCGGAACGCCTATTACCTCAGCACCGGATGCTTAATCGCCCATTCCGTTGAAGAAGCTTTAAGTATAGCCGCTGATCATGGAGAAACAGAAGCTTTTATAATCGGTGGGGCACAACTTTACCAATCGACCGTCGAACTGTGGGATAAAATCTATCTAACCACTGTAGAGTGCAAGGTAGATGGTGCGGATGCTTATTTTCCTTCAGTGGATTGGAATGAATGGGAACTCATTTCATCCGACCCTTTTCTTCCGGATGAAAAAAATAAGATGCCGTTTCGTTTTGAGGTTTTTAAGAAAAAAACAGCTTAGTTTTTCTTCAGGTTATTGACTTTAATCTTAGCCTCTTCGACTTTACCGGCCTGGGCTTCGATAGCAGACTGCTGGTTTTTTTGGTCCTCTTCGTTTTTCAAAATACTGTTCTCAGCGTCTTTAATTCTCTGATTGCTTTTTTCAATCTCTTTATGGTAATCTTCGTTGTCTTTTTTAAGTTTTTTCATATCGGCGTCCAGTTTCTTCAGGTCTTTTTCTACCAGCGCCAGTTCATCTTCCGCCTGTCTGATCTTGACCATTTCTGAGAATTTTTCAAGTAGCTTACCAGCTTCAGTAAATTCCGTTGGATAGGTATTTGAATTGATATATCCTGAACCCAGGTCAACCCACATATTGATAATAGCTTTGCTTCCGGAGGACTCGAGTTTGGCATAGATATCGATCGGGGCGCCATTGGCAATGCTGCCAACCTTAGCATCATCACTAAACCATTCATTGGTCTTTTTATCTTTTTTAGTTTTACCCTTAAAATCTTTGATAAAATCCTTGTAGACTTCTTCTGCATAATTGGAGGAAACATCAGGTATTTCTAAGGTAAGCGTGCTTTGCTGGCCTTTGCTCATGACCTTCGAAGCTTCCATAACCTGGCTGTTGGCAGAAAGAGCGAATACCATTATAAGGGATAAGAGTGTTAATGTTTTTTTCATTTTTCTTAATATAATTTGTTATTAATAAAAGCTAATTTATCTTAAAATAGTTTCATGGCGCACAGATTTTAAGCGCTTTTAATAAGACGGTGAGCCGGGCAGGTAAGTTACCGAGGTACTCCCCTTCTGCCTCTAATTTAACATTTTCTTCCGGGCTACCCGGCTCCATCAGGAGGTCAGGAGTTTTAAAATGCAAAACCTTAGGATGCCTTAGAATAGTGCCAGAATAAAACAATGGGGTGAGCAGGATGACTTTCCATCTTGGTATCGGTCTTACAGCAGTCACGGCCAACATTCCCTGAGTGGGATTGGCATGTGGGACGAGGTGTAAGCCACCACCCGAAAAAGGACATATGCCTATATTAATAGTATAAAAATGGTCGGCTTCCTTTCCTCCAGGCCAGGTCAACCTGCTTGGCTGGAGTTGATAAGAAAATAAACACCGGAAAATAAACCACAGATATTGGAACCCTCCCCAGGTCATTTTTTTCTTTTTGGACTCAATATAGTCGGCCACATAGGCATCATAAGCCGCGCCAGCAACATTATTAAATACATGTAAGTGTGGCCTTCCCTGCGGATTGAGCAGTTCAATTTGACCCAGATCATGATCGTATATCTTGCCCTGGTCAACCATGTCCATCCACGAAGTGAGATTTTTGGGTATTTTCCAGTATCTGGCCCAATCGTTACCTGTGCCTATAGGATAAACGGTAAATACAACCTTTGGTGCAACCTGTTTGTTGTCCATGATACCATTGATGACTTCATGAGCTGTACCATCCCCACCATAACTCACGATTAAATCCGGATTCTCGGACACAGCCTGGGCAGCTATAATCCTGGCATCCCCCTTCTCCCTGGTCCACCGTATGTCAAACGTCCATCCTTTATTGCGAAGGGCAGCTTCCAGTTTGGGCCAGAATCTGATGGTCTTGCCCCTCCCTGCAGCTGGATTTCCGATGATGATTAAATAAGGCATGACCAGGTTAGAATGTAGATTTCAAGGTACAAACAACCTTCTGATCAAGAAAATCAGATTTTAACTGAACTTGAATTCCCCGCGGTTATGCAATGGCCGTGACATTGGCTTTAGGTCACACTGACTAATTCAGAACTTAAAAATCACACTGCCTTTTAAAAAAAACGGGGTACCCGGGGTAAAATGCAATTCAGTCACTTCCTGGTTTTCATTAAATAACCTGCTGGTCGTATCAAACTGCGCCTGGTTCCATTCTGCGTCCAGTAGGTTTTCAACCGTAATACCAAAATCGAGGCGTTTAGTGATGTACGTGACCGCAGCGTCTACTACAGTATATCCCTCGGCTACTGTGGAGTTGTCCTCATTGGCAGGTCTTTTATCTAATATTCTATATCGTAAACTTGCATTTAAACCTCGATCCTGTTTGTATTGGATTCCTCCGGTACTCGTTATCCGGGGTGCCAGAGGTATAAAATTCTGACCTTCGGGTTCACCCACTAACCTTCCATGGTTGTAGTTGAAGTCGAAGTCAACAAATAATTTAGTCATCATCTGATACCTGATTCCAAAATCAAGTCCCATTCTTCTGGTAGGCCCGGAGGTCTCTACCACCCCTTCATCACCCACATAGACCAGTTCACTTTGAGAATGTAAAGCCCAGAGAGCGGCTTGCAACAGAGCGCGAGACCCCAACTTCAGCTCAGTCCCAGCCTCATATCCATACGCTTTTGGTAAACTATTTTCAGTCTGACCGAGGACTACGGAACGTGCATCATTGGAGTGGAAACCAATACCGGATTTTATAAAGTACCGGGCATTGGGATTTGCCTGATAAAACAAATTGAGTTTAGGGCTAACCCTTGCCAGGGATCGGTTAGGTCTGCCTGTAGCCCCGGCTTCATCAAAATCAAAAGAAAATACATCCAGGCGGCTCCCTGCATTCAATACCCATTTTGAGGACAATTCCAGGTTAAAATCTGCGTATCCACTTACATTGGCCTGGTGTAATTTACCTGTAACAACTGTCTCCAATTCAACTCTTCTGGTGGTATGCAAAAGGGAAATGCGGGCAAAATCGTGCCGGGTAGCAAGGCCAAAATTACTGTTCAGGTTTTTACCTAACAGTCTTAAATCTTTTTGAAACGAACCATGATAACCGACGATGGACCTGTTATCTATCTGCTGGATTTCATCACCGCGCACCGGGTCATTTAAGAAAAAAGTAAAATTGGAAAACAGATTAAAATCATATTTGGTATAATAAATCTGGTTTTTGAGCACTCCATTACCAGGGGTATAGGTCGATAGGATGGCATTGAGATTTATCCTGCTGGTGGCTCCTCCTTCAAAAGAGTCAATCTGGCCATATCTTGAAATAATACCAAGATCAACAGCACGTTGAGGTATCTGTCC
>Ga0138256_10005654_pt1 | contig 13218 bp, 10 predicted proteins | sample KNB2016incub_MG_FD_105486 | JGI IMG/M metagenome (GOLD analysis project Ga0138256, IMG submission 105486) | Active sludge microbial communities from wastewater in Klosterneuburg, Austria - KNB2014incub_MG | ecosystem: Engineered > WWTP > Activated sludge > Unclassified | place: Austria...
GATCATGGTCGCCACCGGCCGCGCCGCGCAGGCCGGCGTGCTGTTTCGCGACGCGGAGGCGATCGAGCGGCTGCGCGGCATCGACACGCTGGTCATCGACAAGACCGGCACCCTCACCCGGGGCCGGCCGGGCTTTCATGCGGCGCAGGGCCACGGCGGTTTCGATCCCGACGCGGTGCTGCGACTGGCGGCCAGCCTCGAGCAGGGCAGCGAACATCCGCTCGCCGATGCGATCGTGCACGAGGCGCGCCGCCGGGAGCTCGCGCTGGGCACGGCGCAGGAGTTCGAATCCGTGACGGGACTCGGCGTGCGCGGGCGCGTCGAGGGCCGCTCGCTCGCGCTCGGGAACGCCGCGCTGACGCAGGCAGCCGGCGCGGACGTGGACGCACTGACTCCCGCCGCCGAACGGCTGCGCCTCGACGGCGCCACCGTGATGTTCCTTGCAGTCGACGGGAAGGCAGCCGGCCTGATCGCGGTTGCCGACCCGATAAAGGACAGCACGCCCGCGGCGCTGCGCGCGCTGCAGGCCGACGGCCTGCGCATCGTGATGGCGAGCGGCGACGGGCTCACGACCGCGCAGGCCGTGGCGCGCCGCCTAGGGATCGATGAAGTGCACGCCGAGGTGCGTCCACAGGACAAGTCCGCGCTGGTGGCGCGGCTCCAGGCCGAGGGGCGGCGCGTCGCGATGGCCGGCGACGGCATCAACGATGCGCCGGCGCTCGCCGCGGCCGACGTCGGCATTGCCATGGGTACCGGCACCGACGTGGCGATGTCGAGCGCCCAGGTGACGCTGGTCAAGGGTGACCTGCAGGGCATCGTCCGCGCCCGCGCGATCTCGCGCGCGGCGGTCGCGAACATGAAGCAGAACCTCGCGTTCGCGTTCCTCTACAACGCGCTTGGCGTGCCGGTGGCCGCGGGGGTGCTGTACCCGGCTTTCGGCCTGCTGTTGAGCCCGATGATCGCGGCGCTGGCCATGAGCCTGTCCTCGGTCTCGGTGGTGAGCAACGCGCTGCGGCTGCGCCGCGCACCCGCTGGCAAAACCATGGAGACCCGTCAATGAGTCGACGTCTGGCCACCGCCGTACTGGTGTTGGGCGCCACGCTGGCCGGCTGCGCGCCCCTGCCCACGGATGACGGGCGCAGCGCAACGGCGGAGCTGTTGGCCGCGCGCGGCCAGCAACCGCCCACCGCCGGCGACACCGTCGCCTCGCTGCTGGCGCGGTTGCGCGAGCAGCCGCTGAGCGCGGCCGACGCGGTCCGCCTGGCGCTGCTGAACAACCCCGACATGAAAGCCGAATACGCCGGCCTGGGCTTCGCCGCAGCCGATGTCTACGAGGCCGGGCGCATGGCCAATCCGCTGCTGTCCGCCTCGGTGCTGTTTCCCGATACCGGCGGCGAGGCCAACCAGGTCGGCTTCGGCCTCGCCCAGAACTTCACCGACGTGCTGCTGCTGCGATCGCGCAGCCGCCTGGCCGAGGGCGAGTACGCACGCGCCAGGGAGCTGATCGGCGCGAAGGCACTCGCGCTGGCGGCGGATACCGAGGCCGCCCACCTGCGCATCGTCGGCAGCTGGCAGCTGATCGCGATGCGCGAAGCGGTCGCGCAGGCGGCGACGGTCTCGGCCGAACTGGCGGCACGGTTCCACGCGGCGGGCAATATCGGCCGTCTCGAACTGGCACTGCAGCAGGCCGCCGCCTCGGAGGCGCAGCTCGACGCGCTGCAGGCGCGCGCCGAGCTGCACGCGGCGCGCAGCGCGCTGAACCGGCTGATGGGCCTGGCCCCGACCGAGGACCGCTGGCGCGTCGTGGACCGCCTGCCCGTCCCGCTCGCCGCGGACGATGCCGTGGCGGACCTGCTGCGACACGCCGATGCCAACCGCCTCGACCTGGCGGCGGCGCGGCGCGAAGTCGCGCTGCTCGCCGAGGCGCTCGGCGTGACGCAGAGCTTCCGGCTGCTGGGCGATGTCGAGCTCGGCGTGACAACCGAGCGCGAGACCGACCGCTCCCGTCTCACCGGACCGACGCTGGGTCTGGAGCTGCCGCTGTTCGACCACGGCCACGGGCGCGTGGCGCGCGCGCAGGCGAGCCTGCAACGGGCGCAGGCGCAACTGCGCGCGCTGGAGATCGACATCGGCAACGCCGTGCAGCGCGGCGCCGCCGAGGTCGCCGCCGCGAAGGCGCGCGCCGATCACTACCGCGAGTCGCTGATCCCGCTGCGCGAGGAGATCGTCGCGCGCACGCAGCGCGAGGTGAATTTCATGCTCGCCGACCAGTTCCAGCTGTTGTTCGTGAAACAGCAGGAATACGACGCCTACCAGGGCTACCTCGAGGCGGTACGCGATTACTGGCTGGCACGCGTGGAGCTCGGGCGCGCGGTCGGCGCGGCGCTGCCGAGCAGCGCGCGCGTGGGCGAGGCCGCGCTCGATGCGCAAACGCTGACGCAGCCTGAGAGTCGGCCCGCGCCCATGGATCACTCGCAGCATATGCAGCACGACGCCTCGGCGGCGCCGCCCCCGCCGCACGCCACCCACGAATCCAGCCACGGAGACCGGCCATGATCAGCCGCCGCAACATCCTGTCGCGCATCGGCCTGGGCTCGCTCGCGACACTGCTCGTAGCCGTCGCGCAGCGCAGCCGCGCGCAGGGCGCGCACGAGAGCCACGCCATGCCCGCAGCAACGGCATCCGCGCCAGCCGGGACCGCCGCGACCGGCAGCGCGCGGCCCGGCGCGTCTTTCCCCGCCGCGGGCTACACGCCGGTGCGCACCCTGAACGGCTGGACCCTGCCGTACACGCTGAAGGACGGCGTGAAGGAGTTCCACCTGGTGGCCGAGGAAGTGGAGCACGAGTTCGCCCCCGGCTGCGTCGCGAAGTGCTGGGGCTACAACGGCAGCACCCCGGGCCCGACGCTCGAGGCGGTGGAAGGCGACCGCGTGCGCATCTTCGTGACCAACCGCCTGCCCGAGCACACCACGATCCACTGGCACGGCCTGTACCTGCCGAGCGGCATGGACGGCGTGGGCGGCCTGAACCAGCCGCATATCCAGCCCGGCGAGACCTTCGTCTACGAGTTCACGCTGCGCCAGCACGGCACGCACATGTACCACCCGCACGCCGACGAGATGGTGCAGCTCGCGGTGGGCATGATGGGCCTGTTCATCATCCACCCCGCGCAGGGCGAGCCCACGCCGATCGACCGCGACTACTGCTTCCTGCTGCACAACTGGGCGCTGCACCCGGGCACCTGGCGCCCCGATCCCTCGATCATGACGGAGTTCGATCTCTGGACCTTCAACTCGAAGGTGTTTCCCGCGATCGAGCCGCTGGTCGCGCGCACGGGCGAGCGGGTGCGCATCCGCGTCGGCAACCTGTCGATGCACGAGCACCCGGTCCACCTGCACGGCGTGCAGTTCCACGTCACGGGCGGCGACGGCGGGCGCCTGCCGCAAGCGCTCTGGCGCACCGAGGTGACGGAGCTCGTCGGCGTCGGCCAGATGCGCGATATCGAGTTCGTCGCGATTGCCGGCGACTGGGCCCTGCACTGCCACAAGTCGCACCACACGATGAACGCCATGGGGCACGGCATCGCCAACCCGCTCGGCGTGGACCAGCGCGGCGTGGAACAGGACATCCGCGCGCTGCTGCCGGGCTACATGGCGATGGGTGAAAAGGGCATGGGCGAGCACCAGGACCACACCGACTCCGGGCATATGCAGGGCCCCGAGAACACCTTGCCGATGATGATGGGCAAGGGCCCGTTCGGAAACCTGGAGATGGGCGGCATGTTCACCGTGCTGAAGGTGCGCGACGAGCTCGCGCCGGGCGACTTCCGCGATCCCGGCCCCTACCGCAATCCGCCGGGCACCGTGGCGCGGCGCATCAGCAACGACCCGGATTTCGGCCGTCCGGTGCGCCGCGCAGCCGCGCGTTGAGGCTGTCGACGACTTCCGCCCAGTCGGCGTCGTCGGCGATCTGTTCGCGCAGGAACTGCGCCTGCGAGGCACTCCAGCAACACGCTTCCGCCAATGGGACATGCGGCGCCAGCGGTCGGTGGGTCGCGATGAATTGCTCGATGCTCGCGGCGTCATCGGGCAGGCCCAGCTGGCGGAACAGGTCGCCCAGGGCATGAACAGGACTTTCCATGGTCATTTCCTCCCGTGCGTTGGCGTGGCAACGATCCGCAGCGCGCACGCGCAGATCCGCTCGTGACGATGGCCCCGCATCCGCGCTCGCGCTAGCGGATTGCCGCGGCCCGCGCATTCGCCGCCCGGCCCATGCCGCCTCGCATCAGCGCCTCTTCGCGTCGCGCATGGCGATGGAAGTAGCGCACGAATTCCTCGTCGCGCCCGGGCCCCGCGGCGCGCACCAGCGCGTCGATGCTGCGCTGCCCCTCGGCCAGGCTGCGCGGGCGCCTGCCGAGCAGCGCCTGCATGTCCGCAAGCTCCATCGCCTCGATCTCGGGCCCGATCTCGGCCTGGTTGCGCAGCCGCGCCAGCAGGCGCAGATCCATTTGCAGCCGATGGCGGCGAAAGGAATCCTCGATGTGCGGCAGCTGCTCCTGTTCGAGATTCTCCCGGAGCGTGTCGAATAGCGCCGACACATAGGGCCGTGCGGCCGCGGGCAGCGCGACGTCCTCGAGCGTGATGCCCATCGCCTCGGCAATCGCCTCGGCGGTGGCGCACTTGGACCACACGTCCTGCGCGAGCCACTCGGCATGCTCGTCGCGCGGATTCAGCTTCTGCACCACGGGCGCGAGCGCCAGTGCCGTGGTGAGCATGCCGATCACGCTGTAGTAACGGATCCTGTCGTCATCGAGCGGCGTGCCGCTGAACTCGCTGTAGTAGCGGAACCAGTCCGGCAGGTTGCCCGTGGGATACCAGACATCGCGCGTGCGGATGTGCGCGAGTTCGCGCATCGGGTCGCCGAGCGCACCGAGCTCCCAGTCCACCACGGCCTGCACGCGCCCGTCACGGAACAGGAACTGCCCGGGGCCGGTGTCGCCCTGCACCAGCACCAGCTTCTCCGGCATCGGCGGCAGATTGCGCCTGAGCCACTGGCAGGCGAAGGTCACCAGCGGCACCGGCTCGCTGAGCAGCGGAAAATGCCCGCGCTCCCAGACCGACAGGTCATTGCCCACCAGCTGCTCGGCGTTGAGCGGCACGGCCAGCCCGATCTCGGCGAACTTGCCGGCCGGGATCGCGTGCCACCGGGCCATCACGCGCGCGAAGTCGCGCGCCACGGCGTCGCGCTCGGCGGCGCTTGCGATCCGGGTGAAATCGTTGACGCCCTCGACGAAGCCGAGGATCGCCGCGTTCGGCTCGTCGCTGCTCGCAATCACCTCGGGCACCGGGATGCCTTCATCGCGCAGCAGCTTCAGCAGCCGCACCTCACGCTGCAGCCCGTACTCCTGGATGTAACCGAAGTCGCCGCCGCGATCGCCGCGGATGTAGTACTTCGCGCTCGTGCCGCCGCCAGCGACGTCGACGAACCAGCCCGGACGGCCGCCGGCCTCGCGCCCGCCCTGGCGGGTACTCGCGGTGATGCGCCCCTGCAGCACGCGCTCGGCCCAGGGGAATACGTCCTTCTCGGTGAGCAGTGCGGACACGGAACGGCCTCCAGGGAATTCCTCCGCTCTGGCAACCAGCGGCGCCGGAGCGGCGGGGAATCATCGCGCGATCATTGATACGAAGGCAAACAGCCGCTCGGGTATATCCGCTGCATATACTCGCGGACCATGCGCGTGGCGCAGAAGCGCGGCCCGTTCGTCTGCAGGCTGCGGCGCATCATCGCCACCCAGCGCTGCGGCACGCCGTCGGCGTCGCGTTCGTGGAACAGCGGGATCACCTCGTGCTGCAGCAGGTCGAACAACGTGTTGGCGTCGCGGTAGTCCTGCGCCTGGTGATCGCCGTCCACGTCGCCATTGATCGCCCAGCCGTTGCTCCCGTCCCAGGCCTCCGCCCACCAGCCGTCGAGCACCGACAGCTGCAGGCCACCGTTGAGGCACGACTTCATGCCGCTGGTCCCGCTGGCCTCGAGCGGCGGGCGCGGCAGGTTTACCCACACGTCGCAGCCGGCGACGAGTTGCCCGGCGATGGCCATGTCGTAGTCCTCCAGGAACGCAGCCCGCCCGGCAACGCTCGGCGCGCGCTTGAGCGCGAACAGGTGGCGCACGATCTCCTTGGCGTCGGCGTCGGCGGGATGGGCCTTGCCGGCGAAGATGAACTGGATCGGGCGTTCGCCGCCAAGGACGGCGAATGCCCGTTCCGGCAACAGCGCAAGGAGGTGCAGGCGCTTGTAGGTCGCGAGACGGCGGGCGAAGCCGATGGTGAGGCGCCCGGGATCGAACCCGTTGCGCGCGGCCTCGGCGTAGTCCGTCGGGTCGCCACGACTCAGTCGATGGGCCGTGCTTCGCTGCGTGATCATATCGACCAGCTGCCCGCGTGCCGCGCAGCGCGCCGCCCAGAGCTCGGTCGCGGGGATGTCGTCCACCCGCCCCCAGGTTGCCGGATCATCGGCGCGACCCAGCCAGCCTTCACCCAGGTATCGGTCCAGCAGTTCGCGCATCGGACCACGCAGCCAGGTGGGCACGTGCACGCCGTTCGTGACATGGCTGATCGGGACCTCGTCCAGCGCACGGCCCGGGAACAGCGGCTGCCACATCGAGCGGGCCACCTCGGCGTGGCGCCTGCTGACCGCGTTGACCCGACGGCTCGCGCGCACGGCGAGCGCCGACATGCCCGAAGGCTGGCCGGCATTGCCCGGGTCGATGCGGCCGGCGGCGAGCAGTTGCTCACGCTCGCCGGCCAGGTCGGCGATACGCCCTAGCACCGGCAGTATCTCTTCGCGCGAATAGGTCTCGTTGCCGGCCGGCACCGGGGTGTGGGTCGTGAAAACCACTTGCTCGCGCACCCGCTGCCACGCCGCGTCGTAGCCGACACCGCCAGCAGCCCGGGCCTGGGCCAGCAGCTCGAATACGCCGAGCGCGCCGTGCCCCTCGTTGACGTGATAGACGGCCGGAGCGATGCCGAGCGCGCGCAGGGCCCGCACCCCGCCGACGCCGAGCACGGCGTACTGCGCCAGCCGGATCGTGCGGTTGCTTTCATAGAGCCGTGACGTGACCCAGCGTCCGACCGCGCTGTTGACCGGGAGATCGGTGTCGAGCAGGTAGAGCGCCACTCGCCCCACGTCGACGCGCCACACCTGCGCGGTGACGCTTTCATCGTTGATGGGAACCTCGACGGTGAGCGGCCGCCCGTCGCTATCGGTGACCCTGACGCACGGCAGCCGGTCGGGATCGGCGTCGAGCCAGTATTCGTGCTGCAGGCCCGAGACGTCGATGCGCTGGTGGAAATAACCCGTGCGATACAGCAGCCCGACCCCGACCATCGGCAGCGCCAGGTCGGAGGCTTCCTTCAGGATATCGCCGGCCAGTATGCCGAGCCCGCCCGAGTATATGGGCAGCGAACCATGCACACCGAATTCGGCACAGCAGAACGCGATCGGGCGATCCGGGCTGGCCACACCGGCTCGCCAGGGCCTCGCCCGGTCAACTGCGAGTTCGTGCGCCAGACGCCCGACCCGGTCGACGAATCCGGCGTCGCGGGCGGCGCGCCCGAGCGTCGAGCGGTGCGCCTCGGTGAGCAGGCGCAACGGATTGCCCCCGGTGCGCGCCCAGCGCTCGGGATCGATCGCCGCAAAGACCGCGGGACCCTCGGCGGCCCAGCACCACCGGTAGTTGTAGGCCACGCGCGCGAGCGGCCACAGCTGCTCGGGAAGGCCCTCCTGCAATTCGGCGACGGCGCGATCGATGTCGCGCTCACCGGGGAACATGATTCACTGCCATCTGAAGGGTTTCCGGATACCAGGTGCGCGAGGCTCACTATCTTTGTGCGCCCGCGCTCCTGTCAATCCGGTCCGCCGGACGCATCCTGTCGATGTGCACCCGGGCTGACGCACCTCGTCATGCCGCGAGCCACTTGCGGATCCGGCGATACACCGCGGCCCGGCCGAGCAGATCGAAGTGGCTGGTGTCCGCGGCGATCCACTGGTGCGACTTCGGAAACGCCAGCGTGAAGCGCGCGTCTCGATGCTGCCCGAGCGCGCTCGGCACCGGTACGAGGCCGTCCCCGAGCAGCTGCTCACGCAACTGCGTTTCCGCGCTGCCGATCGTTCCCGCGATCGCGTAGCAGCGCACATCGCGCGGCAGCGGCAAGGGGCGCCGCGGATCGTTGCCGTGCGCGAAGCGATCGCGGCCCTGCCAGTCCTCGTCATGCACGCTGCCGTGACGCAGATCGGTAATGCCGGCGCTGCGAATCCGTCCGAGGCGCTCCAGCGGCGCGATGTAGGGCGTCTTCCCGAGCACGGTGTGGATCCAGTGCCCGCCCCGCTCGAGCGGCGCGCCATGATGCGGCGTACCGAGAAAAACGAGCTTGCGCAGCAATTGCGGCCACGCCTGACCGGCGCCCGTGGCCATATCGAGCGCGCTGCGCGTGACCAGCCCACCCATGCTGTGCGCCACGATGGCGAGTTCCTCGAGCGGCACCGGCCAGGCGGCGACGAGAGCTTCGAGTGCTTCGGCGAACGCACGTCCGTTGGTCGAAATGTGCAGCCCGGTGTTGTAGTGCAGATAGACGGACGTGTAGCCCAGGTCCTTCGCGAGCGCCACACCGTGGTTGTGCCCGTCGCGCGTCCACTGCAGATCGTTCATGCACAGACCGTGGACGAGGACCAGCAGCTTCGTGCTCGTGCTCGGTATCACCGAGGTGAGCGCCTCGCGGCTCAGCGCGAGCGGCTTGCCGTCACGGCGCATGCGCATCGTGATCGCCAGCGGGTTGTCCGTCGCGACCAGGTAGTCGCCGAGCACACCGTTCACCACGGCCACCAGGCGTTCGCGCGCCGGCATCGACTCCATTTCTCCGAGCGCGGATGGCACCGCGCGCAGTGCGAGATCGAGGCCGCCCCCCACCGCGCGCGTGACGCCCCTGACGCTGTTGTAGACCAGTCCGGTGATCCCGTTCACCGCGCCACCGACGATGGGGCCACCCAGCTTCGTCGGCGTGCGCGCGACGTTGGCGTGAATCGCCTCGACCAGCCCGGCGAGCCCCGCCGTGGCATCGATAGCCAGGCGGCTGGCGCCGCGAAGATCAGCAACGTGACTGCGTTGCGCCTTGCTCATGGATGATCCCCTGATTGCATGAACCGGATACCCCGGCGTCCCGGCGAATCGACTCGCGGCCCGGCACCGCCCCGAAGAATCCTCCCGAATCCTGGAGCAATCAACCCAACTCGTCGCGACATATGGCAGGCGATGCTGTCCGCGTGCGAGTTGACAGGCATCGGCTTCGGCGCGATCGTGACATCCCGCCTGGATCTCCGGGAGTGCGTTATGAGCCACACACTCTGGATCGCCACGCGCAAGGGCGCGTTCGCGCTGCGCAGCGATGCCGCCCGGCGCAACTGGACATTGAGCGGCCCGCAGTTCCTGGGGCACATCGTCCACCACATCGTGCAGGACCCGCGTGATCCCGGGGTGGTCCTGATGGCCGCGAAAACGGGACACCTCGGTCCGACGATGTATCGCTCGACGGATCGCGGGCGCAAGTGGACGGAAGTGAAGCAGCCGCCGGCGTTTCGCACCGCAGCTCACGGCGAGGCGAGCCGCGCCGTGGAGGCGGTGTTCTGGCTGACGCCCGGAAACCGGGAGGAGCCGGGCGCGTGGTACGCGGGCACGATTCCGGCGGGCCTGTTCCGCTCGGAAGACGGTGGCGATCGCTGGGAACCGGTGGCAGGCTTCAACGATCATCCGCTGCGCGCGCAATGGGCGCCGGGCTCGGGCACGCCGGGCGGCGAGATCCTGCACTCCATCCTCGTCGATCCGCGCGATGCGCGGCACCTGTATATCGGCATATCGATTGGCGGGATCTTCGAGTCCACCGACGGCGGCCAGGACTGGAAGCCGCTGAACAAGGGCGTGGAAGCGGATTTCATTCCGGATCCCTCCATCGAGTTCGGTCACGACCCGCACTGCGTGGCGCTGCATCCCCTGCATCCCGATCGCCTGTATCACCAGAACCACTGCGGCATCTACCGCATCGATCGTCCTGCACAGGAATGGAAGCGAATCGGCAGGGCCATGCCCAGGCGCATCGGCGACATCGGCTTCCCGATCGTGCTGCATCCGCGCGACCCGGATACCGCGTGGGTGTTCCCCATGGACGGCACCACCGTCTGGCCGCGAACCTCCATCGCCGGGAAGCCGGCGGTGTACGTGACGCGCAACGGCGGCAGGAGCTGGCAACGCCAGGACAAGGGCATGCCCGCCGCGCAGGCGTGGTTCACAGTGTATCGCCAGGCCATGTGCGCCGATACGCAGCAACGCGTCGGCGTTTACTTCGGCACGACGCAAGGGGAGGTATGGGCGAGCAGCAATGAGGGCGAATCATGGCGGAGCATCGCGCGCAACCTGCCGCAGATTCATGCGGTCACGCACGCGGTATAGGCCACCCCGGCTCCCCCCCATGTCCTGCACCGTCAGAATCGCCAGCCCCCTGCGCTCCTACACCGCAGGCGCCGCTGTAGTGCCTGCCACCGGCGATTCCGTGACAGAGGTGCTCGCCGACCTGGATCAGCGCTTCCCCGGCATGCGCTTTCGCATGATCGACGAGCAGCATCGCATCCGCCGCCATATCCGCCTGTTCGTGAACACCACCGAGGTGACAGCGCTGTCGCAACCCGTGGTCGACGGCGACACGGTGCACCTGATCTGCGCCCTGAGCGGAGGCTGAGGTGAGCCTGTCGCCGGCCGAAGTGGCCCGCTACAGCCGTCACCTCGCGCTGCGCGAGATCGGGGTCGCGGGACAGGCAAAAATCAGGGCCGCGAAGGTGCTCGTCATCGGCGCCGGCGGCCTGGGCTCGCCATCGGTCCTCTACCTCGCCGCGGCGGGCGTGGGTACGATCGGCATCGTCGATTTCGACGTGGTCGATATCTCCAATCTCCAGCGCCAGCTGCTGTTCGACACCGCCAGCGTGGGCGAACCCAAGGCCGATGCAGCGGCACGGCGCCTGCGTGCGCTGAATCCCGGGATCGACGTGATCGCGCATCGCGTCGAGCTGCGTGCGAGCAACGTGATCGGGATTGTCGCGGATTACGATGTCGTGCTCGACGGCACGGATCGCTTCGGCACGCGTTACCTCGTCAACGATGCCTGCGTGATCCTCGGCAAACCCCTGGTGTGCGCGGCCATTCATCGCTTCGAAGGCCAGGCACTGACCTGTATTCCCGGTGGCGGTCCGTGCTATCGCTGCCTCTTCCCCGAGCCGCCTGCCGAGGGGCTGGTGCCCAATTGCGCGCAGGCCGGCGTGCTCGGTGTATTGCCCGGGGTGCTCGGCACGATCCAGGCGACGGAAGCGATCAAGATCATCACGGGCACCGGCGAGCTGCTGGTCGGGCGCTTGCTCACGTATGACGCGCTCGAGATGCGCTTCGATGAATTCCGGTTCGCGCGCCGCGAGGACTGTGCCGTGTGCGGCTCCGATCCCGCCATTTCTGCGCCGCAGGATGCGCCGCAACCGTGCAGCGTCTCATCGCCTGAACCGGTTCGCTGCCTGTCGGCACGCCAGCTGCAAGCGCTGCTCGGCGATCCCTCGCTGGTGCTCGTGGATGTGCGCGAGCCGTATGAATTCGAGGCCGGTTTCCTGAGCGGTGCGCTGAACATTCCCCTGGCGCAACTTGCCGATCGTCTGCTCGAGCTGCCGCCATTGCGCACGCCGGTCTTTGTCTGCCGCAGTGGCACCCGCAGCCTCGCCGCATGTGCGCTCGCCTCGCAAGCGGGCATCCAGTCCCCGGCGCACCTCGAAGGCGGCCTGCTGGCGTGGGCGCAGGAGGTGGATGACGCGCTCTTGGTCGTCTGAATATGGCAGCAAAACCTCGCCCGGAATGATTCACGCCCGTTGCCAGGCCCGGATCGCAACTCAATTGCGGTCCCACATCACGTTGCATTGTTCCCGCACCGCTGCCTCGAGCAATTCGATCAGCGGCAACGCGCGATGGCGCAGACTCACGGCAGGTTCCTCATCCTCGTCCTGCGCCGCTTCGTCCGGCGCGGGCAGCTGCTTCCCCGGCGAGACCGCGGCCTCGAGACGTTCGAGCGCCGGTTGAACTTCATCCGCAAGCAGGGCACCGGGCACCGTGCCGCTGTGTCCCATCAATTCCAGCAGTCGGACCGCCACGTCGCCGAACATGGTGATGTGCGCATACGCGGGGCAGGAAAAAGTGACCAACATGACGACTTCCTGGCTGATGGTGACATTGCGGGTAATCAGGCCGGGCCGATTATCATCCCGGCACTGACGAAGTGGCAAAACCGGCAATCGACGCCTACCAGGCCACGGGCAGCCGAGCCGGACCACGCAGGATCGCTCCCCGCGGCCGAGCGGCGTCCACGTCGAGCAGATGCAGGTCCGGAAGGCGTTCCATCAGCACGTCGAGCGCAACAGCCAGCTGACGACGGGCCAGATGCATTCCCGGGCACAGGCGCGGACCCGGGCCGAAGCTGAGCAGCTTCTTGCCGCTGTCGCGCTCGAGGTCGAAACGATCCGGATGCTCGAATACCGCAGGATCACGATTGGCCGCGGCGATCGCAAACAGGCAGAACGTCGCGGGTGGAATCCCGACGCCGAAAAACTCCACCGCCCGGGAGGCTGACAGGCGCGGCAGCACCGCTACCGGCGTCTCCCAGCGCAGCAGTTCCTCGATGGCATTGCCGCGCAGCGCCGGCGCCGCGAGCAGGCGTTCCCAACGCTGGCGCTCGCTCAGCAGTGCATACAACAGGTTGCCCAGTGCGTCGGTCGTGGTGGACGCGCCGGCACTGAACAGCAGCCGGATGTGCGCCAGGATCTCCTCGTCCGTCAGGCGGTGTCCGTCGGCGTCTGCCATCACCAGCGCGGAAACGACGTCGTCGCGCGGCTCGCGCCGGCGCTGCGCGATGATCGGCAGCAGGTAGTCGGTGATCTGCGCCGCGCAGCGCCGTGAATGCTCGGGATCGCGGGGGTACTCCAGGAAGCCCACCGCCCAGTCGCGAAACACATCTTCCCGGTGACCAGGAATTCCGAGCATGCGGCTGATCACCAGGAATGCCACGCGGTGCGTGAAGGATGCCGCCAGATCGGCCTGCCGCGTGCCCGCCAGGCGATCGAGCAGCTCGTGCGCAATGCGCGCCAGGC
>Ga0138256_10005655_pt1 | contig 13217 bp, 10 predicted proteins | sample KNB2016incub_MG_FD_105486 | JGI IMG/M metagenome (GOLD analysis project Ga0138256, IMG submission 105486) | Active sludge microbial communities from wastewater in Klosterneuburg, Austria - KNB2014incub_MG | ecosystem: Engineered > WWTP > Activated sludge > Unclassified | place: Austria...
ATGGATACGCTCGTTAAAAGTAGAGAATTTGAGTATTATTATCCCAGATTGCAGCATACGGAGACCCAGCAGTATAGGGAAATTCTACTTGACAGTATTATTGTATTTAGCCCTGAAACATACGAAGAGGTCAGAAAAAGTGTGCTCGATGTACTTATTGAGAGAGACGATCAAAATCTTCTGGAGGCCAGGCTATTTAAACAAAGACTCCATTTCCCAAATGGTGTATATGTAATCAGTAAGATATCTTCATCACAATTACACAAGAAAATTGTGCTGCAGGATTACATAGACCTGGAGCGTTATCCAAGGATTCAGGATTTGGCAGTGCTCTCTGGTGCTATCCTTAAAAAGAGCACCATTGGTCCTTATGCCACTATAGCTTCAACAGAGGAAAACATTTCCACCTACAAGTATGCCATTAAAGCCTATTTCGCCTTTTCCGGTGTATTGTGGGATAAAACAAAAACATATTGCCTTGTTGAATGTGGATGCCATTATCGCATAAGCTATGAACATCCTGGCGGAGGACCATCAGGCGGAGGATTTCAGGTACTAATGAAAAACCAAAATGGAAAACCTCGCATCCTCAAGTTTATTGGTCTTTGGGAAGAGTAGGTGGTCTCTTAATCAGCACAGAGAAACTTATTTGCAAGTAAATCGGACTGTTCCATTTTCATCAGTGAGCATGCCGCACAGAATTATATTTGTTCAGGCAGTTTTTCTAAAGATAGATGGCGCGTCATCAAAAAATCCTCAATAAAGTTGCAAATTATAGCAATTATGCTATATATTAGCAGCATAATTGCTATATAATGGAACGTAAAACATTGAAAATCAAACCTTTTTCGACTAAGAAAAGTTTGAAAAAAGCTGAGGGTGCTGAAGGTGAATCCCTTTTTTGGGTTCTTGATTCTGATGGGAAAGTATATAAATGGTCAAACAGGATGGAGCGCGTTAATGTGATTAGACAAGGCGTTCCATATCATTCTATTGAGGGGATCAGTGAACGACTTAAAAGTCCGGTTAAATCAGTTTTATCGATTGTAGGCATCCCTCAGACTACCTATAACAAGAAAAAAAGCGAGCATTCATTGTTAGATAGCCGTGAAAGTGAATTAATTGTACTGCTCACTGAACTCATCGACTATGGTATTTTAGTTTTCAACAAAGAAGAAGAAAAATTTCAACGATGGCTGAAAAAACCAAATTTGTCTCTTGGAGGTCATTCACCGGAAAGTCTTCTCGATACAGCCACTGGTATTGATGAAGTGAATAGTTGCCTGAATAGAATTGAGTATGGAAATTTTGCTTAGGGCCTGACTAATAGCTAACAAGGAAGAAATAGTCACTCCCCTAAATGTATTGACATTACCCATCGTTTTTTATTTATCAACCGGTTATTAGTGACGCCCTAAATGCTTGTGTACAGAATTGAGCGAGAAAAATATTTGAATTCTACCCTTTCAGGTTTGGGTGCTTCTGTGACAAAAGGGCATCGATGGAATAGTCTCAATACCAGGTTAGTATATACAGCTGAAAGCAGGGCTTTGGCGACATTGGAGGTGGCTGTACATATAGATCTTAGTCAGGATCTACCTCAGGATCGGCTCTATGTAGAAATAGAGATTCCCGATGACATCCTCATCCTGGAAGTCAATGCAGAAGATCTTCCTGCAGGCTGGGATGCCAAACCTCCAACAATTATTACACAAATCATAGGAGATGATTTTGTTGAGCAAAGTGATTCCGCTGTATTAAAGGTTCCAAGTAGCATTATACCTCAGGAATCTAATTATCTGATAAATCCGAATCATCCTGACGCAAAAAGAATTAAAGTTAAGAGCACATCTCCAATGGTTTTTGATACCAGATTGAGTAGTATAAAATAATCTTCTGATACCATTACTCGGCACTATGCATATATTAGCCGTCCGACAACACATCATTGATATATGGATATATGAATTTTTTACGCAAACATTGGTATGACGTAGGTGCTTTTCTTACAGTCATCGTGTCAATGTATATTTTCACCAACCACAGTATTCTGACGAGTTATCAGACCCTCATGTGGTTAAGTTTGGTTTCTCTTTTCCTGCATCAGCTGGAAGAATATCGGATTGTTGGAACCTTTCCTGGGATGATAAACAGTATGATGTTTAAAAGCAAGAGGCCCGATCGGTACCCATTAAATACGAATTCAGCCTTTTATGTAAATGTGGTGGTGGGTTGGGCGGCCTATTTTCTTGCTGCTATCCTGGCAGAAAAGGCCATTTGGCTGGGGATAGCCACTATGGTGGTATCTGCGGGCAATGTAATGGCCCACACCTTTTTGTTCAACATCAAAGGCAAGACATTTTACAATCCGGGCATGGCGACCAGTTGGTTACTTTTTGTGCCTTGTACTTATTATTTCATTTCAATAGTTCACTCAAATCATCTTGCAAACATAACAGAATATGGCATCGGTATTTTCCTCGGACTGGTCATGAATATTGTAGGCGTATTTAAGCTTATTCAATGGATGGCAGATGAAAACACGACTTATATTTTCAGCGAAAGGAATATGTTACGTATAGATAGACAGAAAAGCTTTTCATAAATATTTAAAACAAAATAGATGTTTACAGCAGAACAAATCAAAGCTGCTCACAGCAAAGTGATATCAGGTGCAGACTTTCCGGCCTACATCAAGGAGATTAAACAGTTAGGCGTAACGCACTATGAAACATTCGTTGTTGACGGACACACTGATTATTTTGGTGATAAGGATTACAAGACATCATCCATAGCCAGGTATAATGTCCTGGATATAGCAGAAACTTCCCAATTCGAAACCTTCAAGGCAGGCCTCAAGGCACATCAACAAGGAAAGACAGATTATCTTACATTTTGTCGTGACTGCGCAAAATCCGGTATTGAAAAATGGACTGTTCGAATGGACAAAATGACTTGCACCTATTTCGATAAAGCAGGAAATGAAATATTGGTGGAAAGTGTGCCAACACCATAGAACACAATCTGTTAATGGACCTACTTAAACCTCATCCACCTTTTTCTTCAAACTCAACAACTTCATCATACACTCAATCGGCGTCATCTCATTAATGTTGAGCTTGAGAAGCTCATCTTTAAGCTGTCTTAAGGTAACATCGCTCTGATCAAAAATATTGAGTTGGAATGCAGTAGTGTCTTTCATTTCCTTCACTTTCCTTTTTGATCCCGATTCTTCCAGGCTCATATTCTTGGACTCCAGTTCGTGCAGGATTTCAGTGGCACGCTCTAACAATGATCGCGGCATACCTGCCATACGAGCAACATGAATACCGAAACTATGTTCGCTACCACCAGGTGTCAACTTGCGAAGGAAGATCACCTTGTTGCCACTTTCTTCAGTTGCGATATGATAGTTGTGTATACGATCATACTTCTCGGCCAACTCATTCATCTCATGATAATGCGTGGCGAAAAGTGTCTTTGGTTTGTATTGGATATGATGATGCAAATATTCCGCAATACTCCATGCCAGACTGATACCATCAAAGGTGCTTGTTCCACGTCCGATTTCATCCATAAGGATCAGACTTCGGGCTGAAATATTATTGAGGATACTCGCCGTCTCATTCATCTCCACCATAAAGGTGGATTCGCCGGAAGATATATTGTCAGATGCACCAACACGCGTAAATAACTTATCGATAATACCGAGACTTGCAGATCGCGCTGGAACAAAGCTTCCCATTTGCGCCATGAGACTGATGAGGGCCGTCTGTCTTAGAAAAGCTGATTTACCCGACATATTGGGACCGGTAATGATAAAAATCTGCTGCTCTTCACTATCCATGTACAGATCATTGGCGACATATTGCTCACCTGGTGGTAGATGCCGCTCGATGACAGGATGTCGTCCGTCTTTTATCTCTATCGCAAAGCCATCATTCATCTCCGGCCTGCAATAATTGTAGGCGGATGCCACAGCCGCTAATGCCAATATGCAATCCAGTTGCGCAATTACATTGGCATCGATCTGAATCGGACCTATATATTCCTGGGCAGCAAGTACAAGATCATTGAAAAGACTTTCTTCGAGTGTTCCGATTTTTTCTTCGGCACTCAGAATTTTTGTTTCCAGCTTTTTCAGATCATCGGTCACATAGCGCTCGCAATTAGATAGCGTTTGCTTACGCACCCAGCTATCAGGAATGAGGCCCTGGTTTTTATATTTATTGGTTACCTCAAGAAAGTACCCAAACACATTATTGTACCCGATCTTGAGATTGGTGATACCTGTCTTCACCGCTTCTTCCTGCTGAAGGCTGATCAGTATCTCTTTTGAATTTTGAATGATATCCCGGTATTCATCGAGTTCTTCATTATAACCTTGCCTTATCACATTTCCTTTGATCAGCAATGCAGGTGCTTCTTCCTGCACAGCTGTTTCAATCGTCTGGCGAAGATGCTCACAGACATTGATCTGGTCGGCTAATCGTACCAATCCTTCCTGGCGGCTTTCTTCCATCCACGTTTTGATAGGCTGAAGTGCAGCCAATGCCCGACGGAGCTGAATCATCTCCCGCGGATTGATCTTCGACAAGGAGACTTTGGATATGATACGCTCCAGATCACCTATCATCCTCAATTGATCTTTCATATCGGAAGACCAATCAGCATGTTTCAATGCATATTCCACCATATCGTGGCGCAACCTTATCTCGGTCATACTGACAAGGGGGAGGGCTATCCATTTTTTAAGCATCCTCGAGCCCATTGGAGAGGTGGTCTTGTCGAGGATTTCAAGTAAGCTTGTGCCTGTATCATTAGCGGGCTGAAGAAGCTCCAGATTACGGATCGTAAATCGATCCATCCATACATAGTGATCAGACTGCAGTCTGCTGATCGTCCTGATGTGCTTGAGACCATCCTGCTTGGTCGTAGCCAGATAATGCAAGATAGCACCTGCAGCTATCTGAGCGGTCTGCATATGATCTATGCCAAAACCCTTAAGTGTTGCAATTTCGAAATGACGCAGTATTTTCTCTTGCGTGTAATCCGATGTATAAACCCATTCCTCCAGGCCAAACATGTAATATGCGTTTCCAAAAAGTTTTTCGAAACGGGCTTTATTCGCCTTAGAAAAAATAATTTCTGCAGGATTGAAACTTTGAAGGAGTTTCTCAATTTCCCTTAGCTCGCCTTCACTGATGACAAATTCGCCGGTAGAAATATCCAGGAAAGCGACGCCAAAAAGCTCAGGCGCACTTTGGTGAATGGACGCGAGATAATTATTCCTGGAACGGTTGAGCAGCGAGTCCTCCGTGGTGATTCCGGGAGTGATCATCTCCGTCACGCCACGATCGACTATTTTCTTTTCTTTCGATGGCTTTTCGAGTTGTTCGCAGATAGCTACCCTATAACCGGCCTGTACCAGCTTCGGGAGATACATGTCCATGGCATGATAGGGGAAACCGGCCAGTTCGACATTATTTCCACCATTATTCCGGTGGGTGAGCACGATACCAAGCGCATCGGCGGTACGGATCGCATCTTCGCCAAAAGTCTCATAAAAGTCGCCCACCCGGAATAGCAGCAGAGCATCAGGATGCTGGCTTTTGATCTTCAGGTATTGCTTCATCAACGGGGTTTCTTTCCCCGGATCCATGGCAATTTGCTCAGGTTTTGGTTTCAAGAATAGTACCTCTCTGTTAATCCCCAAAGGTAAGATTTACAAAGATGCCATACGAATTATTTAAATATATCGTTTTATAGGTATCTTGTATATTCACCACGTATTTCGCCCCTAACTAGGTCCTCAGGAGCCAATACAAAAAAAAATTGTCAATTGTCAATTGTCAATTGTCAATTTATAATTCGTAAATCGTCAATCTAAAATCGTAAATCAATACTTATGGGATTATTTTCATTTTCAAAAGGATCAGGCGCCAAAACCCTAAAAAAGGAAGAAGAAGCCAAAGCAGCAGCTATTTCTCAGGCAGAAGTCAACAGGCTGAAAATTAATAAGATGACAGCAGACGTCAACGAACTCAATCTGCCTGTGACCAATTTGTCCATTTTGATCAATGATGACGTTGTCACCGTTTACGGAGAAGCTGAAACACAGGTTGCGAAGGAACTTGTTGTCCTGACCGTGGGTAATAACATGGGAATATCCTCTGTCGATGACCGTATGAGCGTAGTGGAGCCTGAGCCGGAAGAAGCTACCTTTTATGAAGTAAAATCAGGCGATTCTTTGTCTAAAATTGCCAAGGCGCATTATGGAGATGCAAACAAATATAATGCTATATTTGAAGCAAATAAACCGATGCTGAAAGATCCAAACCTGATCTATCCAGGTCAGATGCTGAGGATCCCACAGCTCTAAAGATTGTTTTCAACTGGTGAAGTTGGTGGAAGCGCAGGCCGCCGGGTCGGCTTCCACCTTTTCTTTTTCCGGTCCTAAGGACCAGGAAAAAGAATTCGGACTTTCGAATATGAATAACGAATGAGGAAGGAAATGGTATCGCTCCAATGGAGCTAAATTTGATTTTCAATATGTAATGCTACAGACATGTCGCTCCGATGGAGCTGTAATTATAACTCCTTGCCCCTTGCCCCTTGCCCCTTGCTCCCGGCTCCTTGCAAAATATATCGCTCCGATGGAGCTGAAATTGACTTTGCCATCCTGAATACTACCAACCTTTAGCCTCTACGAGGCAATTTTATCAACTGATGGTTACACACCTTTTGCCAACTGCGGACTGATTACTGCAGACTGATTACTGCTAACTTTCCCTTTTTACTTGGCTATTCTCTATTGAATAGAAGCAAAATCTGTACCCGGACAGAAACTTCGCTATTCGTTATTCCGTATCGTTATTCATTATTCATTCCTCTTCTTCGAGAAGCTCTTCCAAATCGGTCTCAATATCCCGCAGCTTCGCCCGGCATATCTTAATCAATTCCAACGCGGACTTAACTTCGCCTCTCATTTCTTCGAGACCTAGTTCGCCTTGTTGGATGCGCTCCACAAGTTTTTCCAACTGGAGCATGGCTTTATCATAATCGGTTTGCTTCTTTGTCATTCTACTTTGCTTTTTACGGTGCCATCGAGAAAGGTGGTCTGGATAATATTTCCTTGTTCTAATTGTTCTGCCTTGGTGATTGTTTTTCCTTCACGACTAGTGATCGAATAGCCTCTTGCCAGCACATGATCCGGATCAATGGCTGTCAATAACGTTTGCATAAATTCAATCCGCTGTACATGTTTGCTGATCATATGCTTGCCCGATTGTTGAAGCATATTTTTTGCATGTTGTAGCTTGTTGTTTTCAAACATTAATCTTGATCTGACTGCATGATTTAATCCATGCGCTAACGCTGTGATTTTTCGTTCCTCTTCTTTCAGGCGTTCAAATACTTCGTCATTGATCATCACACCCATTTCATCCAGCCTGGCTTCAAATGTTGCATTGCGTTCGATGACGAAATCTGCAACTGCCGTAGGTGTCTTCAAGGATTGAAACGCTACAATATCAAGCACGGACTGATCTATCTCATGTCCTATGCCAATCAAGACAGGGATCGGAAACTGCGCTACACGAACTGCAAGGGCGAGATTATCAAATGCTGCAAGATCTGTCCTGCCACCACCGCCTCTGATGATAGCAACAGCATCAAAGTTGTCTTTACCAGTTTCGATCTGATCTAAACAAGCCAGGATCTCTGTTTCAACCTGCTGCCCCTGCATCGCTGCTTCAAACAATTCAACCTTGATATCATAACCATAGAAATTTTCCTCCAGATGCTTAACAAAATCCTTGTAGCCAGCTGCCCGTCCCGAACTCACTACAGCAAGCCTTTGAATGACGATGGGCAAATGCGTTGATGCATTCTTACGGACCAACCCACGCTGTTTGATTTCATTGATGATAGCCAGTCGTTGTATTTCCAGTTGACCAATGGTAAAGCTGCTGTCAATGTCTTCAATAATGAGTTTCAATCCATAGCGCTCATGGTAATCAACATTGACTTTAAGCTTTACTGCCATGCCTTGCTTCAGGATATCTTCCGGTGGAACAGGCGATTTGCGTTTGAGGAAAAAATACACATTGGCCCACATCGCCGCCTGGCATTGGGCTACAATGTTGTTCTCTTCTTTTTGGATAAGATCGACATACCAATGGCCCCTTGACAAAGAAGCCTGGCCGATTTCACATTCGATCCAGAGCGGTTCGTCAAAATTGAGGGAGATTACCCTCCGTATGTATTGGTTGAGTTCAAGTAAGGAATATGCGTTTGGCTCGGACATGCTGCATTCAATCAGCTTTTCCCTTTGAGTACTTCAGTGACAAGCTCAGCAGCTTCCTGAAGAAGGATAGCTGACTTTACCTGTAGCCCACTTTCGTCAATGATCTTCTTCGCCAGATCCGCATTGGTTCCCTGTAAGCGTACGATGATCGGAACAGAAATATTTCCAATCGTGTTATACGCATCTACTACACCTTGCGCCACGCGATCGCAACGCACGATACCACCAAAAATATTGATGAGTATGGCCTTGACGTTTGGATCTCTAAGGATAATACGGAAAGCTTGTTCTACACGCTTGGCATCTGCCGTTCCTCCAACATCAAGGAAGTTAGCAGGTGATCCTCCGGACAACTTGATGATATCCATCGTAGCCATTGCCAAACCAGCGCCATTGACCATGCAGCCAACATTTCCGTCAAGGTTTACGTAGCTAAGACCATATTCCTTTGCTTCGAGTTCTACAGGATCATCTTCATTAGGATCATGCCAGGCAGCAATATCCTTGTGGCGAAAGAGTGCATTATCATCCATGCTTGCTTTACAATCCACAGCAATGATCTCACCGTGACCATCAATCAGCACAGGATTGATTTCAAGCATGGTAGCATCACTATCTACAAATGCTTTATATGCATTGGTGACAAATTTGGTCATGTTCTTCAGCGGCTCACCGCTCAGGCCAAGATTGAATGCAATTTTCCTACACTCATAAGCCTGCAATCCTAATGCAGGATCAACATATTCTTTATGGACCAGCTGAGGTGTATTCTCCGCCACAGTCTCGATATCCATTCCACCTTCAGTAGAGTAGATGATCACATTGCATTGCTTGTCTCTGTCGGTCAAAATGGACATATAGAGCTCTTTGCATTGTTCGTAGGCAGGCACGTATGAATCTTCTGCAATGAGTACCTGACGAACAAGTTTTCCTGGCCCTGTCATTCCGCCCGGAGTCTGTGGAGTCTTGAGCATCATTCCGATGATGCTGCTGGCATACATTTTAAGGTCATCCAGGTTCTTGGCCACTTTGACACCACCACCTTTTCCTCTTCCACCCGCATGCAACTGAGCTTTGACGATAGCTATCGGACTACCTGATTGTGCTGTTATTTTATGATAAGCGTCTACAGCTTCTTCTACATTGTGGGCCACTATGCCCCGTTGGATCTTGACGCCGTAACGACTAAGTAATTCCTTGCCCTGGTATTCGTGTAAATCCATGAATGATGTTCTTTTCGATTGAGTGTGCGAATCTAAATAAAATCAGGTTGAATCGGGGATTTTCATTCCTTCATCAACTCCAGGGCTTCCTCCATTTGATCTGTAGGTCGCTTACAAGTATGGTTTCGACACACGTATATAAGTGTCTCTCCTTCAACAAGTTTGTATTGCAACAATGGAAGCCTTCCTTCCTCTGATCCACCCAGGAATACAGCATCAGGTTGGTACATCCTTAAAAATGCATCGTGCGCCTTCTTGTAGTCACTTCCTACTATAGCAACTTCATAAGGTGGTTTGGTGAGAGACATCATCAACTGGCACCAATTGCTGTAAAACGATGGTTGACCGTCCTTTTTCAACCTTGACCAGACGTTGTCAAACATCTGCTTAGCTCTCGCGATATAATCCTCCTTGTACAACAGCTCACCCAGAAGATTCAGGTTTCTCGCCATGATACTATTGGCTGATGGAATGACATTATCGCTGAAATCAATCCTTCGCGCTATCAATGGAGCATCAAGATCGGACGTGAAATAGAAAAATCCGGATGCATCCCCATCGAAATGAGCCAACACATGTTGTGTCAAATTATCCGCATGGTCCAGCCAGCTTGATTCAAACGTAGCCTGGTACATTCCAAGAAAGGCTTGTATCGTGATTGCATAATCATCAAGGAATGCATTGATCGTTGATTTACCGTTCTTGTAATTGCGATTAAGACGATTCCCATCTTTCATCATTTCACGAACAATAAAGTTTGCATTTTTCTTTGCTACTTCGAGATAAGCAACAGAACCAGTCACCCGGTATGCATCAATGTAGCCTTGCAACATGAGCCCGTTCCATGAAGTCAATATCTTGTCATCTAACCCCGGTGCGATACGTGTTTTTCTTTTTGCAAGAAGGGCTTTGTTTGACTTATCAATACTCGTATAAAATTGTTCAGTAGTTACTTTAAATTGCCTCGCTAATTCCTCTGCACTCCTGTGTCGCTGCAGGATATTCATTTTATGTTCCCAGTTTCCATCCGGACTGATATCATTGTAACTATAGAACATTTCACGGTCCTTTCCTTCAGGAATCAGTTTATCTAATTCATCAATGGTCCAGACATAAAATTTTCCTTCTTCACCTTCGCTGTCAGCATCAAACGAACTGTAGAATCCACCGGATGGATCAGTCCAATACTCATCAACAAATGCAAGGGTCTGATCAACTACATCGAGATATTCTTTTTTACCTGTCCATGCGTAGGCCTGCGCATAGACAGAAACCAATTGTCCGTTGTCATACAGCATTTTTTCAAAATGAGGAACCAGCCAAAACGAATCCGTAGAATATCGCGCAAAACCTCCTTCGAGCTGATCATATATTCCTCCATACATCATTTTATCCAATGTAGTCAGGAGTAATGCTTTTGCTTTTGGATCATTGTAGGTATAGGCATAGTGCATGAGGTATTGCCAGTTATTGGGCATCGGAAATTTAGGTGCACCCCGTCTTCCGCCCATCTGAGGATCCATGCGATCCATAAACTGTTTGGCTAACGTCTTGATATCCTCCACTCCATAAGGTTGTTGATCATCCGCCAACAAACTATCAATGCCATTATCTTTCACACCTGCTACAAGCCTTGTACCATACTCCTCCATTTTATCAGGTTCGTCAGTCCAGGTCTTTTGGAAATAGTCAAGGACTTCAAGCCATTTGCCCTTCGGGAAATACGTTCCTGCCCACACTGGCCTTCCATCCGGTAATGCAAAAGAATTGAGAGGCCATCCACAACTTCCACCGGAAGACAATTGACAAGCCGTCATATAAACATCATCTATGTCAGGGCGCTCTTCGCGGTCGACTTTGATGCAAACAAAATGCTCGTTCATAAAGGCCGCTACGGTGGTGTCCTCAAAGGACTCATGTTCCATGACATGGCACCAATGGCAGGATGAATAACCGATGCTGATCAACAGGAGCTTATTCTCCGTCTTGGCTCTCTCCAGTGCTTCCTCTCCCCAGGGATACCAATCCACTGGATTATGGGCATGCTGCAACAGGTAAGGGCTACTTTCTTCAATGAGCTTGTTGGTATATGCGTGGTTCATTTTAGTTGTGGGTTTACAGCTACTAAGGCCGAGCAGGCAGGAAATAATGAGAATAAGGGAGTAACCGGTTTGCAATGGTGATTGTTTAGTAATGGTTGTCACAAAAATAGGGCTTTATGGGAGAGGGGTGGCATCTTCAGGCCTTTGACCTACTTTTGCACCTGAAAAGCAGGATTTTATATGGTTGTAATGAAATTTGGAGGCACCTCTGTCGGAAGCGCCGCGCGAATACTTCAATTAACTGAAATTGTCAGAGGACAGTCTGAACGTTCTCCTGTTGTGGTCGTAGTATCTGCCATGTCGGGGGTAACCAATCTCCTGGAGGAAGCATGTAATAAAGCTGCTGCCCAGGATGAAAGTTTTAGAATAGTGGTAGAAGCTATCGCCAGGCAACATGATGAATGCATTGGCTCTATACCTTTTTCACCAGCCATTTCATCAAGACTTATTACACATGTAAGGGAATCATTGCAACGCCTCGGTGAAATTTGCAAAGGACTTTTTCTCGTTGGCGATCTGACTCCGAAAACGAAAGCGCATATCATGAGTTATGGTGAGTTGCTTTCCTCAAGAATTGTTTCAGCTGTGATGGAGCACTCAGGAATTGATTCATGCTGGATCGATAGCCGAAAACTTATTCTTACAGATAACCAGTACCTCTCGGCCAGAGTTGATTTTACGTCGTCCAATAGAAACATAAAAGCACAGATAGATGGTAAACACAGGATTTACATCGCACCAGGATACATAGCAAGGAGCACTAAAGGCGAAAACACAACACTTGGCAGAGGTGGTTCAGATTATACGGCTGCAATTTTCGCAGGTGCACTAGATGCATCCGTACTTGAAATATGGACGGATGTAAATGGAATGATGTCAGCAGACCCAAGGCTGGTGCGTGATACTATCACGATTCCTTCGATGAGTTATGAGGAAGCGATGGAGCTCAGCTATTTTGGCGCAAAGGTGATCTATCCGCCAACAATACAGCCTGCGATGGCTAAGCAGATCCCGATCATCATTAAAAATTCTTTCCAGCCTGATCATCCCGGTACTACGATTTCAAAACATTCAGAAGCAGGACCGTATTTCGTCAAGGGACTGACCTCAATACAAAATATTGCACTGGTCACGATTTCAGGAACAGGCATGATTGGTGTGCCGGGGATTGCGCAGCGTATGTTTCAAGCCCTTGCTGCATCAAACATCAATATCCTCTTCATCACCCAATCATCCTCTGAACACAATATTTGCTTTGCGGTAACCAAAGAAGATGCTGTTGCCGCAAAGAGTGCCATTGAAACTGCCTATGAATATGAGTTGCGGTTTCAAAAAATTGATCCGGTGCAAGTCGAAAATGAACTGGGGTTGGTTGCAGTGGTTGGAGATGGCATGCGGGAGCGTGCGGGTATTGCAGGCAAGATATTTAGCCTGCTCGGAGAAAACGGAATCAATATCAGGGCTATAGCTCAGGGAGCTACCGAGCGCAATGTATCGTTCATCATCAACCAATATAATGTCGGCAAAGCACTTAATGTCCTGCATGAAGGTTTCTTTCTTTCCAAATACAAAACCATTCACCTC